>Ga0115560_1002489_pt1 | contig 12036 bp, 8 predicted proteins | sample COGITO_mtgs_1105_5_FD_87278 | JGI IMG/M metagenome (GOLD analysis project Ga0115560, IMG submission 87278) | Pelagic marine microbial communities from North Sea - COGITO_mtgs_110509 | ecosystem: Environmental > Aquatic > Marine > Epipelagic | place: Germany:Helgoland, sampling site Kabeltonne... | reverse complement strand
TATAACATCAAAGAGGCGGAAAACTATTTAGAGGATCGTTATAGCGACTACTACAATGAACCGTTCGTATTGGTTCAAATCCAAAATCGACGAGTCCTAGTATTCCCTGGAGCTGGCGGAGATGCGAAAGTGATTCAAATCACCAATGAATACATAACGATTGTTGAGGCTTTGGCCTTAGCGGGCGGAATAAGCAATGGGGGAAAAGCACATCGCGTGAAAGTGATCCGCGGTAATTTGTCAAATCCTGAGGTATATGAAGTAGATATGTCAACGGCTATTGGCTTAGCCGAGGCTAATATGCACTACATCAGAGCGAACGACATGATATATGTCGAACCAAATTATTTTGTTGCAAGGCAATTATTATCTGGTGCGGGCAGGATCATGTCACTCATTACGGGATCCATCGCCACATACTATGTTGTGACAACCTTCACCAATAGAAACTAAAAGGGGTTTTGACGGAAGAAACAAATACAAACAACTTAGGAGTGCATAGTTCGCAATTCGACCTCGGATTGCTGCTGATGATTACCTCCAAGTCACTGATTTGGATCGTCTCCATTATATTGCTTCTAGGTGGCTTGGCATTCACATACGTGTATTATACCCAGCCTAAGTATGAATCAACTTCGATCATTCAGATAATAAACGAGAATCAAGCAAATCGAATTTTAAATGTGGGCGACATATATGAGGACGCTGATATTTCGAAAGACATTGAACTTCTTCGATCCCCTGAGTTCTTTAAGCGCGTAATTGCAAACCTTCCAGTTGATGTTAGTTACTATGTAGAGGGCGAAGTCCTTAATCACGAACGCTATCTGTCAAGCGACTTTGAGGTGATCTATGAAATCCACGACCCGATTATACTTGATCGGAGAATCTATATCGAGTTTGAAACACCCACCTCAGGCACCATTAACTATTTAGTTGGCACAAAATCGTTCTCTGAAAAATTTGCAGAAGAAGACACGATTCAAACTCCGCATTTCTCCTTTACCATAGTTAGATTAGATGAAGCCCAAGCACAATCTTCTGGACTAACCGAGGATCGCAAGTATTTCATTCTAAACTCCGCACCAACTCTTGTTCAAAAACTGAGTAAAAACTACTCCGTACGTATACAGAGTGCCGCAGCCAAGACAGTACAAATCGTTGTAACAGATAATAACCCTGCAAAAGCCAGCGCGATTTGCGAACAAATAGCTCAACCTATCTCGTGTTTGATCACGAACGGAAGTCCGAGAGTGCAAACCAGGTATTGGAGTTCATCAATCAGCAAATTGAGGAAGTCTATTCCAAATTAAAAATTTCGGAAGACCTCATGTCTGAGTTTAGTCAACGAACCAAATTGACCAAAAAGAAAGGTATAGCAGCCACCTACATTACTCGCGTCAATGTTTTAGAACAAAAGAAAGTTGAATTGGAGCTTAAAATTTCACTTCTAAGTGAATTAAGAGGCGGCATTCAAATTGAAAAAACTGGTGTGGATATTTACAACTTGCTCCCGGTGCTGGCTGGAACAGAATTCGAAAACAGCGTGAAAGGGCAAATAGAAGAGCTACAAAACTTGGTACTAACGCGCAATCGTTTGCTTGGCGGCGCCACAATGGACAATCCAAACATTCGAGTCTACGATCAGCAGATTTCAGTTCAAAAGAATCTTGTTATCAAGAGCCTTGAAGTGCTTCAGAAGCGACTTATTGCGCTTCAAAAACAAACAACAGGTAAGATACAATCCATAGAGGATAATTTCCTTGACCTTCCAACCAGGGAGATCGAATACTCCCGATTGGAGCGAGTATTTAACTCGCATGAGAAGTACTATACAATGCTGCTCGAAAAGAAGACAGAGTTTAGCATTTCCAAAGCTGGATTGGTTCCTGAGAACACAATACTTCAAAAAGCAACAATGGCGAGACAGCCCGTGAGCCCTCGCAAACCAATTGTTTATGGAATCGCGACGGCATTTGCAATTCTGTTTATTCTGGGACTAATAGCCGCACGTTACTTATTGCATAATGACATTGACGTTCGAGATCTAAGTGGATTGTTAAATCCAGAGATCAGTGTTTTGGGAATTGTTCCTAAGTACAACCACGCCATCCCTCAATCTCAGATGATTGTTGACAAAAAACCTAAGTCAATTATGGCTGAAGCTTTTAGATCAATTCGAACAAATCTTGAGTTTTTTGAGTCAAAGGGCGAGAAAAAAGTGATCGCAATTACCTCAACCATCAGTGGGGAGGGAAAAACCTTCGTAGCGATAAATTTGGGTGGCATACTAGCCTACAGTGGTAAAAAAGTAGTCATCCTTGACTTGGATATGCGTCGTCCTAGAATTCACGAGGGTTTCAATGCACAGAATGATGCTGGAATGAGCACCTATTTGAGCGGTCGTGGTGACTTGATGAGCGTTATTCGAAAGAGTGAGCTAAATGACCTGCATTTCATCACCGCAGGCCCTATCCCTCCGAACCCAAGCGAGCTAATAATCAACGGAATGCTCAGTAAGGCAATAACCAAATTGAAAGAAACATACGACATCATTTTGATTGACAATCCTCCAGTGGGTCTGGTTACTGACGGTATCACATGTCTCCGAATGGCAGACTACCCTATTTATATATTTAGAAGTGAGTACTCAAAGAAATCTTTCGCCGCCAACGTGAACCGAGTGTTTAAAGAGAATAAGATCAAAAACCTTAGTGTAATCTTAAACAGCGTTGATCTAGATGGAGCCAAGTATCGAAATTATGGATCTGGATATGGTTCCAAATATGGCTACGGATACGGTTATGGCTATGGATATGGCTATGGTTATACACAGTCATCGGGCAATGGATATTATGAGGAAGATCCAGACAACGCAACAGTGAAAAAGTCTTTTCTTCGCAGCCTAATGTTTAAACCGAAGAGTGAAAATAAAAAGGACTAAAATTGAAGGCTTAATACTGTTTGAACCAACGGTATTTAGCGACGAGCGCGGTTACTTTTTTGAGAATTTCCGTCAAGAATTTCTAGAAGAATCTGGGGTTGATCTCAACTTTGTTCAGGAGAACGAATCTATGAGTAATGCGGGTTCACTTCGAGGCCTTCACCTGCAGGCGCCACCATTTGCCCAAGACAAGTTGATTCGAGTTGTGCGCGGCGCCATCCTTGACGTTGCCGTTGATGTACGAAAGCAATCCCCTACTTATGGCGCCCATGTTGCGATAGAATTAAACGAAAAGAACAAGCATTCGTTTCTCGTTCCTAAAGGTTTTGCGCATGGATTTTATTGCCTTGAAGACAAGACCATAGTTCAGTACAAGTGTTCTGCTTACTACAACAAAGATTCTGAAATAGGAATCATCTGGAATGATCCAGACATAGGGATTGAATGGCCTCAAGGTCCGCGGATTCTCTCGAATAAAGACACGGTTCTACCCATGTTTAGCGACTTCAAATCGCCCTTCTAAACTAGTGCTGTTTACAACTTAAAGTTCGGCATCCGCCTAGGTTCAATCCCATATATAGTTTTGGCCCGATGAATTTTCTCATACTCGCCATCATATTTGTATCCCTGGGTATTGTTAGCGCTCTATTCAACTATTTGTTGCTGCGCTGGACAAAAACACTCGGTCGAAAGAATGAAGTGAACGAGGGTGAAATAAGGTGGAGTGACTCATACAAGCCGGCACTGGGCGGAATTTCATTTTATCTGGTATTTCTTCTAGCACTCCTCGCCTATTTCTTTCAACATGACGTGGATGGAAACTGGATGAATGAAGGCGAAACCATCGGCCTTATTCTGGCCGTCACCGTCGGGTTCTTCGCAGGCCTCATAGACGACGCCTACAATACGGTGCCATGGTTTAAATTCCTAGCTCAGTTAAGTTGCGGAGTGCTGCTTGTTGCATTCGGCCTTCAGATCGATTTCTTCGGCTATTATTGGGCCGATGCAGCATTGACCATACTCTGGACCATCAGTGTTATGAACAGCATCAATCTGCTAGACAACATGGATGGAATCACCACACTCACATCCATTTCCATTCTAACTTGCGCTGGAGTTTGTGCCTTGCCGCTTTCGAACGATACGTTTTTCTATACCCTAATATGTGGCGGACTCGTTTCTGGGCTTTTCGGCTTTTTAATTTTTAACTGGAATCCATCAAAAATATTTATGGGCGATACGGGAAGCCAACTGCTTGGGGCCTTGCTCGCGGGGGTCGGAATCGTTTTCTTTTGGAATAATGAAAATATTATTGAATCGCATGGATGGTTCTCAAAGCTGGTCATTGTGTTATGCGCCTTCGTTGTTCCGATAGGCGATTCATTGACGGTTACGATTAATAGACTTAAACGCGGCCAGTCTCCAGTTGTGGGCGGAAGAGATCACACCACGCATCACCTATCCTATGCAGGACTATCTGATCGTCAAGTGGCATACGTTCTTGGAGGTCTGATGTTGCTATCGATCCTTCTCATTGCCGGCCTTCACTTGATCGGTGAAGAATTCTTGACGATGTATATGGCAATCATCTTTCTCTATGCAATAAGCGCGATCGCTTTTCTTTATAGTACTACCATTTGGAAAAAATCAAGGGCTGTGTTCGAGGCTCATCAAGCAGAAAAAAAATCATGAAAACATTAAGCCTTTCAATTCTAACAATAGCATTTGCGTTTGTCCTCATTTATCTCTTCACTGGCTCGACCAATGAGGAAGCCATTTCAGAAGCTAAGATTGAGTCGTTTAAGGAGGAGTATAAGGTTTTCGCCCTTCAACTTCCTAAGGCTGCGACGTTTGCGAACGAATCCGTTCCAACTGAACTCATTGACGTTCAGGAAAAATTCGATCGTGAGCTTCATGTCAATACATATTGGCAATCTCAAACCATATTGTTTATAAAGCGCAGTAACCGCTGGTTTCCAACCATCGAGAAAATTCTTGCAGAAGAAGGGGTGCCCGAAGATTTCAAATATTTGAGTTTAATAGAAAGTGGATTTCAGCAAGTGGTAAGCCCAGCAGGCGCGACGGGATATTGGCAATTAATGAAAAGTGCGGCGAAGGAGAATGGACTCGAGGTGAACGGCGCAATAGACGAGCGATATCACATTGAAAAATCAACGTACGCCGCATGCGCCTACCTTAAAAAGGCCAAGGAAAGATTCGGTTCCTGGACACTCGCAGCCGCCTCGTACAACATGGGCATGGCTGGTTTAGCCAAGCAAATGGAACGTCAAAAAGCAACGAATTATTACGACCTAGTATTGAATGAAGAAACATCGCGCTATGTGTTCAGGATATTAGCCGCAAAAACGATACTATCCAATCCAACTGACTTTGGTTTCACCTTCACATCGTCCGATTTATACCAACCATTCCAATATGAGGAGGTGGTCGTAACAAAAACTATAGATGATTTGGCAACCTTTTCCTTTGAACACGGCATCAATTATAAGGCTTTGAAGTATTTAAACCCTTGGCTTAGAGATCGCTTCCTTCCAAATGCCAGCGGTAAAGAATACCGACTTAAAATTCCAACAAAAGCTCTTTCTATTGTTTTGGTAAATGACAAAGAGCAAGTAATTACTTTCACGCGCGAAAATGGCGATGAAGGGAATAAACAAGAAGAATAAAACCACCAAATCTGATGAGTATATCGAGATTTTTGGTGCTCGAGAGCACAACTTAAAAGATGTCGATGTAAAGATTCCTAGAAACCAGCTTGTGGTGATCACTGGGCTAAGTGGAAGCGGAAAATCATCTCTTGCATTTGACACCATTTATGCTGAAGGTCAGCGCAGATATATCGAGACTTTTTCTTCTTATGCTCGGCAGTTTATCGGCGGACTTGAGCGACCAGACGTTGATAAAATCAACGGTCTCAGCCCCGTAATCTCCATAGAACAAAAGACGGTAAACAAGAACCCTCGTTCGACGGTTGGAACGATTACCGAAATCTATGACTTTCTTCGACTTCTGTATGCCAGGGCTTCCATCGCATATAGCTACGTCACCAACGAAAAGATGGTGCGCTATTCTGACGCGCAAATCATAGAGTTGATAAGCGAAAAGTATCTCGGCAAAACCATCACCCTGCTTTCTCCTCTTGTGAAAGGCAGAAAAGGACATTATCGGGAGCTGTTTGAACAAGTCGCTCGAAAGGGCTTTTTACGCGTTCGTGTAGATGGTAGTTCCGAAAAGATCAAGCACCGAATGCAAGTGGATCGTTATAAAACCCACGACATCGAATTGATCATTGATCGACTTACCGTTGAAAACGTTTCAGCGAAAAGGTTGAAGCAGTCGATACTCACCGCATTGAAAGAGGGAAAGGGACAATTGATGCTTTTGGAGGATGACGAAAAAACGGTTCGTTTTTTCAGTCGATCGCTAATGTGCCCAACATCAGGGGTTTCATATGACGAACCAGCTCCAAACTTGTTTTCGTTTAATTCGCCATACGGTGCTTGCCGAAAATGCAATGGATTAGGAGAAGTGCGTGAAGTGGATGAAAAAAAGATCATTCCCGATCCAAAACTGAGTATCAAAAAGGGAGGATTGGCTCCATTAGGCGAGTACAAAAAAAACTGGGTATTCAAACAGATTGAACTCCTTGGTGAGAAATATGGTTTTAATCTAAACACCCCGCTTGAAGAGATTTCGAAGGAAACAATCAATGTTATCCTATACGGTACCAACGAACAACTAGAAATAAAAAGTGACACGCTGGGCATAACTCAGTCTTTCAACATTTCGTTTGAAGGTGTTTCCAACATATTGAAGGATCAATTCGATGATGGTAGCTCCCAAAATTATCAACGATGGGCAAGCGCCTTTATGAACAAGGTTCCCTGCACAGAATGTGAGGGTTCCCGATTGAAAAAGGAAGCACTGTATTTCAGGTTTGATGATAGAAACATAGCCGAAATCGCGGCCATGGAAATTTCGGAAATCCACAAATGGCTTGAGGGCGTAGAGACTAGAATTAGCGAAAAGCAAAACAAAATCGCCTCTGAGGTGGTGAAAGAAATTCGTGGACGTCTTCAGTTCTTGTTAGACGTTGGAATCGAATACCTGACTTTGAACCGATCATCTCGTACGCTTAGCGGCGGTGAAGCCCAGCGTATTAGACTTGCGACGCAAATAGGTTCCCAATTAACGGGAGTACTTTACATTTTGGATGAACCAAGTATTGGCCTCCATCAAAGAGACAATCATCGCTTAATAAAATCTCTAAAGGATCTCCGAGATATAGGAAATAGCGTGATTGTGGTCGAGCATGATAAGGACATGATGCTTGACGCGGATCATATTATAGACATCGGTCCACGGGCCGGAGTGCATGGAGGTGAAATTACCGGTCAAGGGACTCCTGAAGAAATCTTGAAGGCAAATTCCACCACGGCAAAATACTTGAGCGGCGAAGAACGAATTGAGGTTCCCAAAAAGCTTAGAAAGGGGAATGGCAAGTCGATTGAGCTCACCGGCGCAACAGGGCACAACCTCAAGGATATTGACGTGAAGTTTCCCCTTGGGAAGTTTATATGCGTTACTGGGGTGTCCGGTAGTGGGAAATCGAGTTTGGTAAACGGCACCCTCTTCCCTATTCTAACCGCGCACATAAACAGATCCAGCAAGAAAGCGCTCCCTTATCGCGATATTAAAGGACTAAAGCATTTGGATAAGGTCATCGAAATAGATCAGTCTCCGATTGGACGCACGCCTCGATCTAATCCCGCCACGTATGCAAACATTTTCACCGATATACGTCAGCTCTTTACTGAGCTTCCAGAGGCGAAAATTCGAGGATACAAGCCAGGCCGTTTCTCTTTCAATGTAAAAGGAGGACGATGTGAAACTTGTCAGGGAGCAGGAATGAAGACCATTGAAATGAACTTTTTGCCCGATGTGTATGTAGAGTGTGAAACATGCCGTGGCAAACGATACAATCGAGAGACACTCGATATTCGGTTTAAGGGAAAGACGATCAGCGATGTATTGGACATGACCGTGAATCAAGCCGTCGAGTTTTTTGAAAATATTCCAAGTATTCACACAAAGGTGAACACCCTTCAAGAAGTTGGTCTAGGTTACGTGAGATTAGGTCAACCATCAACGACACTTAGCGGCGGTGAGGCGCAACGCGTTAAACTAGCAACCGAATTGGCTAGAAAAAGCACTGGAAACACCTTTTACATTCTAGACGAACCAACCACCGGATTGCATTTTGAAGATATCCGAATGCTTTTGGAAGTACTGAACAAACTTGTTGATCAAGGAAATACAGTCCTTGTGATTGAACACAACCTCGACATCATTAAAGTTGCTGATCATATCATCGACATTGGTCCAGAGGGAGGCAGAAATGGAGGAAGCCTTGTGGTAGAAGGTACTCCTTCAGAAGTTATCAAGTCAACAACCAGCCACACAGCTATTTTTTTAAACAAAGAATTACACCCCAAGAATTGATGAGCGATACAAAATCGAAATTCCGACCAGAGAGCCTAATGATGTCTTATGGCTATAAGCCGGAATTAAGTCAGGGCGCCATTAAGTGCCCCATTTTCCAGACGTCCACCTTTGTTTTCGAAAATGCAGAAGCGGGAAAGTCCTTTTTTGAACTAGCCTACGGTCTTCGAGAAAAGGACGCAGATGAAGAAATGGGGTTAATCTATAGCCGATTAAACAATCCCGATCTAGAAATTCTAGAAAACCGACTGTGCTTATGGGATGAGGCCGAAGCATGTGCTGTATTTGAAAGCGGAATGTCTGCCATTAGTACGGTTATGATGGAGTTCCTTAATCCAGGCGATTACATTCTCTATAGCAACCCGCTCTATGGAGGAACCTATCATTTTGTTAAGAATGTGCTCAGTCGATTTGGAATCCACGCACTGGCATTTCACGCCCATGAACCTGAAGATAAAATTGCCGAAATCATCGAAGAGCATGGCATAGGCGACAAGCTAAAAATGATCTACATCGAGACGCCTGCAAACCCGACAAATCAACTTGTTGATATTCGAGCATGCCGATCTGTAGCTGACAAATATGCCACCGATGATAAGCCCGTTTATCTCACCGTAGACAACACATACATGGGGCCACTATGGCAGCATCCATTGCAACATGGAGCGGATATTATAGTCTATTCTGCCACGAAATATATAGGCGGACACTCCGATGTTATTGCGGGTGCGGTGCTTGGCAATGCAGAGGTAATAACACGTGTTAAAACACTTCGAACATTTTTGGGAAACATGGCCGGACCTTGGACGGGATGGCTATTAATGCGGAGTTTAGAAACACTAAAAGTGCGGATGACCCAGCAAGCTGAAAATGCCGCCGAAGTGGCGAAATTTTTAAGAGACCATCCTAAAGTGCAAACGGTTCATTACCTCGGTTTTCTCAATGAAAAAGACAGCCCTGATAACTACCGAATATTCAAGAGGCAACTCAGTTCGGCCGGAGCGATGATCTCCTTTGATATAAAGGGTGGAGAAAAAGAATCCTTCCGTTTTTTGAATGGATTGAAGCTGATAAAACTCGCGGTGAGCCTAGGTAGTACCGAAAGCTTGGCTGAGCATCCTTCTTCCATGACCCATTCGGATGTCACTCCAGATGATAAAGCGCTCTATGGCATATCAGACAGCTTAGTCCGAATTTCGATTGGCGTTGAGCACAGCGACGATTTAATTTCCGACTGCAGCCAAGCTCTAGACTTGGTCTAGTCTAGCGGATAAAATATCGGTAAGCCATAACCATCAAACATCCTATAAAGACAAATAGGCTGATTCGGTTAACGCCATGCATCATCCGTAGGTTGATATCCTTATCTCCCTTTTGAAATAGGGTCATCGGATTCAAGTATTTGAGTATTCGTTTAAAAAACATATTGCGAAGTTGAGAAAAGGAACGCATTAATAGCAAAGATTGTTCTCAAAACCTAGCTTTGAAGATTCCCCTAATATCAAGGATTTGGATTTCAAACTAAAAGCAGACTTCAGCCCAACTGGCGACCAGCCAACAGCTATCAAGCAACTCACAGAAGGGTTAGATAGCGGTGTGAAACACCAAACACTTCTCGGGGTTACGGGTTCTGGTAAGACATTTACAATGGCCAATGTGATTCACAATACACAGCGGCCCACATTGATCCTTAGCCATAACAAAACACTCGCCGCTCAACTCTACGGAGAGTTTAAGCAGTTTTTCCCTGAAAACAAGGTCGAGTATTTTGTGAGTTATTACGATTATTATCAGCCAGAGGCCTACCTACCAACATCAGACACCTACATTGAAAAGGATCTAAGTATTAACGAGGAAATTGAAAAACTTAGACTAAGTACTACATCCGCCCTGCTCAGTGGTCGCCGTGATGTTATTGTCGTGAGTTCCGTATCGTGTATATACGGAATGGGAAACCCCAGCGATTTTTATGAAAACATCATCGAAATCAAGGTTGGGGAAGTTTTCGGGCGCAATAAATTCCTGCACAGACTGGTAGACTCGCTTTACTCAAGAACTACAAGAGATTTTGGTCGCGGAAACTTTCGTGTTAAAGGCGATACCGTAGACGTCTTTTTGGCTTACGATGATATCGCACTTCGATTCCATTTTTTTGGCGACGAGGTTGAAGCCATTGAGACCATCGACCCGATCAATAATAAACGAATCGAGGAACTGGGAGATGTTCGGATATTTCCAGCGAACATCTTTGTAACCACCAAGGAAAGTATGCGATCATCGCAAATTCAAATCCAAGATGACTTACAGGAACGACTGCAGCAGTTTGTGGACGGTGGCCAACCTCTTGAGGCCAAGCGTCTAGAGGATCGTGTTAATTATGACCTTGAGATGATGCGCGAGCTTGGGTATTGCACTGGAATTGAAAATTATAGCCGCTATTTTGATGGACGAGAAGCTGGTACACGGCCGTTCTGCTTGTTGGATTATTTCCCGGACGATTACTTGATGATGATCGATGAGAGTCACGTAACCGTATCCCAGATAAGTGCCATGTATGGAGGCGACAGATCTCGAAAGGAGAACTTGGTTGGATACGGGTTTAGACTCCCAGCTGCCATGGACAATCGGCCACTCAAGTTTGAAGAATTTGAAGGGCTACAAAATCAGGTGGTATACGTAACCGCCACACCGGCCGACTACGAACTGAGGAAGTCAGAAGGAATAGTGGCTGAGCAGTTGATACGTCCTACCGGGTTGATTGATCCTGAAATAGTGGTCAAGCCCACCGCCAATCAAATAGACGACTTGCTGGAGCAAATTCGGATCCGCATCGAAAAGAATGAGCGGACCTTGGTTACTACGCTTACAAAGCGAATGGCAGAAGAGCTTGCGAAATACCTGTTGGATCTAAATATCAAGTGTCGCTATATCCACAGCGATGTAGATACGCTCGAGCGTGTGTCAATATTAAGGGAATTGCGAACGGGTGAAATAGATGTGCTCATCGGGATCAACCTCCTTAGAGAGGGCCTCGATTTACCGGAGGTATCGCTGGTCGCCATTTTAGATGCTGATAAAGAGGGCTTTTTACGAAGTAATCGATCCTTAACACAAACTATTGGGCGGGCAGCTCGACATGTAAATGGTATCGCCATTCTTTACGCAGATCGCATTACTAACAGCATGCAATTGACTATGGATGAGACAACTCGAAGGCGAGCCAAGCAAATGGCTTATAACGAGGAGCATGGAATCACTCCGCAGGCCATCATTAAAGCCATAGATAACTCCCTGCGCTACGTTGCAGGAGATAAGTACAAGACAAAAGAAGATGAGTTTACGCTTGGTGTAGCGGCAGATCCTGTGGTTCAATATATGTCGGCCGAACAACTGAAAAAGGCCATTGAACAAATTCGAAGGCAAATGGAGAAGGCCGCGAAGGAACTCGATTTCCAAAATGCTGCGGAACTAAGAGATGAAATGTTTGCGCTTCGCGGGATGCTAGCAGAAAAGGAAAAATAAAGCATCCTCCAAAGCGAAGGACGCCTTATCTATCGCTCGCTAACGTT
>Ga0115560_1002479_pt1 | contig 12076 bp, 13 predicted proteins | sample COGITO_mtgs_1105_5_FD_87278 | JGI IMG/M metagenome (GOLD analysis project Ga0115560, IMG submission 87278) | Pelagic marine microbial communities from North Sea - COGITO_mtgs_110509 | ecosystem: Environmental > Aquatic > Marine > Epipelagic | place: Germany:Helgoland, sampling site Kabeltonne... | reverse complement strand
GAAATTCAAGCATTTTCAACCCTTGCTCAAAAATTAGGCATGGAAGTTTTGCTGGAAATTCACAACGAAGCCGAATTACATAAATCGCTGATGCCCTCTCTAAATATGATTGGTGTGAACAACCGAAACCTTAAAACCTTTGAAGTTAGTTTAGAAACCAGTAAAACACTGAGCGCGTTAATTCCGGATGAATTTGTAAAAATTTCTGAGAGTGGCATCCGTACTGTGGAAGATATTCAAAGTTTACAACCTTATGGTTACAAAGGATTTTTGATCGGTGAAAGTTTCATGAAAACCGACCACCCTGGGGCGAGTGCAACTGACTTTATAAAACAATTGAACGGATGAAACTAAAAATATGTGGCATGCGATATGAGGATAATATTCGAGCGATTGCGTCCATCGAACCCGACTATTTGGGCTTTATCTTTTTTGAAGGATCCTCTCGTCATGTCTCAGCGTCTATACCTACGGTCTCAGCATCCATTAAAAAAGTAGGTGTTTTTGTAAATGCGTCCTATGACACCATCGTTGAAAAAATTAATACCTACCAATTACAAGCCGTGCAATTACACGGCGAAGAAACGCCCGAATTTTGTCAATCCTTACATATGCTTAACGTTGAAATTATCAAAGTATTCTCTATAAAAAATGAGTTTAATTTTGACCTACTAAGCCCTTATGAAACGGTCTGTGACTTTTTCCTTTTTGATACCAAAGGGCCGTTAGCCGGAGGAAATGGCTATTGTTTTGACTGGTCGGTATTAGAAAAATATCCCTCTTCCAAACCCTATTTTTTGAGTGGTGGGATTGGATTAGAAAACTTAGATCAATTAAAAGAATTTAAAAACAGTCCCGCTGCAACCTACTGCCATGCAGTGGATGTGAACAGTCAATTTGAAATGGCTCCAGCGAAAAAAGATAAAAAATTATTAGAAAAATTTAAACATTTATTATGAGTTATCACGTGAACGAAAAAGGCTACTACGGTCAATTTGGAGGCGCATTTATTCCAGAAATGCTGTATCCTAATGTTGAAGAATTACGTCTCAACTATTTAAAAGTAATGGCCGAACCCGATTTCAAAAAAGAGTTCGATCAATTGCTAAAAGATTATGTGGGTCGTCCAACACCGCTCTATTTCGCAAAACGATTGTCTGCAAAATACAACACCAAAATATACCTGAAGCGGGAAGATTTATGCCACACAGGCGCACATAAAATCAACAATACGATTGGGCAAATATTAATGGCCAAACGTCTCAAAAAAACGCGGATTATTGCAGAAACCGGTGCAGGACAACACGGCGTGGCCACAGCAACCGTTTGTGCCTTAGCAGGTTTAAAATGCATTGTGTATATGGGCGAAATTGACATCGCGCGGCAAGCACCCAATGTGGCACGTATGAAAATGCTCGGGGCGGAAGTACGTCCGGCACTGTCTGGAAGTCGGACTTTAAAAGACGCGACCAATGAAGCCATACGCGATTGGATTAATAACCCTGTCGATACGCATTATATTATCGGAAGTGCCGTTGGGCCCCATCCCTACCCGGATATGGTGGCGCGATTTCAATCGGTGGTGTCTGAAGAAACCAAATGGCAATTAAAAGAAGTGGAAGGCCGCGAAGACCCTGACTATGTGGTGGCTTGTGTGGGTGGTGGTAGTAATGCTGCGGGGGCCTATTATCATTATTTGAATGAGCCAGAGGTCAAACTCATTGCTGTGGAAGCGGCAGGGAAAGGCATTTATACGGGCGAAAGTGCCGCTACGTCGGTGCTTGGAAAAGAAGGCGTCATTCACGGCAGTAAAACCTTATTAATGCAAACCAACGACGGTCAAATTACAGAGCCCTACTCCATTTCGGCGGGACTCGATTACCCAGGCGTTGGGCCCATGCATGCGCATTTGTACGAAACCAAACGGGCGGAATTTATTTCGGTGACTGATGATGAAGCCATGACCGCTGGTTTGGAATTATCGCAACTCGAAGGCATTATTCCGGCAATTGAAACCTCCCATGCCTTGGCTATTTTTGAAGATAAAAAATTCAAGCCAGAAGACGTGGTAGTCATTAGTTTATCGGGACGTGGCGATAAAGATTTGAATACCTATATTGATTATTTTAAACTTTAAGATTGTGAATCGAATACAAGTAAAATTACAAGAAGACAAAAAACTATTATCCATTTATTTTACGGCGGGATACCCCAACTTAAATGATACGGTTACTACGATTGAAAACTTGGAAAAAAATGGCGTTGATATGATCGAAATCGGCTTGCCGTTTAGCGATCCATTGGCCGATGGTCCTACCATTCAGGCGAGTTCGACACAGGCCTTGCACAATGGCATGACGTCAACGCTGTTGTTTGACCAACTCAAAGACATTCGAAAAACAGTATCGATTCCTTTGATTTTGATGGGCTATTTTAATCCGATGCTGCAATATGGTGTGGAAGCCTTTTGTAAAAAATGCCAGGATGTGGGTATTGATGGATTGATCATTCCGGACTTGCCGGTGGAAGTCTATCACGAAGAATATAAAGCTATTTTTGAACGGTATGGTTTATTGAATATCTTTTTGATCACGCCACAAACCAGCGAATCGCGCATCCGCTATATGGACAGCATTTCAGATGGATTTATCTATATGGTGAGTAGTGCCAGCACCACCGGAAGCCAAAGTGGTTTTGGAAACGAACAAACCGATTATTTTAAACGGATTGCCGACCTGAAGCTCACCAACCCACAAATTATTGGGTTTGGAATTTCGGATCATGAGACGTTTAGCCAAGCCACGCAGTACGCCAAAGGCGCCATTATTGGGAGTGCCTTTATAAAGCATGTAACCGCACATGGCGTAGATGATTTGGGCAAATTCACAGAACCGCTGATAAAGGGCTAAAAACAGGCTTAAACCGTTAAAATCACGCATTTCTTTGGAAGTCCGTGATTTTTTTATATTTTTAACTCAGATTAAGACCCCCAAGTCAAAATCTTCACAACCAATTGATCCGAAGTTTTAGATATTATTTTACTATAAATATAATTTGGAGGTGTTCCGACCTTTAACGGCACAAGCGGGACGCTTGCGCCAGCAGGGGATTAATTTTTGCCTAAAACCTCTGAAATTCGTGGACTCCAAACTTCGTATTTTGATCTTCTAAAAGAATAATCCTGTTAAGGATCGTTCAATCTTGCTAAAAGTCTAGTATATTGCATTCAAAATTATTTTCATGAAAGGCACCTATTAAAAACAGGATCCTTAAAAACAATAAACGGATGAAACTAAACTTACTGTCTTGTGACGCACCACGCCCCGATAAAAGAGCGATTTCTAAATGTATTTTAGAAATTTCATCGCAGATGAATCAGTCCTTATGCAATGAGCTTACTGAGATTCTCTTAGATGGCGATGCTGTAGATATAGAAGTCGAAGACAAAAATACAGGCTCTGCTTTAAGAGCTTTACGAAAACTAAGCATTGACTACGAAATTATAGATTGAGTCGTTACAAGTAATAAAAAATGCTCAAAAAATGACATATACTCCCTATCACAACAAAGGCATGAAAGATGGCGTGGTTGTAGTGGAGTTTTTTCATCGAATACAAAAATGCACCTACCGTATAAAATACGCCTCCTGCAAATAACAACTGCAAGCCTTCTGTAGATAAACGATCCATAAGCGGATTGATCACAAACATAATTTGCCAGCCCATTAGAATATACAGTAGCGTGAAGAGTTTATCAAACCGTCCTGTAAAAAAAAGTTTTAAAATCACTCCACTAAAAGCAAAAACCCAAGTGAATCCAAAAATACTCCATCCCAAAGGGCCTTCCAATACTAACAGCGCAAAAGGCGAATAGGTGCCAGCGATTAAAACATAGATCGCCGCATGATCAAAAATATTTAATTTCCGTCTTAGTTGAGGATCTTTTGCGGAATGATACCAAGTAGAAGCTGCATATAAAACAATCAAACTGATCCCATAGATTATTAAACTTGCGGGTTTCCAAAACCCATCGTAATCATACGATTTGACAATCAGAAATGGCAATGCAATCCCGCTTAATAAAAGCCCAAAAGCATGTGTAAGGACATTTAACCGCTCCTCATTTTGAGAGTATAGGGGGTTTGATGCTTTGGTCATGATTTTTAAAATAGCCTTTAGGAGAACATATCTTTTACCTTTTCAAAAAATGATTTGTCAGAGCTTTCTGGTTTTGGAGAAAAATGCTCGTCCGATTTCATTTTTTCAAAAAAGGTTTTTTGTTCTTTGCTCAAGGTTTTTGGAGTCCATACGTTGATATGTACTAACAAATCACCACGGCTATAGCCATTGATGTTTGGAATCCCTTTTCCTCTAAGTCGTAATATTTTACCAGATTGTACACCTGCTTCAATTTTTAAACGCACTTTCCCAGTCACGGTATCAATTTCGATCGAATTTCCTAAAATCGCATCGGGAACACTGACATATAAATCATAGTGTAAATTATCACCTTCACGCTGTAAAGTTGGATGCGTTTCTTCGGTAATAGCGACTAATAAATCGCCCGATATCCCATTTCCAGGAGCCGCATTTCCTTTTCCAGTCACTTTTAACTGCATGCCATCGACCACACCCGCTGGAATTTTAATGGAGACTGTTTCTTCTTCGGTTACAAAGCCTTGAGCATCAGAATTTGAAGGCCGTTTATCAATGCTTTGTCCTGTACCACCACAGGCATTACAGGGAGAAGCTGTTTGCATACGACCTAAAATCGTATTGGTAATTCTTGTCACCTGCCCTTGTCCGTTACAAGTAGAACAGGTTTTGTAAGTGACGCCTTTTGCTTGCGTTTTACGTTTGACTTTAACTTTCTTTTCAACTCCATTGGCAATTTCTTCGAGGGTCAATTTGACACGAATACGAAGATTACTCCCTTTCATGACCCGTTGACGTTGTGCGCCGCCAAAACCTCCAAAGCCACCACCGCCGCCACCGAAAATATCGCCGAACTGACTAAAAATGTCATCCATATTCATGTGACCACTTCCACGACCACCACCTTCAAAAGCTTGATGACCGTATTGATCAAAACGCGCTTTTTTATCAGGATCACTTAATATTTCATAGGCTTCTGCAGCTTCTTTGAATTTTTCTTCGGCTATTTTGTCATCTGGATTTTTGTCCGGATGGTATTTAACTGCCATTTTTCGGTAAGCTTTTTTGATCTCTGAAGGAGAGGCGCCCTTTTGGATCCCTAATATGTCGTAATAATCGCGTTTTGCCATTTCAGTATTGAAATTTTATATCTTAATATTTATTAGTTTCCAATCACTACTTTTGGAAAACGAATCACTCTATCCCCTAGCTTATACCCTTTTTCGATGACATCGATAATTTTGCCTTTCATCGCATCTGATGGGGCTGGAATTTGAGTGATTGCTTCGTGGACATCTGCATTAAACAAATCGCCACTACTGACCTCAACAATGGTCAACCCTTTTTGCTCAAGAGTCGAAGTGAATTTATTTTTAATCAGCTCAACGCCTTTAGATAATTCGGTTTCTTCGCTTTTAGACATTTCAAGCAGAGCACGATCAAAATCATCCAAAACTGGAAGCAATGCTTTTATCACTTCTTGACTTGCGGTCGAAAATAACTCAATTCGTTCCTTAGTGGTACGTCGTTTATAGTTTTCAAACTCAGCAAATAGCCTTAAAAATTTATCTTTTTCTTGCGCTAAATCTGCGGTCAATTGTTCCTCTACGGTCAGCTCAACTGTGGCTTCTGTGGTTTCAGTGGCTGTTTCATCAACCGTCGTTTCTTCAGGAATTTCAACTTCCTTTTTGCTTTCTTTTTTACTCATTGTGTGTATATACGCTTTGGGTAATTAATGTTTGTTTTTTTATCAATGGCAAAAGTACTGCCATTATTAATAAAATGTCAAAATGTCACAAAGTATTTTTCGGAAGTTAATTTTCAGGAATGGGAAATGGAATTGGAAACGAATTCTTACAACAGATTTTCGAGAGCCAAGTCTAATTCGTGATAGTGATATTCAAATCCAGCATTTTCAATTTTTTTGGAACAAACGCGCTGACTTTCAAGGGCGATTGCACTCATTTCACCCAATAGCATTTGAAGCACAAATTCAGGAACGTTTGGTAAAAAAAGCGGGCGCTTAATGATTTTTGCAATGGATTTTACAAGGTCTTTTTGTTGAACTGGATTTGGGGCAACCGCATTATAAACGCCTTCTAACCTTGATTCTAATACAAACATAAATAAACGGACTAGATCATCAATATGAATCCAAGATTGCCAATGCTCGCCAGAACCTAAAGCCGATCCAAAATACTGTTTGATGGGACCTCTAATTTTTGGCAAAGCACCTTCATTTGCATCGAGCACAATTCCAATTCGAACTGCCGTTGTTTTAATTCCTAAAGTTTGAAATGGTTTTAAACTGCCTTCCCAAGACTTCACAACCGTTCGTAAAAAACTGGCATCCGTTCCTTGAAATTCTTCTTCGTAATACCGAGTTTTTGAGTCGGGATAAACGCCAATTGCACTGGCTGAAATAATATGTTGAACAGAAAATTTATGGGCTTCAATACTTGAATGTATCAACTCTAAAGCATTGGTTCTGCTAGACAAAATAGACGCTTTGGCTGCCTTGGTCCAACGTTGCGCAATAGATGATCCTGCCAAATTAATAACCACCTCAACGCCTTCAAAACAAGCAATATCAATTGTATTCTTTTGCGGATTCCAATAAAATCCTTTGTAATTGGCTTCAGACTCTATTTTAGATTTCTGAGTCGTCAAATAATGAACCGTATTGCCTTGGTCTAAACATTTCTTTACCAATGCTTTTCCAACCAATCCCGTCGCTCCTGTTATTAATACTGTTTGTCCCATCCTTGCTAAATTAATGATAACAACTTCGTAAATAAATGAATTATCAAAGGTTTAACATTACTTTAAGTTTCCACATCAATTTCATTAAGATAATACTAACAACCTTTAGACGGCTTGGTCGCTCTCAACATTTCTCGTTTTCCAGGAGGACCTTCCAATCGTTCAACTGTAAACCCAACGGCTTGCATGGCGCGTCGCACGCTGCCTTTGGCTGCATAAGTGACTAAAACGCCGCTATCTTTCAGTGCATCAAACATGCGTTTAAAAATAGTTTCTGTCCACAAATCTGGTTGAACTCTGGCGCCAAAAGCATCAAAATAAATAAGCTCAAATCGATTCTGATCTTCTATTTCGCTAAAAAATTGTTGACGTTTTTTTAAAGAAAAACAAGGCGTAATACCATGCAAATCTTCCCAAGAAACTCGGTGTAATGACTCAAAAACAGAAACTTGATCCTGTGCCAGTAAAGTGGTGTAATTTAGTTGAGATAATTCTTCTGACTGAACAGGATATGCCTCCACGCCTTCGTACTGTATTTGAACATCAAGTGTTTGGGCTTCTAAAGCCGTCATATAAGCATTTAAGCCCGTTCCAAATCCAATTTCAAGAATATGAAGTGTTGAAGGTTTGTGTAAATTTAAAAAATGATGCAATCCTGTTTTGATAAACACATGTTGGGATTCTTGAATGGCTCCATGAATTGAATGGTATTGCTCATCCCAATCTTCAATTTGAATGGTTTTTGAACCATCGCCCGTAGTCACTATCGATCGCTTCATTGTGGCTTACTCTAAAATTTTAAGTTAATCCATTTCAATATTTTAGAGCCAAAAGAGATGAAACGGAATTTGGTGCTTTGAAAACCTGCTCAGCTTATTTTCATTCAAGTCTGATATGTATCGAAAATTATTGAACATTTTTATTAAAAACCGAAGATAAAATATAAATGTTAAACTTTTGAAGGTTTGATTTTTTTTAAATATTAATTTCTGTAAGTTTGTATAAGGCTAAATAGTAATACCCTATTATGGAATCAATAAAAATAACTCGAACGCAACAATCAAAAATCAACACTATTGATTTTAAGAATCTAGGATTTGGATCCGAATTTTCGGATCATATGCTCGTTTGTGATTACAAAAATGGTGCTTGGGGTACTCCAGAAATTGTGCCATATCAGGCCATTTCATTAATGCCATCTTCGAAGATTTTTCATTATGGACAATCTATTTTCGAAGGGATGAAAGCCTATAAGGATTCCGATAAAAAAACCTGGTTATTTCGACCCGATGAAAATTTTAAACGTTTTAATATTTCTGCCAAACGATTGGCAATTCCCGAATTACCAGAGGCAGTATTCATGGACGGCTTAAAAGCATTGCTTAAAGTGGACGACCAATGGATCCCCACTCAAGATGGAAGTTCATTGTATATTAGGCCAATTATTTTTGCCACAGGCGAAGGCTTTCATGCCTCTCCAGCGGATGCCTATAAATTTATTATCTGTACAGCGCCTTCAGGTGCTTATTTTGCTGGAAGAGTAAAAGTATTGATAGAGCAAAACTACTCGCGATCGGCAAATGGTGGTGTCGGATTTGCAAAAGCTGGTGGTAACTATGCTGGTCAATTTTATCCAACACAATTAGCCATTGACAAAGGGTATGATCAAGTGATTTGGACGGATGATAACACCCATGAATATATTGAAGAAGCTGGTTCGATGAATATTTTTGTTCGGATTAACGACACCCTTATTACTGGACCAACGAGTGACCGTATCTTAGATGGGATTACCCGAAAAAGTATTCTTGATATTGCCAAAGACGAAGGCATTCAGTTTGAAGTTCGAAAATTTACAGTAACCGAAGTCATCGAAGCTTCTAAAAACGGAAGTTTAAAAGAAATGTTTGGAGCAGGAACGGCTGCGGTCATTTCTCCGATTGCAGGATTTGGATTTAAAGACACCGATTATGACTTACCGGAACTTGAAAATCCATTCGCACAACGATTAAAAAACCGTATCACAGATATTCAAACCAATAAAGCCGAGGATTTATTTGGCTGGACGGTTAGGGTCTAAGTTTTAGGATTCCAAAATTTGTTGGATACGAGGCTTAAAATAATTAGGGCCTTTTAATACTTTTCCATCTTCTCTGTAGATGGGTTGACCATCTTCGCCTAATTTACTCATGTTGCTCCGCTGAATTTCTTCAAAAACCGCTTCTATTTTGTGTTGCATTCCATGTTCGATAATGGTTCCACATAGGATATAAAGCATGTCTCCTAACGCATCTGCTACTTCTACCATGTCGTTATTATTGGCCGCTTCTAAATATTCTTCGTTTTCTTCTTTCATCAAATCAAATCGAAGGGTATTTTTTGCAGTTCCTAAATTGGCTTTTAGAGAGGTTCTATACCCAATTTTAAAGGCGTCATGAAATTGTTGAACTGCTTTTAATTTATCTTTCATAATTGGTTGGTTTTTATACATTTCAACGCCCCAAAGATGGGAGGGTAAATATGCTGAGATTCTTATATTTTTTTATAAATTTGACATAATTTATAAGCCTAAAAATACATAATTATGTTCAGTCAAGGACAACTAATTTTCGGAATCCTATTTGCCATTGTTTTTACAGGCGTTATTATCTACGCCTATCGTAAGGATTTTGCCCTACATCAAAAATATTACAAAGGAAGTTTATGGGTATTGTTAGCTTTTATTGGCTTTATAGCCGGCATTGCTGGTATTAAATTTGTGTTAGGCTACTAAAAAAAGCCACTTCCCTTTTTGGATAAGTGACTTTTCATAAATGTTGAATTAAAACAGGTTAGTTGATCTCTGGTAAAAAACTGTAATTCGCAGAATAGTTCAACATCTGTCCTTCAAATGTTTCCACATACTTCACCTCGATCGAAATAATCGCACCCTCAGAATTTGTTTGTGGCACCAATACAGGATTTACAAACCCACTATAAGGTGCTGCTGTAAATTGCTTATTACGTTCCAAAACATCGGCATGTATCGCTTGATCAACTTTAACACCATAGCCTTCTACGAGCGCTTGTACCGCTGCAAAATCTCCTTCAGATTTGATCCGTTGTGTTTCGCGAAGCAGCTGTCCAAATAGATCGTGTAATTTATCATAATCATTAATATTGAAATACGTTTTCCCATCGCGAATCACTTTTTCAATCACATTGTCCTTAAGTCCTTTTTCATAAGCCCATGCACTCACCCACTGACGGTTTCGCATGTGCGCTTCTTCGACCTCATCCCCAAGATTTAATCGAATGAGCTGGGTCAATAATCCATTTCGGATGTACCCGTCAAATGCAGCCATCCCTATGGATTTCCAATCTTCAACTAAGCCCAACTCTTGAATTTTTGGATTGTACAAGTAATAAAGCCCTACCAGATCAGCACGTCCTTCCTCTAACGTAGAGGCGTAATTTTTTAAAGTTTCTTTAGTTTCTCCAACGCCTGGATTTAATTGCCCTGATGCATGTCCAATGACTTCATGCAGCGCCGTGTGTAGCTTGTCGGCTGATTGACCATATAATTTTTCTAACTCATATTCCTTATCGTCATGAACAAATTCTTTAAGCCTTCCAGAACTCCCAGAATTATTATAGGCATTTATAATATTACCTAAGGAAACTGACTTGCTCCCAACCGCCGCACGAATCCAGTTTGCGTTTGGTAAATTCACTCCAATTGGAGTGGTTGGCGACGCATCGCCCACTTCTCCGGCAACATTAACTGTCTTATAACTTACACCTACAACGTTTTTCTTTTTGTGCTCTGGAAATAATGGAGAGTTATCTTCAAACCATTGTGCATTTTCTGATAAAACCGCCATTTTGGCCGACATGTCAAAATCTTTGATTTGTACAATGGTTTCATACGAACCCCTATACCCTAGCGGATCGTTATAAACTTCAATAAAGCTGTTGATATAATCAATATTACCTTCAGTAGCAGACGTCCAAGCCACATTATAATCATCCCATGTTTGTAAATCTCCTGTCTTATAATATTCAATCAATAATCCTAAGGCATCGCCTTGCGCTTTATTTTCAGCAACGCCTTTAGCTAATTCTAACCACTTCACAATTTCATCAATCGCTTCGCCATATAATCCACCAGATTTATAAACACGTTCCTTAAGTTCTCCGTTAATTTTTACCAATTGAGAATTCAACCCATGTGACAAGGGTTTGTCGGGGTTTGGCGAAGTGATTTTCGAGTAAAACGATTCAACATCGGCATTTGTAACGCCTTGACCGTAGAAGTTAACAGCCGATTCTGCAACGTTATCAATGTCTTTAGCTTGATTTACTTTCTTCGCATCCTTGTCATTAAAAATAACTTCAAAAGCGTCGCCTTCTAAAGTGGTGTTAGTGGCAGTTAAAATCGATGTCAAATACGCTGCTGAAAATTCAGGAGTCAATTTCGCATTGCTATAATGGTGATGAATTCCGTTGCTAAACCAAACACGTTTTAAATACACCTCAAAAGCAACCCAATCATCCGAAGTTTTATCCCCTTCAAAAGTGGTATAAACCCGTTCTAATGCGTTACGGATGGTTAAATTATGTCGGTAATTTTGATCCCACATGATATCACGTCCCGATAAACCAGCTTGGGTTAAATAGTAAACTAATTTTTGTTCTTTAAGAGTTAAATTTTCCCATCCTGGGATTTGGTAGCGCAATACTTTAAGGTCAGCAAATTGAGTCACCTTAATTGGAAAATCAGCCTCAGAGTTGAGGGTGATAAAGTTAGAATCCATCGCTATATCAGAACTACTATCCGATTTGCAAGAATAAAATAATTGGGTAAAAACAATAGAACCCAACACGATTTTAGAAATTAATTTCATGAGTTTTAATTTTTAGTTTGTTAAGTAAAATTTGAAACGTTTACGAATATAATCTATTTTGATCAACTAATTAAAATCATTTTATTTCGTTTCTAAAGAATCTATTTTTAATTTAGCAAAAACTGCAGAAAATGAAACACGTTTTATTGGTCTTTATTGGGGGTGGCACTGGAAGTGTCCTAAGATATCTGGTTGGAAAAATTTTCAACAACTCAACTCAGGGGTTTCCTTGGGGCACCTTTTCTGTCAATATTATTGGCAGTCTATTGATCG
>Ga0115560_1002465_pt1 | contig 12128 bp, 8 predicted proteins | sample COGITO_mtgs_1105_5_FD_87278 | JGI IMG/M metagenome (GOLD analysis project Ga0115560, IMG submission 87278) | Pelagic marine microbial communities from North Sea - COGITO_mtgs_110509 | ecosystem: Environmental > Aquatic > Marine > Epipelagic | place: Germany:Helgoland, sampling site Kabeltonne... | reverse complement strand
GAATGTTCCGAATATTGAGTCTTTATAAACCTTATGCGGAATAGTCCAAAAGGGACCTGACTTGATCGAGCGTTCGTTGATCTTGCCTTGGTGCATTAACACTGCCGTTGGGCAAATGATGCGGTAGTTGTGTAGCGTGAATACCGTTGGGATTCTGAGCGCCTTGGCAGCATAAAATATAGCTGGCGTAAATAATGGGAAGAAGTTGTGTATGTGAATGATGTCAGGTCTTTCTCGCTTTAATCGATGACTGAAGGCTTTTCTGGCACGCACCGAGTAGATTGTGTTGAGCGCCGTTTTTACTTTTTGTACCACTCCATTGATCTCTTCGTTGTCCTTGGTTTCATGGATAACCGTATTCCCGTGTTGTTTTAATAAATCACCTTCATTTTGGAATACCGCGTCTTCGCCTCCAGATTTTTGGTAAGTATTATGTACAAGCAAAATTTTCATGACAAGGGGCGGTTGACTGGTTAAAGTGTGCCCTTCGGGGCAGGCTTAGGCGGGCCACGAGGGGGCTTGACTAGAGAGACGGTACTGGTGGGCTAAAAGCAGCGCTGTTATGTTAGTGCAGCGCATAGTGTACTTTTGCAGTGGGCTGCTTGCCAAGCATGCGATTAGCGTGCCAATTGAAATTAGATTGTCTTAAGTGGTTGATGGTTAAATAAGTGTGCTTTGGTGGGGAGTATTTGTCGATTCTATTTTTGCGCGTTCCGTGTAGGGTTTACTAGCCAAGAGGTGGCGGCGTGTAAGTTGTACAATGCAAATGATTCGTCACCAAATCGCGAGGCAAAGACCGACCATCGCTTGATGCGGCGTCGATTCTATTTGGGAAGAGCGTCTCTGCCAACATCCAGGTGCATTCTTCGTGTGATCACATTGGTTGATGCCTTCTAGTGTAGATGCCGATAACCCACAAAATGTGATGGCTACGCAGGATTTATTGTAAACCAGTTAAATGGTCGGCTATTCTGTATACATGCGAAAAGAACCTAGCTTGGTTGTGTATTTTGACGGTGTCTGCGTGCTGTGTGATTCGTCCGTCGATTTCATTATACGGCATGATCCGGATGCGCTAATTTATTTTGCATCACTCCAGTCAGCGCAGGGGCAAACGGCACTGGCACAATTGGGGATGTCGCTGGATCAGTTGGACTCGATAATCCTGCAAGAGGGGACGCGCTATTCGGTCAAATCGACTGCAGTTCTGCGAATTGCCGCGCGTTTGTCGGTCATGTTTACCATTAGGTGGGTGCGCGCACCCTTTGTGTCTGACGCCGAGCAGCTGCTGGTCTTCGAGTCGCTGGGGTAATTTAGAGCGCGTCTGCCCAGCGCAAAATAACATGATGAGGTACAGTCGACAAGCAGTGCCTTTGGACGGAGGTGTCGCTAATTTTTGTGTCTTAAAGTGCAGTCGTAAGTAATTGCTTGTGAGTAGCTTAATTCCAAATGTGGCAGTTTGGCGTCGACTGTCTAGTCAATGAAGCGCTGCATCTCAGTCTCGGTTGGTCATCGGCAAGATGACTTCTTTCCGAACCATCGATAGCGATTATTTGAAATCAGCATATAGATGGGATCTCTGAGCCATCGAGGTAGCGGTTTAAACCAAGCGAGGGCGCGCACCGATCCTTGGAGCAAGCTCGCGATTTTGAGCGCTGCATCCGATTTGATATAAAAATCGCCATCAACTTCTACGATAATGGTCTTCAATTGCTCGGTTGGAAGTCCGAGTTGTGTCAATGTCGCCTGGCCGCGCGCACGCAACGCAGCTACTTCGAGTTCGAACCTGATGTCCTCGCCACTCGCTTTTTTTATAATAGTTATGGAAAACTGCAATCTTCATTGCCGGTCTTTTGTCGGTTACTTGGGGAGGTTGGGAGACTCCGGAGTGTTTGATTGCGCGGGTGCTGTTTTGCCTGCTAAACTCATGTAGTTGAGCTTGTACAGGCCTACTGCCGCGAGGAGTAGCCAGATGCAGAAGTCCAAGCTTAGCCGTGCAAGTCCAGATGGGAAGAGGATTGCGGGCAGCAGTGGTACTGTTTCATTCCATACTGGCAGCAGGCGGCAGGCAGCCACTAGTGCGAGTGCTAGCATCCATTTGCGGCGAATAGAATGGCTGGTCACTTGAAGGTACGGCAGTGCCGGCAGCAGGAAGGGGATGTAGCCGAATATCTGATAGCAAAACGAGATGTTGAGCAGGGCGGTGGTGCCGGCGTGAAAGCAGCAGGCAGTAGTGACCCACAGGGTCCATGCGCGCTTGCCGAGTAGCAGGAAGAGGAACGGGCTCAGTTCAAATGCAACCGCTGCATAGTCGAACAGTTCGAGGCCGAGGCGCGGGAATTGAGTGAGGTACGGCGCGAGTAATTCATTGCGGTCCAGGTTGTTATAGCCTCCGAAATACCAGCTAAGGAAGCCACTGGTGTTGGTGTCAAAATCAATCCAGCGCAGCGCTTTTTCGAAGCCCGCGGTAAACATTCCGAAGGTAACGAGCAATGCGAGTAGGACTTCACCGCGAATCGGTAGATTGTATTTGTTTGATTGGTTTGCGGCTCCCCAATTGCTGCATGATAAACAGAAGAAGCAGAGGGTGAATACGTGAGCCACATGATCAATCTTCCCAAAGCCGTATTCAAAGCTATTAATCAATACGTGCAGGAAGCAGAACAGTAAGCCACAACGACGCGCATTAAAGCCGATGATAATTGCAAAGGCGGACAAGATCAGAGCGCTTTGCGCCAGTTGGAAGAAAATCAACGGCGGGAAGCCGGAGAAGAGGCTTCCGATTGACAGTGGGGCTGGATCGTACCAAGCGTCTGGCATGCTTGCGATCCAAGTGAAATCGGGCATGTAGAATATGAGATACAGGGTCGGCAATAAAATGCGACAGAAGCGTAGGCTGCTGTCGGAGAGGCTGGCCGAATGAATCACCCGCTGCCACAGCCATTGGTGTATCCCTAGTAGTGTTTTACAGAGTGATTTCGATGGTGTCGTCAATTTGCTCATTGGTCCGGCTGCGTGTCTTAAGGTCACCAGTCACGATGATTTTTTGAAGAATAAGGGATTGGTAGCGCTGTTCTAGGCGGGCGTTTAACCAGGATTTACATTCAGCTCTTTGCGTATCGGTTGCGCCTCGTTGACGGTAGCTGAGGAGTGTCCAGTCAGTCCCTCTGAGTTTGAGTTCTTTTGTGGGGTCTGCTGACAGTCCGAACGCATTGCCAAATATCTGATAAAGGTACTGAGGGTGGGCCGGGGTGATTAGTTTCAGGATATCGATGCGTTGCTGGGGTCCTTGGTCCGATATCCCGTAAACTCTGTATTCGGTGAAATTATAGCTCTGATCGGAGAGATCGACCGTCCCGGCGCCACTGGGGAAGATGACGGCGGGATATGGTTCGGTGAGCAACAGTTTCAGGCAGAATGGAAATAAGAGTAATATTAGCAGGAAAATGCTAAAAATGATACTAGGGTGGGTATTTGCTGATTTGTGTGTATCCATAGTGTGGATTACGAACTTTTTTTGGGGTGGTGTTTTAGTCACGGGCTCTGACTTAAGGGCGTATTTTGGTATGTTAAGTCTGTTTTCTAGTGTCTGTATTTATTCGTTTGATGCGCATTGTTCCAGTCTGACGATCTGTATCCCGGACGGGGGTGCGAGCGAACTAGAGGTGAGTCTTTTGCTACGTTGCTATGTCGATTGTTCATCGTAAGCTAATGCGTCAATGTCGCCTACAAACGGGGCGCTGAGGAGCCTTTGATTGGCTAATGCTTTAGGGGTTTATATGCAGTTTCCTTGGTAAATCGACATTAGTAATTTTGTAATTAGTGGAGGGTGTATAATTTGCTAGGTAAGTCTGCCTTGCGTTTAATGACAACTCCTGCCGATTTGAATCATTCAAAAAAATCTCAACGGTTTTGATTAGGCTATTAGTGTTACCTGCTTCAAATTTTAGACCCGTTTTGCCGTGTTCAACGATTTCTGCTAAACTGCCAATATCTGACACCAATGCTGGTGTTGCATTGGCGAAAGATTCCAACAGCTCACCTTCATTGTGGAACACAAGGTCTTCGCCTCCAGACTGTTGGTAGGTATTATGTACGAGCAAAATTTTCATAAAGAGGATTTCGACCAGTTGCAGTGTGTTTTCTGACAGGTCCGCATTGATATGCTCGAGAGATGCATTGTCGTCCTGAGGATAACTGGCAGCTTCAAGGGATAATCGGGTGGGGCATTAAGTAGTGGATCTAATAATACAATTCAGTGATTCATTGCATTGCAAATTTATTCCCCTAAGCAGTTTGTGCATATAGTATTGTATGGGGGGGAGGTGTTGGTTCCCTGTCCTATTTTAAGCGTTTTATATCAGCTTTACTAGTCGATGGCAGGCGCGGTTTCTCTTCTACGGTTCTCACATCGGCTTTGCGCTAGCAGTCATACATTAAGCCGCAAATGGGAATTAACCAAAAAATGTGTCAGCAAAGCTTGCTGCTATTGTAAATCAGTCAAATGCCTGACTAGGATGCATTCATGCGAGAAGATCCTAGCGTAGTTGTTTATTTTGATGGTGTATGTGCTCTGTGTAATTCAACCGTCGATTTCATTATTCGGCATGATCCGAATGTGTGTATCCATTTTGCCTCTCTTCAGTCAAGCCGGGGGCAAGCGATATTGGCACAATTAGGGATGTCACTGGATCAGTTGGATTCGATTATTCTGCAAGAGGGCACGCAGTACTCGGTTAAATCGACTGCAGCGCTCAGGATTGCCGCACGCCTGTCCGGACCTGTCAAATGGCTTGCCTTTTTTCGTGGGCTGCCGCTCTGGTTGCGCGATCCAGTTTATGAGTGGATCGCAAGAAATCGTTATCGATGGTTTGGTCACAAAGAATCGTGCCGCATCCCGACAGAGAGTGAGCGGGAACGCTTTGTTGATTAGCATTGTTGCGCTTCGTCTTTGCCAAATTCAGATCTGATGCAATTGGAGTCTGGATTGGTGATTAGTAGAGTTATCCATGTGAGAGCCATGAAGGGGAAGGCAGCGAAGCTTAGGAAGAAGCTTTGCGCTAAGGCATAGATCGCCATATAGCTGATCGCAGTGGCGTAGAGTGCGGCTATCGCTCTTCGTTGTTCGCTGCCAGCGCTGCCGCGTATGTTGATCCATCTGGTCAAGAGGGGTATGTGGAAGGTCATTAAAAAAAATGCGACGCCGACAATCCCCAGGTCGAGCCAGAGGTCTATATAGGCATTATGGCTTTGTCGTGGGTTCCAAGTGTGCACCAGTTGGCGGCCTTTGCCTTCCGTCCAGAATGCGCCGAAACCTCCTCCAAGGATAGGGCTTTTCAGACCTTCATTGATGATGATAGACCACAAATCGTCTCGCCCAGAAAGTGATTCGTCTCGGCCGGTTGCTTGAAAGGCTGCGCTTTTTAGGGTCGAAAAGCCGATGAGACTGCAGAGGATGTAGACCGAAACGATCATTAATTGGATTGCGCCACGCCGGTAGCGTCCTGATGCAAGTATCACATATAAGCCGCAGCCAACCAACGTAGTCATTATGGTCGTCATGGAAGTCGCTAAGGCAACGCCAGCAGCTAGGAACGTTTGTGCCGCCCGCCCGAAGAGCATACTTTTGACACTGTGATACGTCAGCCCCAAGGAGAGCAGCAGCCCAATTGAAAGCACGGGAGCGAGTGTATTCGGGTGAATGCTAATACCTGCGAGTCCGGGACGCGCGGGGTTGACTGTATAAGCTTGTCCAAATGCAAAGTGTATCGCGATAGAGACGAAGGCGATGACGGCAGTGCTGGATACCATAACCACGAGCATTTTACGCACGGGCTTTCTCGAGGAGTACGTAATGGTATAGATGGTGATGAGACCGAATAAAAAAAGGACCGAGCGTTTTATGGTCAACGCTGGGGCGTTTGACCAAAGCACGGACGCCGGTACGAGTATGCTTAGAACCAGCATACTGCGGTTCATTGTTATGACCTTTTCCAAGTTGCGCGTGAAAAATAACAGTGCAAGTGAGGAGAGTGCAGCGCAGCTGAAGAGTGCCTGCCGTATCGCTGCGCCCTGATTGCCATCGCTGAGAGTAATCGGGGTGAGTGGATTGCGAAAGCCGCTGGTAGAGTAAGTGATCCATAACAGTACCATGATCACTAAAATGAATCGCGCTGGATGTGTGCGCAGCAGGTTTGTTTGGCCGAAGGTGTTGGTTTTGTTCTCCGCAGTTGGGGCTGTTTGTTTTAAAGCCATACGCGCTTATTACTGCCTGAGTTTCAAGCGTGGATGGATTTGTTTCAATATACTTTCGCTTCGGGCGCGGAGTTTTGGATCTTTGTTTAGATGGGTTAATTGCTGTACCGCCAGCGCGTAGCCCACTGCAAGTGCGAGCGAAATGCCTAGGCTCATTCCCAGTTCCAGTTTTGTGGATGGCCCGCTGGGGCGGGTGGGTATGTTTGCGCTGCGGATAATCGCGATATTCCCGATTGGCTGTTCGGCGCGCAGTCGATAGATGTCTGACTTGGTCGATAGGGTCGCGACCATATCTCGTTCAAAACGGATTTTTTGTTGGAGGCTTTTGTAAGCCACACTGAGAGTGCCGAATTCCTTGGTGCTAACATCTCCGATGATGTTGTTTTGTAGCGAGTGTTTTTGGCTCTCGATGATCGCAATGCGTTTGACAAGGTCTTGGACCTCAGGGGTGATGTCGGTGTAGCTGAGTCGAAGTGCTTCGAGTTCCCCTTCGATTTTATCTTTTTGCATTCCGAGGTCGCGTATACTGCGCAATTGGTTGCTGGCCTGAAGTTCCGCGTTCACGAGGCCGACTTTTGAGGTAAACTGACCAAGGATTTGTTCGGTTTTGCGTAGCCGGTCTGTTGATATTTTGAGCGCTTTGTCAAGATGCCCTGCTTGACGAATCAGCAGTTGTCGTTCAATTGCCTTACTTGCTTTTTCGCATTGAGCAAATAACTCGTTGGCGATGTCTGTCGAGAGTTTAGGAGTCTCACTGCTGACGGTGATGGTAATCATCCCGTCCTCGGTGGAAGTCGTTTTGATCATGCCGCGCAAGCGTTGAAGGACTTCAACCGATCGATCGCGGCTAGAGATTTCGCCATCAAACCGGTGGTTGTACTTGGTTGCGATTTCGGTCAGCACCGCGGGTGAATAGATCATCGTAATGTAGAGTGTGGGATTGGGCGGCAGCATGAGGCTGCCTGCACCACTTTTGCCCGCGCGATCATCAGATGTTTCCATTGAGCTAGTGTCGATCGTTGCGTCAAGGATGGCCTTTTCGCGCGGCAATAGGATGCCGACTGCGGAGGCGCTGTATACCGAAGGCATCTTAGATAGGCGAAAAACACCGAGGCCGGCACCCATCAGCGCGATGGCGAGAACCATCCACTTCTGAGCAAGGATGGCGTCGATGACATCCAGCAGTGGTTCTTGCCAAGCGATGGGGGTCTTTTCTTCGGGAGGGTTCATGGCCGCTTAGTCGACAAGGACGGAGGAATCAACGCCAGAGGCTTCTGCATCGTAAGGGCTGACCAATGTGATGGGGGTTTCTTCCGTTATATTTGTGGTGATGACGGCGATCTCTGCGAGTTGGCGGCCAAGTAATGCATAGTCCGAGAATTGCGCGAAGAGGGTGCGCTCCATCGGGGCTGTCGGTGCGAGCAATACATCGCCAGCGTAGAGATAAGTCTTCTTGCGCAGGAACCCTCTGGATTTGCAGCGTTCGATTTCGCCATTTGAGCGGATGACGTAGATCAGGTCTTCGTCGGCCATTTCGGTGATGCCGCCGGCTTTTTTAAGTGCCTCTTTGATTGCGATTCGATCGTTCACTACGAAGGTGATCGGTCGGAACACGTCGCCTGAAACGCTGACTGTCGAGTGGCGTCGAGGGATGGATAGCGTGTCTCCAGGTTGAAGTGGAAGATTGTAGGCGGTGTAGGGGAAGTTCGGCGTATTGAAGGGCACTACGATGCGACCTTTTGCTTGTTTGTGCATTGCGCGGTCTAGCATGTCCTGAGTTTGAACGGCTGCGATTTTAGCGGCAAGCCCTTCTTTGGGGCGTCCGGTTTGTACCATGCGTTCCAGGGCCGATTCTGCCAAGCGGCGTGTGCGTTCGATGAGATGATCGAGTCGTGTTTGCTGGAGTCGCTTGGTGGACTCTCGGGTAAATATACTGGCGCGTAAATCGGCATCATTGAGAATGCCACCCGCTGCGGTGATTAAGTCGGTAATTTGGGCCCCGTTCGGGAAGATGTACTCTCCTGGGAAGCGTACCCGGCCTGAAATTTCAACGCGTATTTGTGCTTTCTGTAATGAGCGGATGACCAGTTTGTCGCCGTTTGACAATACGGGGTTCAATTTGTCGCTGTTCTGGTTTTCTGGTGCAAGTGCTTGTTGTAGGTTGAAGCGGTAGCGTTTTACATCCAGCTGCCGTGCGCTGCTGTCAAAGTAGCGGCGAATGAGTTCGGCTTCATCGTAATAGACGTCAGGTGTGAGGTTGCCTGCGATGGCAATCAGTTCGGATACACGCATCGACGCCGTCAGCTCATAGGTGCCGGCGCGTTGCACCGAGCCAATGATTTCGACGTCGGGTTGCACCATTGCTGCAACGCGAGGGCGAATGGTGACCAAGTCGAGCGGCATTAGCACGAAGTCATGCTCCGCATCTTTCATTAATGCTTTGTCTAGTTGTGCGACCAGCACGCGGCGCGATTGTTGGTGGCTGCCGCGGCCCGGGAAGGTCTCGACGTCCGATGGCTCGCCGATTTGGCGCGAGATGAATGCTTGCTTCATGTAGGCGTCGATGGTGAGACCATCGGCACGGTTGATGAGCTCGCTGAGTGTCATGCCTTCAGTATATTCGAAGTCCCCCGGGCGTGCGACTTCGCCTTCGATGCGCACGATGGATTGGCGTTTATCGTCGACTGCTTCGATCATCAGTAACTCGCCGTCTTTCATTGTTTCCCTCAGGCCTTCCGGAGTCAGTTCAATGTCACTACGTTTGCGGCCGCGGCCATCCACCGTGCGTTCGATGTGGGCGAGCGGTGTGAAGGAAAACGGGGTCAGGCCGCCGGAGAGTTCGAGTGCATCGGCGATGCTGAATGAGTTGCTGTTGATTTCGTAGATGCCAGGCTCTTGTACGTAGCCGGCAATGCCCACCGTTGGCCCAATTACTGGGACGTAGAGTGTATCATTTTCACGCAATTGGACATAGCTTTCGGCTAGTTCCGGGCTGCGTAGGAAATCATACAGGTCGACGACCGACTCAGTTGTGCCCTCTGCCGTGGTGCGTGACAGCATGATGTTGCGCAGGGAACCATCTTTTTGTACGCCGCCGGCAGCACTCAGTGCAATGATTGGATTTGAGAGTGCAGGGATCTCAACGCGCCCTGGTTGCTCCACTCGGCCGATAATGTTGACTTGGATGGAGCGACGGCCTCCGAGGCTTACTTGTAGCTCGAAGTTGTGGCGGTGTTGGTTTAGGAAGGCGAGCAGGGTGCCATGTAGGTCGCCGTAGTAGGTGCCGGCCAGTGGCAGCGTGCCAAATTCGGGGATGCTGACCACGCCATCGCGGTCAATCGTGAGCTTGTGGAAGGCGTCGACTGCCCCGCTAAGGGTGAGGATGATTTCATCGCCGGAGCCCAATACGTAGGAAGCCGGTGTAGGGCCGGTGGGAAACTCGGCGTCGTTGCTATGGCTGAAGATTTGATAGCCAAATTGAGTCAGGTCGCGGTCTGCTTTACGGTCGAACTTGCCGCCGTAGAGGCGTTCCAGTTGTGAGGTTTTTTGGGCGACTGCCTTTGCTGCCGAGGCTAGGCCTGGGATGTTCTCTTTTTCCTCGTTGCCTTGATTGATATTTACATTGACCGTAGTGGGTTGGCTGGCCGTTGTCTGTTGGTTGCTTGTTTGCGGTTGGCTTCGGTGCTGTTTCGTTTTGGCGGCTGCTTTTGCTGTGTTGCGTGTGGTGGTCTTGGGAGGCTTGATCGGCTTGAGTAGGGTTTTGGGTACGCCCCGAGGCCATGCGCTCTGCTTGACTTGGTTAGTTGATGGTACGATGCTGGATGCTTGGTTGGCTTGCGGCGCAACTGCTGGCACATATTGAATTTCCTCTTTGAGTTGATAGGCCCACCCGTAGTTATGCTGGGGTTTGGGGGTGCTCTCTGATTTTGCGAAGAGTACGCTGCTGAGCATACACGCTGCTGCGATCAACAGAGTGCGAATCTCGAGGAAGTGTAGGCCTGTCTTCATTGCGACTAGAGTGCTTTGACTCAATGTATCAGGCAACTCATTTGTGCTGGGTTTCGATCGGGGTACTCGTGCCACAGATTTGCCTGTGCGTTCTTCGCTGTGCTTCAGGCGAGCTTGCGTCTTTTAGGGATTCATGGTGCGGCTGACTGCATTGCGTAATCCGTTGGCCATGTTCTCGATCGTATAGTCGCTGATGGCTGTTTGAGCGGCTCGTCCAATTAGAGGGAGCTCTGGGTGTTTGAGTGCCGTGCGCAGTTGAGTATCGGCTGCGTCTGGAGTGGCGAGGTCGATTTTGAATCCGGTCTTACCTTCGTCGATTAGATCGTCGCAGCACGCCGCATGGACCGAGCACAGGCTTGGTGTGCCGCATATACTAGCTTCGTTGACAACTAGTCCCCACGTGTCGCCGCAAGATGGGAAGATGTGCAGGTCGGCACAGGCGTACCAATCTGCCATGGCTTCCGGCGACGCGGAGCCTGCCCATTCGATTTCGGAGGGATCTTGGTCTTCAACGAGTGGCTGTAGGGGCCCGCTGCCGATGAATATTAGTTTCCACTCTGCGCGTATGTCCGCGGGGAGTCGGTTCCAGGCGTTGAGAATTTGTTCGGTGCCTTTTAACGGAACCAAGCGGCCGACTACGATCGCCATCTTTTGAGCGGGCGCATAGCGTTTTTTTAATGCGAGGATATTGGCCTCTGCTTGCGTGGCATTGATTCGATCGATGATAGTTTGGTGGTCGGCAGCGTTGGGGGCATTGATGATTTTTTCATCAGGCACGCCCCAGGTGGTGAGCACTTCGCGTGCTTGTGTGCCCATACCTACGACCGTCGTGGCTTGTTTGAATAGTAGGCTGCGCCATTGTTTGCGCAGCCATGATTGGTGGCTGCTCACGCGCGATTGGTAGGACCAAATGATCAACTTTGCACCGGTGCATCTTGCGTACAATGCGGCGAGTGCCGTGCGGCAGCCCAGCTCTAGGCTGATGATCGCCTGTGGGCGGAATTTGAATAGTTGCAAGGGCAGGCCGAACGGTAGGTGCAGGGTGAGCTTTTGCTCGAATGGGGTAGGGCCGGGCGTGCGTGTCGTGCGTGTCCAGCTAAGCGAGCGTGTGTGCTCGATTGGTAGTTGGTCGAGTTCGACCGGCCAGTCGCGGTCGAATTCAGAGTGCGCATCGATGTAGAGGCGAAGCTCCCAGTTCGGGGTGTTGCCGAGGGCTGCGAACAGTGGCTTGCGATACGGGCTGACTATGTTGGTCAGCAGGGCAATGCGAGTGGTCGTGGTGTTGTTATACTCGACATATTGGGTTGAGCTGGATGGGAGGATCGATCCCTTGAGGCCGCCGAGCATTAGTGGGATCTTGAGAAGGCCGCGAATGCATTGCTCCGGCTGTCCTTTGATCAGTGCTGGGGTGCCTTTTGCGCAGAGTGCTGGGGCACTGGCTAGGCGCTTGGCAGCGCGCAACAATGGGTGTGCCCCCGTTTTGGTGCGCCGCAGGGTGTGTTCGTAGGTCAGGCCTCCGCGATAGGTGCGCATCCACAACCATTTAAATTGAGCGCGATTTTCGGGGACGAATTCGGATACGATCGCTTCGGCGCAGCTGCAGAAGCTCGCGGCCTTGGCCTCCATCCGTGCGAAGAGGTCGCTGTCAGATCCTCCACTGCGGCCTAGTTTCGGGTCAAAGCGAAAATTATGCTCAGTGAACCACTTGGCTTTCACCAGCGTGTTACTGGTGCGCGTGCCTCTCCAGTCGATCGCAGTGCCAGTGGCAGTGGCAGGTTTGTCGTAGAATCGGCCACGGGTCATCCATGGCTTTGAATCTTTGTTCAGGATGCCGATGACCGGGCCGAATTGGGCATCAGCATCGT
>Ga0115560_1002444_pt1 | contig 12180 bp, 8 predicted proteins | sample COGITO_mtgs_1105_5_FD_87278 | JGI IMG/M metagenome (GOLD analysis project Ga0115560, IMG submission 87278) | Pelagic marine microbial communities from North Sea - COGITO_mtgs_110509 | ecosystem: Environmental > Aquatic > Marine > Epipelagic | place: Germany:Helgoland, sampling site Kabeltonne... | reverse complement strand
TCTTTTAAGTGTTTTTTTAATAAACTTTCAGCTTCTGTATGTTTGCCAGAAAATACCGCCTCTGCAACGGCTCCCTGTAACACTTGGTGCCAAAAAATAGAGCGTTCGCTAGTGTTGGGTAGGACTTGTTTCACGTGTGGACGATAAGCCCCCACTAACCGCGCTAGCTGGCCATAGGCTTTGGGTACAAATTGTTCCAATTGTTGGCGCAAAATACTGGATAAAACAGGGGATGCTCCACCGTTATTAATCGTAATTGTTAAGGGAGAGCGATCAATAATGGCACCAAATATAACATTACCCTCGTTGGGTTTATCAGACACGTTAACTAACAATCCCAGTGCCTTAGCGTCATTAGCAATTGTGCGGTTGGCTGTGCGGTCATCGGTGAGTGCTAAAATAAGACTATAACCTTGCATCACATTATTTGACGCATAGGCCCCAACTGTGACCTTGCCGCCAGCACTTTCTATGAGTTGTAACACGTCCTCAGCAATTTTAGTGGCCATTAAGTCACAGGCAACACCTGCATCAATTAATGATTTAGCCCGGCGTTTTGCCATATTCCCACCACCAATGAGCAAAGCGTTCAATTGTTGGGTGTTGTGAAACAGAGGAAAAAAAGTCATTCGGATTCCTGTTGTATCCAAGTTTGGCAGTGTGCAACTGCTTTTATGTGGCCTAAATCAATGTTGCCAAAGCGTAACAAACTCGTGCTCGAGTTGATATCAACTAGGCGCAATAATATACCGCTTTGAGCGGCACTATGGTGCAGTCTCTGGGCTAAATTTGAAGCCATAATAAAGCTCCTGAATAATTCATGTGTGCTGGCTAATTTAGCCCCTAGCTGAGTCATTGAGGGTTGCCAAAGTTGCAATTGCTGTAACCCTTCGTTGATCAGTTGAGCGCGCATACTAGTTTGCCAATCCGTATCATTTAAAGCAGCCGCAGCAACCCACTGTGCTGGCCCATTCACTGACCAAGGCCCTATTGCCCTTGCTAGCTGATTTAGTATGCTTTGAGAGGCAAAGGTAAACCCTAAACGAATACCGGCAAGGCCAAAGAACTTACCCACCGAACGCAATACTATGACGTTATCTGCAAGCTTTTCTGCCAGCACACTTGCCCTTGGTGTGATATCAATAAAAGCCTCATCAATGACTAAGAATCCACCTTTAATCCTTAACTGCTGGGCCCACAAATTCAATTGCTGACGGCTAAAAATTTCGCCTGTGGGGTTATTGGGATTGATAATAACCAAGTGACCGATTTTATTATCATGTAACGCATCTGCTATTTGTTGGGTAGCTAACTGACTATCTAATCCACTGTAGGTGCTAACTTCACCTTCTTGTGACCAGGCTTGGCGATGTTCCTGATAACCGATATCTGGCAACCATGTGGCCTTCTGATTGCCGAGTTGACGCAATATTGCGGGCAGTAATTGAATGACAGTCTGGCTACCACTGCAGGCTAAACAAGCATGCTGCCCATAATAAGAGTGTGCAGCTTTGATTAACGAGGGGGCTGGGTATGGCAACTGTTGCCAAACCTCTTGTCCCATGGCTGGGGCTGGGAAACTGTACTGGTTAATGCCAGTCGATAGATCTAACCAATCCTCAGGTGCTCGGCCGTAAATCGCACTGGCTGAGTGTAGGTCGCCACCATGAAATAAAGTGTTCATTAGAAATTGCCTATGGCAGTGAATAAGCAGATCACAATTAACCAAAGGGCCAAACTGTGGTTAACAAGTGCACAGGCATCATCAATACTTTTGGCCATAGGTGGACTGCCCGCGCCAAGCACAGGGCGTTGCTGAATCTCACCACGATATTGGGCGTTGCCTCCTATTTCTACACCGATGGCTCCAGCCCCTGCTGCCATCACTGGCCCAGCATTAGGGCTTTTCCAAGTACCCGACTGTTGACGCCAGCTTTGCCATGCGCTGCTGGTTTGGCCATTAACACTGCCACAAAGGGTATAAGCCAGAGCAGTAAGGCGCGCAGGTATATAGTTAAGCAAGTCATCAAACCGGGCTGCGGCCCAACCAAAATATAAAAACTGTGGGTTTTTGTAGCCCCACATCGCATCTAAAGTATTACTGAGTCGATAGACTACTACCCCTGGGATACCCGCAATAATAAACCAGAAGAGCGCCGAAAATAGCGCATCAGCCCCATTTTCAAGGACAGATTCGGTGGCTGCTTTAGCAATCTCGTGCTCGTTTAAGTCTTGAGTATCACGGCTAACAATGAGGCTAACAGCGGCACGAGCAGCGCTAAGATCACCTTGTGTTAGGGGTGTTGATATGGCCTTGGCATGGGCCATTAAACTGTGCCATCCAATCGCCAAATACAATACTATACCAGCAAAAATTATGCCTAAGGTGGCATGTTGGGCCAAGGTTTGTTGTAGGCTGTAAGCGGCAAAACCAAGTGGTCCAGCGGCCAGCACTAGGGCTAGTAAGCCTTTCAACTTTAACAAATTGTTGCGCCTTGGGGCTGCTTTCATTGAGGTCTGGTCAGCCTCGGCACTGGCTCTTAAGGAAAACAAGTTAACTGGACCATTGAGCCATTGCTCTAGGCCATCAGCCAAAGCCCCAAAGCCCACCAACGGATGCAGTCGTTTAGGTTCACCTAACCAATAGTCTAAGCTCAAGGCAATCACTATGGCGACGACCAAGTCCATATTAGACGCCACCCTGCATGATGTTAAAAATCCTTTCTACAGGCAGTTCTAGTTCAACTTCATCGGCTAAACGCTCAATTTGTGCCGCCCTTAAGGCTGGATAGTCAAACGCTTGGGTTTGCGTTAGCCCAGCCCAGTCTAACAATTGTTGCAGCAGTTTAGGCTCATCAAATAAACCATGTACATAACTACCCATGACTGTATTTTCGAGATTGCGGGCACCATCTGGGCCCGTATTGAGTTGCATTAACGGTTGCGCTAAATCACGGCCAGTGGTTTGCCCTACATGGATCTCATAACCTGTGACTGGAATATCTCCTGCATCAGTTAGCCAGTGGCCTTGCACGTTGCGTAATTGTTTTTCGCCCTGTAGCAAGGTTTCAATGGCTAAATGACCCAAACCCTCACTGGTTCCAGCACTGGATTCTGTGCCATCTGGGTCATGGACAGCTAGGCCTAACATTTGATAACCACCGCAAATACCGATCACTTTGCCACCTAAGCGCAAGTGACGTTGGATGGCATTAGCCCAGCCAGATGCTTTAAGCCACGCCAAGTCACCGCGAGTATTCTTGCTACCAGGAAGAATGATAAGGTCTGCACCCTTAAAGGATTGTACGTCTCTTACAAGTTGACAATCCACTTGAGGATGCATTCTTAAGGCATCAAAATCAGTATGATTGCTAGCCCGAGGATAAATAGGCACCACCACCTTGAAGTGTTGGCCGTCATCAGACTTAACAAATTGATCAACAGCCAATGAGTCCTCTGCTTCTATGTGTAAGTTATGAATGTAAGGTAAGACAGCAAGTACGGGTTTACCCGTTTTCTCTTCTAGCCAGTCCAAACCACCCTGTAAGAGTGACTTATCACCCCGAAAACGATTAATAATAAAACCACGGGTGCGCGCCTGTTCACTGACACTAAGTAGTTCATAGGTGCCATATAAATGAGCAAATACGCCACCTCGGTCAATGTCTGCAACGATAATGACAGGGCAGTCTATGGCTTCAGCAAAACCCATATTAGCTAGGTCATGCTCTCTTAAATTAATCTCTGCGGGGCTGCCCGCTCCTTCTACCATGACCAGATCAAATTCTGCTAACAGCTCTTGATGAGCATACACGACATCTTGCAATAACTTTGGTTTGTGCAGGTGGTATTCCACCGCTTTCATGTTACCAATTGCCTTACCACGCAAAATTACCTGAGAACCTAAATCACTATTGGGCTTAAGTAAAATAGGGTTCATGCGGACATCAGGCTGCAAAAAACAAGCTTCAGCCTGTACCGCCTGAGCACGCCCTATCTCTCCCCCATCAGCTGTTACGGCACTGTTTAGCGCCATATTTTGACTTTTAAAGGGAGCTACTCTAATGCCTTTACGAGCTAATATGCGGCACAAGGCGGTGACTAAAATACTTTTACCTGCGTCCGATGTGGTGCCTTGTACCATCAGTGTTCTCGCTTTTTGTTCTAAGCGTAGAGGGTGACCTTTAACTGCTAGGGACCGGGAGCCGTGACGCATTAGGGCGGGCTTCATCATGAGGCAGTTTCCTTTTGCTGGTCTAAGTCTAACAGCAAATCTTGCAAAGTCTGTTGATGTTCGCCGGGTTCTTGCCACATGCCGCGTTGGCAAGCTTCAAGCAGTCGCTCAGCCATTTCTTCCAAGGCAGCAGGATTATTATCACGCATGAATTGCTGATTATCTGCTGCAAATACTAAAGCATCACTCACCTGTTGATACTGATAATCAGCAATTAAATTGGTGGTCGCATCGTAAGCAAATAAATAGTCGACACTGGCAGCCATTTCAAAAGCACCCTTGTAACCATGACGTTGCATGGCACTAATCCATTTTGGGTTGAGCACACGAGATCGTAAAACTCGATTAAGTTCTTCTTTAAGGGTGCGGATTTTGGGTTGGCTTGGGTTACTGTGATCACTATGATACGCCGCTGGAGCCCGGCCACTAAAGCTTGTAACAGCATTAGTCATGCCACCTTGGAACTGGTAGTAGTCATCGGAGTCTAGTAAATCGTGCTCACGATTGTCTTGGTTGTGCACCACCGCTTCTAACTGGCTTAAACGGTGTTTAAAATCGTCGTGAGCTGCCACACCATCGCCAGTTTGGTTACCATAAGCATAGCCTCCCCAGTTGAGGTAGGCATCTGCAAGGTCAGCTCGCTCGCCCCAACAACGCTCATCAATGAGCCCCTGCAATCCGGCACCATAGGCTCCTGGCTTGCTACCATAAACCCGATAGCTGGCTTGACGCTTCGCATCCACAGCGCTGATACCTTGAGCCTCTAGTTCAGCTTGTCGCTGGGTAATGTTTTCACGAATACTGTTGCTACTGACTCCTGGCTCATCAAAATCGGCAAGCGCCTGCACAGCGGCATCATAAAGCTTCATAACATTAGGGAAAGCGTCACGAAAAAAGCCAGATACCCGCAGGGTAACGTCAACCCGAGGCCGACCTAGTAACATGGCAGGTATAATTTCAAAATCAGTGACTCGCTGGGAACCAACAGCCCACACGGGTTTAATGCCCATTAATGCAAACGCTTGGGCAATATCATCACCACCTGTGCGCATAGTGGCAGTGCCCCAAACTGATAAGCCTAATTGGGTTGGGTAATCACCGTGTTCTTGTAAATGACGCTCTATGAGTGCTTGAGCTGAGCGCTGACCTAAAGCCCATGCTGCTGCAGATGGCACACTGCGGTTGTCTAAAGAAAAGAAATTACGGCCTGTGGGCAAGGTATCTAAACGGCCTCGGGTGGGTGCACCGCTGGGGCCAGGTTCTACGGCTTGGCCTGCTAGCCCTTGAATGAGGGCTAGGGTTTCTCTGACTGCACTATCTTCTAAAGCTACTAAAATAGTATTTTTAGCATATTTCAACTGCTCACTTGTGCGTGGCAGTGTGCTCGTTAATTCTGCTGTATCTTTTGCCTTAGATGATAGTAAGTATTGCTTAACTAAGTTTAACGCAAGTAATTCAAGGCGTTCTCTGGTGTCCATGCTAGAACGCCATAAAGCATCACTTTGCTGGGCTAACAAGAGCGGCTTAGAATCGGTCCAAGGAGTGACTTCAGTGGCTAAGGGATCGAAGGTCTTTAGACCTAAATCTAAGGCTATGTTATGCAGTATGCCGCGCTCTTCGTTGGCCTGCCCGCGAGGTAAACGCAGCAGAGCAACAAGGGTTTCACTCAATTCATCAGCCAGTGGCAACTGACCTAAAATGTGTAACCCATTACGAATTTGAGCTTCTTTAATATCACATAAATAGGTGTCAAGCTCAGCCAGCATTTCACCTTCTGTGGTATCGGTTGTCAACCCCAACTCTGACTTTAGATGACTGCTAGCCAAGATCGCAACGATCTGCTCCCTCAACCATAGTTCACGTCTTGTATCTAGGCCGGTGGCTTGATACAGCTCGTCTACTAAGGCTTCTAAATCTGCCAGTTCACCATAGGTTTCAGCACGGGCCATGGGGGGCATTAAATGATCAACAATGACCCCTTGTGCTCTGCGTTTGGCTTGGGCACCTTCACCGGGATCATTAACAATAAATGGGTAGAAGTGGGGCATAGGGCCAAGGGCGACATCAGGCCAGCACTCATCACTCAAAGCCACGCCTTTGCCAGGCAGCCATTCCAGATTGCCATGTTTGCCAAGATGAATGACCGCATCTACTTGGTAATTATGACGCAACCAAAAATAGAAGGCTAAATAGCTGTGAGGTGGAACGAGATCTGGGTCGTGGTAGTTGGCGCTTAAGTCTAGGTTATAACCTCGTGCAGGCTGAATACCGACGAAGGTTTCACCTAAACGTAAACCCGCTAGCATGATGCGTCCTTGACGATACTTAGGATCTTGCTCTGGGCTACCCCAGCGTTGCCAAACAGCTTGCTGGCAGACGTTGGGTAATTGCCCAAAGTGCGCTAAGTACTCGGTGCTATCTATGCTTTGCCAGCACGGCAAATGATGCAAGGTATTGGGGTTGTTGGTGACCGATGTTAGCAAAGTCTCAATTAAGTCATTACCATTTTCGGGCACTTTATCAACGGCATAACCTGCGTCTTGCATGGCTTGTAAAACGTTAATGGCAGATTGAGGGGTGTCTAAGCCGACACCATTACCAATACGCCCATCTTTGGTGGGATAATTGGCGAGTATAAGGGCGATACGTTTGTCATGATTAGCTTTATGGCCAAGGCTGCAATAACTTTTTGCAAGGCGCGCCACAAATTCTGCTCTTTCTGGCTCTAGCTGGTAGCCGACAAGATCTATTTGACATAGTTTGCTGTAGTAACCCATTGACTTAAAACTAATAGCTCGGGTGAGTACATGGCCATCCATTTCTGGCAACACGACTTGCATGGCGATATCACGCGATCTTAAACCTTGTTGATGCTCACGCCATGCATCATTAGTGGTGGAAGACAGAACCAGTTGTAACACAGGGAGATCGCCTTCAATAGGCAAGTTAAACTGGGTGGGTGCTGAACAAAGACTGGGTGCATCGACTTTGTTACTGGCAAACCCTAAGCTACTTAATACCAGCTTAGCGTTGGACTGCTTTAGAGTGTGATTAACTAAAGCTAGGGCCTGTGGATCTTTGAGTGAAGTCACGGCAAGGGCAATAGGGTTCATACTTTGCTTAATTAGGCTGGCCATTAGGCCATCAAACATTTGAGTATTGCCACTTTGTAAATGGCTTCGATAAAATAATAGCGCCACTACAGGTGCATTTTGTAGACCTTGAATCTGGGTATTTGTTTGCCAATCCATCAAGCTAGCCTGAGCCACTCCCGGTTGATAAATCAACGCTTGAGGTAGTTCAGTAGGAGGTTGCCATTGCGGTTTATGTCCAAGTAAGGCTGAATCTAGATTGTGTTCTTGGGCCAAGTAACGTAACAAATTAATACCGTTACTCACACCGCCTTGGCGCAAGTATTGCCACACCATATGGCAGGTACCGGCATTGCAGGAGCTTGCTAGGGTTAACTCAGGGTCTGGCGCATCATCCCCGGGCACCAGAATGAGCTGTCGGCCAGGCTTGGCTTGCTGCCATGCCTGAAGGCGCTGAAAACCATAATTCCAATAACTTGCACCACCTAGCAATGACACCAAAACTAACTCTGCCTGCTCCAATACTTTCTGCTCATACAAATCAAAGGCAGCGGGCTTGAGTAGGTGACTCCAGTTCGCTAGACGAATCGATGGTAATTCGTCACCGAGTTGTTCAGTCGCAGTAGCCAGCATAGCCAGACTCGTATCAGCGGCAGCCAAGATCACCATTTTTGCTGGGTCTTGTCCTAGATCGATGATGCCTTCTTCTTCTACGAAGCCGCCAGGCTGGGCTGCGAGCAGATGCATGGGGGCTGCTTAGACCTCAGCCACTTTTAGGGCCTTGGTCAGTTGCTCTACATGCAAGTGTTTACCAATCATCACCAAGGAGGTGCGACGGGCTTCATCGGCCACCCACAAGCGATCAAAGTGACTTTCTAAACGCTGGCCAACAGCTTGAATGACCTGACGCATCGGTTTGTTAGGTAAGGCTGCAAAGCCCTTAGCTCGATAGATTTTCTGATTCGAAAGGAGCTCTTGTAGGGCTGTTTGTAAACGCTCACCATTGACTTCACCCAGATGAATAACACAGGAATCAAAGTGGTCATGGGCATGTTCATGGTGGTCACCATGGTCATGATGATGGTCGTGGTGAGTGTGCACTGCTTCAATGCGCTCCTCTGCAGCGGCCTCTAAGCCTAGCACTAACTCGATAGACGCATCACTCGTGCCATCTTTGTTTTGGCCAATGTACGCGGTCTTGACGGCAGCTGGAACTTTATCCGTAATGACGGCCTCAACTTGGCTGCGTTGCTGACTGGATAAAAGGTCACTCTTAGAGACAATGACTAGGTCGGCTGCACTTAGCTGGTCATCAAGTAGTTCAGCGAGATCAGGGTCATGATTAAGGCTTTCATCGGCCAAGCGCTGAGCTTGAACTTGCTCAGCATCGTGAGCAAAACGACCCCCAGCAACGGCTGGGCCATCGATCACAGTAATGACTGCATCAACAGTAAAGTGTTGTTTAATCTCGGGCCAGTTAAAGGCTTGTACAAGGGGTTTTGGTAAGGCTAAGCCACTGGTTTCAATTAGAATATGGTCAATATCATCCCGACGTTTGACTAATTCCAGCATCACTGGCAAAAATTCCTCTTCTACAGTGCAGCAAATACAGCCGTTAGCTAACTCATAAATACCTTGCTGGCTGCTTGTAGGCGCTGTGTCATCATCACAATCCAAAGGGCAATTACGCAATAAATCAGCATCGATGTCCAGTTCACCAAATTCATTAACAATGACGGCAATACGCTTGGGGTCTTGACCTCCAGAAATCTGGCGCAACACATTAGATAATAATGTCGTCTTGCCACTACCTAGAAAACCGGTGACCACAGTAGCGGGAATTTTTTTCAGTTGCATGGGATAACCTTATACGTAATTAAAAGCTAAAAGGGAGTTTGAAATTGCCCGCTATTTTGTCACAAAAAGCCACTAAAATCAGCCTTGCTTGGGCACAAACTATCCCCCATGCGACGCTTTGCAAACCTCTAATAGAAGCTGGAACCACAGCCATGAATTAACTCATACTAAAGCCATGAGCACAGATCACTCTAGGTCGTCACTCTGAGGCATTAATCACCTTACAAAGGGGCTTATTTGCAGTGGCCCATAGACCCTAGATGGAGCCTTCTAAAACCCAGGCAGGTGCAATGTAAAAATTATTAACCAGCCTTTTTATTGTGATCTTTCTTGCGATAGATATGGGCTTTGGTTTCATCATATAGATACGAATCGTCAAAGTTTTCTGCATCCAACACATGGCCTACCAGTATCAAAGCAGTGCGGGTAAACTTTTTCTCACGCACTTTGGCAACGATATCGCTTAAGGTCCCTGTCACCTTATCTTGATCAGGCCAACTAGTGCGATAGCACACCGCTACTGGGCAGTCTGGTCCATAGTGAGGCAATAAGTCTGCCACAACTTTGTGAATGCGAGTAATGCCAAGGTGAATGGCCATGGTGGCTCCAGTGGCCGCTAAAGCGGGTAGACGTTCGCGCTCTGGGAAGGGAGTTTTGCCTTCATAGCGGGTTAGGATGACTGTTTGTGAAATACCAGACAAGGTAAGCTCTTTGCCCAGCCATGCGGCTGATGCAGAATAGGCTGTGACTCCTGGGATAATTTCGTAATCAATTTCTAACGCCTCTAGGCGGCGCATTTGCTCACCAGTGGCACCATATAACGAGGGATCACCAGAGTGCACGCGGGCCACATGCTGGCCTTTGGCATGAGCATCAGCCATTAGCTCTACTTGAGCATCCAATGCTAAGGCTGCAGTATCTATCACTAAGGCACCGCGTGAACGTGCAGTTGCCATATTTTCATCGGGAATCAATGACCCTGCAAACAGCACCACGGGCGCTGCATCTAATAAGCGCTGACCTTTAATGGTCATTAGCTCTGGATCACCTGGGCCTGAGCCAATAAAAAATACTGTCATAATTTTGTCCTGTGTTATGTCAAAGTTGGGAATTAAAGCTTCTTTTTATATCCACGAGGGGTATACACCCACTCTTTGGTGCCATTGACTATGTGTCTAGACTCGCTATTGCCCACGGAGACAAGGGTAAACATGTCCACGTCTTTGGCCTCTAATTCATCCAAACGAATAATAGTGACCTGCTCTTCTGGGCGCGTAAGCTGGCGACCAATTAATACGGGTGTAGAGGCCGGGCGGTGCTGTAACAATATGTCGCGGGCTTTATTAAGCTGCCAATCACGTTTTTTAGACACAGGGTTATAGAAAGACACAACAAAATCACCTTCGCCAGCTTTTTCAATACGCTTTAAAATGGTTTCCCAAGGTGTGAGTAAATCTGACAAAGAAATAGTGCAAAAGTCATGTCCTAACATAGCACCCACGCGACTCGCACCGGCTTGCATGGCAGAAATTCCTGGAATAACTTCTAATTCTACAGCGAGCCATTCGGGGTGATTCTCTTTCCCCTCGAGCTGCATATCGAGTAATTCAAAGACTAAGGTCGCCATGGCATAAATGCCAATGTCGCCACTTGAAATAAGTGATGTGGTCCTGCCACTCGCTGCCAAATCTAGGGCTAAACGGGCCCGTCCAATTTCTTCACCTAAGGGCAAGTCATGGTGTTGTTTACCGTTGCAAACATCCCCCAAAATTTGTAAGTAAAGGCCGTATGCCACTAGGTCTGAACTGTCTGCGATGGCAGTGTGGGCGCGCGGCGCCATTAGCTGTGCATCACCAGGGCCAGTGCTAACAATAAATAGTTTGCTCATGCTGATCTCGTGCTCATTAAATAAAACTTAAGGTTAATCTTCTTCACCCACTGAACCCGCGCCCGGTGGAAACGCTCTGGCGATGGCACAGGTGGCTTTAGGTGTTTTTAACTTGGCTTGTATTAGCTCTGCAGCATTACCAGTGGCTTGCTGAGCCGACCAGAGTGCAGCAGACTCTGCAACGCCATAAACACCAACAGTGTCATAAACGTATTGAGAGGGGTTTATCAATAAATCATTGACGGCTGCCAAAGTTTGGGCAGAATAGGTTTGAAAACTCTTACCTAAACCTTGAGCTAGCTCAATAAGGCCTTGCTCATCGGCTTTAATATCAATGCTATTAATGCTCACGATATCATCAATAGTGAGCCCTTGTTGTGTCAAACATTGGTTCAAAAATTCTAATAAATGGGCATGGCTACAATGGCGCTCACAGCCCATGCCTATGGTATATACAGGTTGCAGGTATGGTTGAGCCGTAGTGACCGCTAAATGTGCCTCTAGCATGTGGCTAATTTGGCGTCCCCACTCGTTGGCACCGCCCTCATGCCCAGACAGCAATGGAATAACAAATTGGCCTTGCTCATCAAGCACCAGCACAGCTGGGTCTTGGTACTTATTTGTTAATACAGGTGCCAATGTACGCACAGCAATGCCCGTGGCACAGATCAAAATGAGGCGGTCAGCTTGAGAAAACGCAGCCTGAACCTGGGCCGCAAAGGGTTGTGGTTTTAGCTCAAAGGAAACTAGGCAATCTGGGTCATGATTCAATAGCATGGCCTTTAAACGTTCGCCAAGGCGCGCACCAGCATCGGTTAATGCAAAAATTCGGATCACCAATGACGCTCCTGCCTTAGCACTACGAACAATGAAAAGTATGGACCTGCTTGATTAGGTAATTGAGTTACATCGGTTAGAATTTCTTGGTTATCACGACCGATGTAGGCCAAATAGTTGGCATCTGCCATACGACCTGTTTTATCAAGTATGCCTAAGATACGCGGCCTAGCTCGGCCTGCCTTCATAATAACCACACTGTCATGGGTATTAAGGGCCAGTTCTAGCTGGGCGTCGGTGTGGCGTCCTGTCATGACAACAAAAGATTCTTG
>Ga0115560_1002432_pt1 | contig 12222 bp, 11 predicted proteins | sample COGITO_mtgs_1105_5_FD_87278 | JGI IMG/M metagenome (GOLD analysis project Ga0115560, IMG submission 87278) | Pelagic marine microbial communities from North Sea - COGITO_mtgs_110509 | ecosystem: Environmental > Aquatic > Marine > Epipelagic | place: Germany:Helgoland, sampling site Kabeltonne... | reverse complement strand
AATTTGTGATTATCATTTCGCTCCTACTGAAACTTCAAAAAAGAACTTACTTAAAGAAAATATTTCTGATAGTTCAATTTTAGTTACTGGAAATACGGTGATTGATGCACTTTTAAAATCTGTAGAGAAAGTTAATGAAAATCCAAGTCAATTAATTCAAGACCTCTCAAAGCAAATAGGAAGTCAAGAAGTTGTTTTAGTCACAGGTCACCGCAGAGAGAATCATGGTGGCGGATTTGAAAGAATTTGTAATGCTTTAAAACGAATAGCTAAAGATGATATAAATCGTATCATTATTTATCCTGTTCATTTGAATCCAAAAGTACAGGAGCCTGTAAATAGAATCTTATTAGGGGTTGACAATATTATTTTAATAGATCCTCTAGCGTATCAAGATTTTATCTGGCTAATGAATCGTTCTAAAATTATTATTACTGATAGCGGTGGTGTTCAAGAAGAAGCGCCAAGTTTAGGGAAACCAGTTCTAGTAATGAGAGATACCACAGAAAGACCAGAAGCGGTTGAAGCAGGTACTGTATTGTTGGTAGGGACTAATGAAGATTTAATTGTGTCAAAGGCATTAGATTTACTAAATAACGAGGATAGCTTTGTGAAAATGTCAAAGCTTCATAATCCATATGGAGATGGGTTGGCATCAAAAAGAATTGTAGACTTTATAAAAAATATAAAATAATGAACCCAGAAGTAGTAACTGTTGGATTAGGATACATTGGATTACCGACATCAGCATTAATAGCATCTCACGGAACAAATGTATTAGGTGTTGATGTCAATAAGAAAGTTGTAGATACTATCAACAAAGGAAGTATCCATATTGTTGAGCCTGACCTAGAAGATATTGTATTTAAAGCAGTTAAAAAAGGTAACCTTATTGCATCTACTAACGCTTCACCAGCTAATGTATATTTAATAGTAGTTCCAACACCATTTAAAGAAAATCATGAGCCTGATATTTCATATATTGAAGCTGCCACAAAAGGAATTATACCATTACTAAAAAAAGGGATTTGTATATTATAGAGTCTACATCACCTATAGGTACAACTGAAAAAATGATGAAATTGATCTATACTTCAAGACCTGAATTAAAAAACGAGATTTTTATTGCTTATTGCCCTGAAAGAGTTTTGCCGGGAAATGTAATGCATGAACTTGTTGAGAATGACCGTGTTATTGGAGGTGTGGATAAAGCTTCTACAAAAAAAGCAATCTCATTTTATAGTAAGTATGTTAAAGGTGAGTTGCATGCAACGAATGCACGCACTGCTGAGATGTGTAAATTAGTGGAAAATTCATCTAGAGATGTACAAATTGCTTTTGCAAATGAACTATCTTTAATTTGTGACAAGGCTACTATTAATGTATGGGAGCTCATAAGACTTGCTAACAAACACCCTAGAGTAAATATACTTAAACCTGGTTGTGGAGTGGGCGGGCATTGTATTGCTGTAGACCCATATTTTATAACTTCTTCATTTCCGCTAGAGTCTAAAATTATTTCAACAGCTAGAGAAATTAATAATTACAAGGCTTTTTGGTGTGTTGAGAAAATTCAAAATCAAATACTAAAATTTGAAATTCATAAACAAAGAAAACCAAAAATTGCTATTTGTGGACTTGCATTTAAACCAAATATTGACGACTTACGTGAATCACCTGCTGTTTATATTGCAAAAAAAATAGGTCTCAGCCATCCAAAAGAATTAGTTTTCTATGTTGAGCCAAACATCGAATCTCATGATTTTTTTAAAATTTCTAAAACTGTTGACGTTGAAAAAAAATGTGATATATTATTTGTTTTAGTATCCCATAAAGAATTTGAAAATCTGAAAGGGAATGTTTATCGATTTGTTTAATCGTTAATTTATATAAATAACTGAATTTGCTATCTAAATTAAATAAAGACATCATTCTTAATACTTCTAGTAAGGGTTTAAGTGTTATTATAACTATAATTTCTTTTTATTTCACAACAAATTATATTTCCCTTGAAAACATAGGTATATGGACTATATTTATTTTTTTCGTAGACTTAAGTTTTGGTCTTTTGTTTAATTCCATTAGAAAATTAATAATTGTTTCAGGTAAATTTGTCAAACCAGAGAACCTTGTTATGATAGGACTTCAAAGCATTATAGTTTCTTATCCTTTGTTATTACTGTTTTTTTTTATGTCCAATTTTAAAATTGAACTAATATTTTCAATAAGCATAGTTTTTTTTTTAAATGGAATTAGATTTTTACTCTTAGATGTTTCCTCAAAAAAAAATCAGTATAATAAAATTTTTAAATATACGACCATAGCGAATTTTATTTGGAGTACTTCAATTATCTATCTATCAATATCCGGTTTTGAATTATATTCTTTTATATTAGCTCAGATTATTAATTCACTAATAATAATTCTGTTTTATATAAGAGATTTTAAACATATATTTTATTATTTAAATTACAAAGAAATATTCGACTTTCAGAGCTCCTATAACCTTGTCAAAAAACAAAATAACTTTGTATACCTATTTCTAAATGAAATTTCTAAATTTTTATCAACTAAAATTGATGTTTTTTTTATATCCAATAGTTTTGGAAATATACAGCTTGGTATTTTTAACAGATCATCTCGAGTTGCTAAATTACCTATTAGTATTCTAGGTGATGCTATTCAAAAAGTAGTTGTAACAAATTTTATTGAATCTGAAAAAAAACAAATACCAAAAAATAAAATATTCTTGGTATTAATAATTACCTTATTTTTTTGTTTTTTAATCAAAAATTACTCCTATTTTTTTTTCAACATTATATTTAACGATAAGTCTAAAATAAATTCTATAGTAAGTGTTTTTAATATTTTAATTTTTATTTTCCCTTTTGATTTAACAAACAGATTGCAAAATGTTAAATTTAATGTTAATCAAGATTTTAAAACCTTATTATTTATTAAGGGTTCTCTTTTAATAATTCTTATTCTGTATTTTTCTAGCAGTTTTATTTATAATATTAATAGCATTGCTTACGGTTTGGTAGCATATAAATTTTTGCTTTTTCTAATCACTTTTTTAATTCAAAACTTTAGCAATGAGAAAATCTAATAACCTTGGCAAAATTATAGATCAATATTTAAAGTCTTTAAACTCAGATTATATTATTAATAGTTATCCCAAAAGTGGAAGAACATGGATATGTTTTATGTTAGGTTTTTATATAAACGAGTTATATAAATCTAATATCCCTTTAGATGAAATAAATCTTTTGAATAATTCAAAATTTTATAATCTCCTTAGAAAGAAAATATATTTCACTCATTTTGGAAGGCCACAATTTTTACATCACAAGTATCAGTTTTTAATACCACTTAAGATTTTAAATATAAAAAAGTGTGTTTTTATAGCTCGTAACCCACTTAATGTTATAGATTCATTTTATAGCCAATACCACTACAGAGAAGCAAAATTTCGTTCTTCAGCTATTTTATCAACTGATTTTGATGAGTTTGTTTTAGGAAATAAAGGTGGTATTTCAAGTATAATTAAATATTACAACAGAGTTTATCAAAATTCACTTAACAATAAAAATCACTTAATTCTAAAGTATGAAGATTTTATAGAAGATTCAGAAAGTCAATTAATCAAACTAATTTCTTTTTTTGATTTAAAAATATCAAATCAACTAGTTATTAAAAGCATTGAAATGTCAAATAAATCAAATATGGCTAAATTAGAAAAACTAGGTAAATTAAGTAAGAAGCATTTTGGAGGGTCTGGAAATTCTGCTAAAGTAAGAAATTCCAAAGGTCTTTTTAAAAGAAGTAAAAATTCTTCACTTTTATTAAATAAATGTCAAAATATTATTGATATTGAACTGAATAAGTATTACAAATATTAAAACGAATACACTTAAATAAAATAATGAATAAATTTATAATTGCTGGTGCACAAAAATGTGGGACAACCACATTAAACCACATATTTCAAAGAATTAATGATTTGCATATTGTAGAAAATGAACTTCATTATTTTTCTAAACATTACTCTAAAAAGTTTAATTACGAATCAATATTTAATAATGAATATAAAGTTTCAGGAGAAAAAACTCCAAATTATACTGATAAGCCAAGTAATTCTTACATTCATTTAGAAACATTTAATAGGTTTATAGACTATTGTAAAAATAATCATGTAAAGGTTATTTTTTGTATTCGGAATCCTATCTATAGATTGGAAAGTGCTTTAAATCATCATTACGTAAAAGGTAGAATATGGCCATATCAAAAAATAACAAAAAATTTTTTATTTGGTAAAAAAATGAGTCATCTAAACTTAGTTTCAAAAGGAGAATATAATTATGCAATTTCACAATTAATTCTTAATGAAATTGATTTTAGGATTTTCGTTTTAGAAAAAGATCATAATTTTAATTGGTATAATAATACTCTGAATTGGCTTGGTAGTGATTATGAAATTAAAAATGAATTTTTAAAAACACATTCTAATAAACGTAGAATTTCAAAACAAAATGCAATGTTTCGATATTTATTCCCCGATCGTTCTATAGTCAGAAAGATTTTTAGAGAAAATGATAAAGGGGAAAAAGTTTTTCTTTCAGATGAGGTCAAATCTTTTTTAAAGTTTTATTATGCACCTTCAGTTTTTCAAACTTCTGATTTAATTAATTTTGATTTAGCAAAATTGTGGTCATTCTAATTTTATGAATATAATGTATATTTTTATTGGTGGATGCCCAAGGTCAGGTACAACTTACTTTGCAAAAGTATTGTCTTCTTATATAAAAGATGCAGTTGTGATTCCTGAGATTCAATATAAGTACGATCTTATTAATTATTTACAAAATAACGAAGAGTTCGATTCTAATAAAATTGACACAATAATTAGTAAGTATAAAAATAGAACAGGTCTTGATTATGGTTTTTTTAAAAATGAGAACTTTAGAGGTAAATCTAAGTACGAAGTATATGCATATATTTACCAGATATCAGTAAACAGTATTTTGGGTGTAAATCAAACAAAATATGTGATTGATCATACACCTTCGAATGCGTTAATTCAAGATTTTCAATCTAAGTCTTTCCCAAATTATAATTTTATTTCAATTATTCGTGATCCGCGTGCAGTATATAGCTCATTTAAAAGTCTTAGGTGGGGTCCATCTAGAATTTCTAGTTTTGTAAAAGTTTATACTCAATATGTTGAAACGTTCTCAAGTAATGAATATCCAAAAATTTATTATGAAGATTTAATTATGAATGAAAAGTTAGCAATTAATAATTTAAATTTTAAAATTCCATTAGAAAAAAACAAAATAGAGGGCAAATTAATTAAACTTCCTCTATATACACTAAACCAACATTTAGAAGTCAACAAGCAAGCTAATATAAGTAGAATTAATTATTGGCAGGTTAATTTGAATAATTATGAAATTTTTTATATTGAAACTAAATTGAGAAATTTATTTAATATTAGTTCTTATGAATTTACATGTAATAGTTATAATATGTTAAGCCATATTTTTTATTTGTTCTGTTTACCAAAAAAAATTTTTCAAAAAAAGATGTATAAATTGAAAAGAGATAAAAGACTTATTTAGATATGACGTTAAGTATTTACAGTAGTAAAATAGTTAGACTTTTCTTTATTTTATTAATAGCTCTGCTATGTAATATTCCTAAAACAATTTCTAATAATATTCTCCCTTCTTTTAATATTGATTATAAATTTCAAACTATATGTCTATTAGTAATTTTTTTATTATCATTAAAGAACTTTTTAAAAAATAAACAAATTTTATTTGAGTTATTCATAATTACTATGATTTTCATATTATCTTGGATTTTTAAAAATTTTAATAACTTTTCTTTTTTTTATTTCATATCTGTAATATATCTTGTTTTAGTATTAAATTTTTATAAAATAAGGGTATCTGATAAATACACTTTAACGAAAATTGAAACTCTATTTTTTATAATTATTTTTTTTTTACCAACTTTAGGTTATTATATTTTTTTAGGCGGAAGCTATGGATATATTGAGGGTGTTTCAATGAATAGCACTAGAATAACTGGTCCATTCGGAGGATCTATTATTGTTGGATTATTAGCTTCATTTTCCTTTATTTTTATTCTTGTCAATGATTTTAGCCGAATAATAAAATTTATTTTTTTAGTGTTTTTTTTATTTGTTATATTTTACTCAGGAAGTAGAGGTGCATTAATAATTTTTATTTCACTTTTATTGTATTATTATTTTCCAAAACTTATAAAACTTAAAACAATATTAAAATGCTTATTAATAGGTTTTATAATTATATTTATATCACTTCTTTTTATAGATTCGCAGGAACTATTTAATAATAGAGTGTTTCAATATGGACTTGGTAGTGATTCTGAAAGGATATCTAAGATTTCAACTTTTTTGAATTCAAAAATATCTGAACAAAACGGCATGGGCTCTAGTTTGTTTTGGAGCTATAACAAATACACTGATGTTAGTACTTTTGAACATAATATTGATCCTCATAACTTATATGTTGGTTTATTTGGTGAATTAGGGTTCCTATTTCCACTTTTTGTATTAATTTTGATACGTAAGCAAATAAGCATAGCTAAAAATTATTCTAGATTCCATATTGCATTATTCTTAGGTTTCGTATTATTTAGTTTTTTCGGAAGTGATTTCACTAAAAACCCAAGTATTTTGGTATTTCTTTTGATGATATCTAACTCAAAAATTTTGCAATTATACAATCCAAAAAGTTTCAATAACAAATAGATATAAATATTTTTGGATTAATAAAAAAAATGAATTTAGATTATATTCACATATTTGCTAAATACTAACAGTTTATGAAAAAATAATAAAATTATATATGTCAGATAAAACATTTTACAGACTACACTAGATGAAAACAAAAATTTTAATAGCTAGTGATGAAATATATCCATTCGGTTGGGGTATAGGTAAGTATGCAATTCTATTACAAGAAGAGCTGGTTAATCAAGGTCATCAATGTAAGTTAATAGGTACCTATAAACACAATACTTCAAAAATATTTAGTTATTCTTCTGAATTGGGTTTTCAAAGTAAAATAAATCTTATGAGAAAGTTTTTCTTTACAGTTTTTTATACATTGAAATACAAGCCACAGATTATTTTATGTGTTCACTCTAGTAATGTTTTAATATTTAATTATTTATCTATTTTAAGGTTATTTAATAAAACTAAAAAAGTAATTGTCTTTCATGGAAGTGATATTCAAAAAGTAAAGCAGAAAATTAATTTAAAGAGACTAAATAGAAACTTCGATAAATACATTTCAATAAGTAAATACGTTGAGTTAAAAACTTATGAATCATTAAACATAAAAACTAAAACTATATACAATACTGTTGAAAGAAAATATTATAATAAGTCAATTAAAAGATTCAACAAAATCGAACAAAAATATAATATTATAATGGTTGGCAGGCTTGACAATAGAAAAAATCATGCATTACTTTTAAATTCAATAGCAATGCTAGATAAAGATGAAAAAATGCAATTTGATGTCAAATTAATTGGTAATGGTCCTCACTCAAATTCAATTGAATCTATAATTAAAAAAAAGAAATTAAATAATTTTATCACTATCCTTAAAAATATCAATGATTCTGAATTAGAAAAAATTTATAACAAATCTAATTTTCTAATTTTCCCAAGTATTGAAATTGAAGGGAGGGTTGAGGGTTTTGGCCTAGTCGTATTGGAATCTATTCTAATGGGTGTTTTACCAATATTAACACCTAATGGTGGTCAATTAGAAATTGTTGGAATTGACTACCCACTAATCATCAATAATTCGGTAGAGCTTCATCACATACTTACTAATTTGGATAACTTTGATTTTAACAAGATTTATTCAAATTTATTAAAAAGGGTTAAAAAATTTCACCCAGATTTGTTCGGCCATAATTATTCTAAATTTCTTTCTTAATGACAGCTTTATTTATAATTTCAGGTTTTGCTAAAGGTGGTGGTAAAAATGCTTATTTATCAATAGTTGAGGCCTTTAAAAGAAAACATTGTAAAATTATTATAATTTCATTTGGCCCCAAAAGTGGGGCAAACTATTTGAAATTTAAAAAACTCACAAATGATATTTTTGAATATCAAATATTTGAAATTACAAAGATTTTTTTCTTTTTAAAAAAAATAAAATTTGATTTTATTTTTGTTGATGCATTTTATCCCACATTAATATTTAGATTTCTTCAATTTTTTAAACTAATAAATAAAAAAATTATATATCGATATGGTGCTATTACATATAATAAAACTATAGATTTTATTTACCCAATTTTATTATCAAATCAAAACATCTTTGTTCCTGCAGAAAATCTTAAATCTCATTTAATTAATAAGTGTATTGTTAAACCAAAATCAATCAATGTAATAATCAACCATATTCCAATAAAACAGAATAATAATTTCAAAGTGTATAAAAAATTGAACAACTCCTTTTTGACCGTTTCTAGAAATGTTCCTAGAAAAAGACTAGAAAGAGTAATTGAGTTGTCTAATAAATTAACCGATTATAATTTTAAGGTAATTGGAGGTGGGAAATTATTAAATGACTTTAAAAACAGAACAGTTAATATGTTAAATATTGATTTTCTAGGTCAAATAAACGACCCTGTTCCTTACTATTTAAAATCTAAAATATATTTTCTTCCAAGTAGAGGAGAGGGTTTTTCATACTCAATATTTGAAGCATTGTTCTATAAATGTAAAGTTATAGTGTATGATGATTTAGGTGGAAATAATTTTTATTTAAAGGACAACCCTAATTACTTAATTATTAATGACTTAAATAAAGATTATATGACAATATTAGATTTTATTTCTAAGCCATTTGTTAAATATGATATAGATTTTATACCTACACAAAAAGAGATGGGTGACAATTATTATAATAAAATCATAGAACTTTTAAATTAATCAGTTATGGTAATGTTTTGGTTTAGGCTAAGCTCATTTTTTTATTCGAATAAATTGATTTTTTTAGCTCGCCTTATATACAGATATAATCTTTATTTCAATAAATGTTCCATTCCACCTACTGTTAGTATTGGAAAAAACACAAAGTTAGCTTATGGTGGAATAGGCGTTGTTATCAACAAATCGGTTGTAATTGGTGATAACTGTATTATTGGTGTTAATGTCACATTTGGTGGTAGATCAAAAAAATCTTCGGGCAAAATGATAATTGGTGATAACGTTTTTATCGGAGCAAATTCTGTCATTATTGGAGAGGTTAATATTGGAGATAATGTTATCATATCACCTCTTTCATTTGTTTTAGATGATATTGAAAAAGATTCAATTTTCAGTGGAGAAAAAGCAAAGTTATTCAGGAAGCTCAAATGAAAAACTTATAGAATTTTTATCAGTAAAGAATTTAATTTTAATAATATACCTTTCTAATAAAAATGGAAGATAAAATTATAAAAGAGTTAAAAACAAAATTAATAACTTTTGGTCCATCACCACCTCCTTTTGGGGGTACAACAATTAGCCATGAAATAACCCTAGATTTCTTAAAATCAAAGAATATTGATTTTATTAACATATCAACTAATAATAAATCTATAATAAATCAATTTACTTGTTTTTTAAGTTTAATAAACAAATACAGGGACTTTAATATTTATATTCTTTTTGCAGGTTCTTCACTTAGGACAATTTATTTTGGGAATTTCATATTAATGTTTAAAAAATTATATTCATTTAAATTAGGAGTTCGTTTCTTCGGTGCAGATTTAATTGAATTATATAATAAGAATATTTTTCATAAATTTTTTATTTTGAGATTGTTAAAACACTCCAATGTTTGTTATCTGCAAACTAAAAAAGTCTTTAATTATTTTGATAAATTTAAAAGCATATGTTGGCTACCTACAAGTAGAAAAATTGTTAATACACCTACTAAACCAAGTTCGTATCCTATTAAATCCTTTTTTTATTTAGGTTTAATTTCAAATGAAAAAGGAATAAAAAAGCTATTGAAAATATTAGAGAAATGTTACAATATTAACCCAAATTTTGAATTTAATTTAGCAGGTCAAAACACCATTGGTGATGAAATAAATGATTATCCTTTTGTTAATTACCATGGTATAATTTCAAATACAAATGATAAAATTAGTTTTATTGATTCAAATGACACACTTTTGTTTCCATCAGAATGGAAAAGTGAAGGTTATAGTGGTACAGTAATTGAAGCAATTTCCAGAAAAAAACTAGTAATTGTAAATAATCATAATTATTTACCTGAAATGTTAAATGTAAATGGAAGTAATTTGGGTATTATTTTCGATTTGAATGTTGAAAATAATTTAAGAGATATAATTCTAAATTTATTAAATAATGAAATCGAATTAAATACTTTTCAAAAAGCAATTGAATTAAATTATAATTATTATTGTTCTGAAAGATGGAATAAATTTATGATTGATAGATTATTACAAACAAGTTATTAATAATATTGTGTCTTTTAAAAATAAATTGACTTGAACTACTTTAATAAAATAGACATACACCAAATAAAATTACTTTTCAATACAATATTATACTTGAAGCCAGTTCAGGTTTGCTATCGTTTATATTATTTTCTTAGAAATATATTTATTGGAAAAAAAGTAAAAAAGAAAGCCCTTGCCAACTTCAATGCTATAGTTTGGGAAAATGAATTTAATTATGAAAATAGTTATTTAGATAAAGATAATTCGTTTGTGTTTTTAAACCTCTCTCATTCTTTTTCTGATAAAATTGATTGGAATTACAATCGGTTTGGAAAGCTTTGGACTTATAATTTGAATTATTTTGATTATCTGAATCAAGAAAATATATCTAAAGAAATAGGAATTATACTGATTAAAGATTATATAAAAAATGACAATCTTTTACTAGATGGAAAAGAATCCTACCCAATTTCCTTGAGAGGAATAAATTGGGTGAAGTTTTTAACTAAAAATGAGATTGAAAATCCATTAGTTGATAAAACTCTCTTTAATCATTATAAAATATTGTATAATAACATTGAATATCATCTATTAGGAAATCATTTATTAGAGAATGCTTTTTCATTATTATTTGGAGCTTACTATTTTCAAGATGAAAAGTTATATAGTAAATCTAAAAAAATTTTAAAGACACAATTAAATGAACAAATATTAAAAGATGGCGGTCATTTTGAGCTTTCGCCTATGTATCATCAAATAATGTTATTTAGAGTTTTAGATTGTATTCAATTAATAAAACTGAACATTTGGAAAAACGATGATTTATTAAATTTATTAGAAGAAAGTAGTTCGAAAATGTTGTCATGGTTGGGGAATGTGACATTTAACAATGGCGATATTCCAATGGTTAATGATTGTGCATTTCAAATAGCTCCATCGACAAAAGATCTTTTAAACTATGGAATATCTTTAGGTATTAATAAAAAAAACCTAAAACTTTCTGATTCTGGTTACCGGATGTTTAAAAATGAAAAATATGAGTTGTTTATGGATATAGGAGAAGTTGGAGCTTCATATCAACCAGGACATGTACATTCGGACACTTTTAATTTTGTCTTATATGCAAATAATCAACCATTTATTGTAGATACGGGTACTTCCACCTATGAAAAAAATGACCAAAGACAGCTAGAGAGAAGCACTAGTTCTCATAATACTATAACTATTGGTGATTATAATCAAACTCAAGTCTGGGGAGGTTTTAGGGTAGCAAAAAGAGCTAAAATTGTTTCATTGAAAGAATCCCTTAATCTATTTTCATCCAGTCATAATGGCTATAAAAACATAGATGTTATTCATAATAGAAAGTTTATAACAAACAAAGATTCAATTAATATTTTTGATGATTTAAATAAACAAGAAGTTTATGAACAAATTGCACATTTTCATTTTCACCCCTCAATTAAAAATATAATTATTAAGAATTCAAGGGTGTATTTTAAAAACTCTAATATTGAAATATCATTTAATGGAAAAAGTGTTTCTATCGAAAAAGAGTGTTATGAATATGCTCATGGTTTCAATAAAACAGAAAATGCTGTCAAATTAAAAGTTGTTTTCAAATCAAATTTAGAAACAAAAATATATATATGAAAAGAATAGTTTATTTAACATTTTATTTTAAACCAGATT
>Ga0115560_1002419_pt1 | contig 12274 bp, 9 predicted proteins | sample COGITO_mtgs_1105_5_FD_87278 | JGI IMG/M metagenome (GOLD analysis project Ga0115560, IMG submission 87278) | Pelagic marine microbial communities from North Sea - COGITO_mtgs_110509 | ecosystem: Environmental > Aquatic > Marine > Epipelagic | place: Germany:Helgoland, sampling site Kabeltonne... | reverse complement strand
AGAAAGCATCCACTATTTCCAGACCCCAACCATCGCTTTCAAGATGAGCACGCTGGATGCCGAGACCCAACAAGTGGATCTACGCATCAGTAGCCGACAGCTCCGACACTCGGAAGTCATTGCTGATAAAGTGCAACTCCGCGGCAGCGCCCAACTCAAGGGGCTGGAGATCACTCCGATTACAGCACCGCGCTTGACCGCTGAACAGATCCAACTGCCCCGTTACGAGCTCGCCGCAAACGGCCTCAGCGCAGAGATCAAACCGGATCAACTCGAGAGAATCCTCGCTGGCGACTGGCCGAAGCTGAAGCTGGCCGCGCAAAACATTTCATGTAAACAGTTCGATCTGGAAGCCCCTATTCTGACGATCGACCCCAGCGCTTTTCCTCAGGTGGCCTTTCGTGGTGCCTCCGGCAGCCTGGACGGCGCGATCGACCTGAGAGGACACATCAATACCAAAGACTGGAGCGGCCAAGCCCGCGCCCGCGGCAGTGTCGATTTAGTCAAGCTGGCCTCACAAACGATCCGGGATAAGCTTCCCGCAATCACCTATGAATCGAGCCCCTATTACGACCTCAATCTTTCGTTCGAACCGGGCTTTTCCATCGAACGAGTCGACATCACAGCAGACGTCAACAACCTGCAAATCGAGGATCTCACCTTCGACCACATTGATGCGCACGCGATCTATAGGGACGGTCTCTACTCCATCGAGGACCTCTACCTTCGCCGGGATAAGCAGTGGCTCGATCTCAAATTTAATCTACACCCGGAGAGCGACGACTACCGGGTCTATCTCATCGGCTCGGCAATACCTGACGATTACAATGCACTTCTCCCCAGCTGGTGGGCAGCGATTTTCGAGGATTTTGAGTTCAATCGGGATGCCTACATTTGGGGCGATTTTATCATCTACGGAAACTACAAGCGCAAAGCCTCCGATCTGTATTTCGGCCGGGCGGAAGCGCGGGCGTTCAGCTACAAAGGTGTCTATCTGGATCAGGGCGAACTGATCGTCCGAGGCCGTGGACACTACACCGAACTCCATAAACTAAAGGCGACGAGCGGCCAGGCCTGGGCTCGCGGCAACATCGCCTTTACTTCAAAAAGTGACGAAGTGAAAGGTCCCGCAGCGGTGAGGCTGAATATGGAAGCCCAACTCACCTTGGAAGATGCCACCAAACTCTTCTCAGGAAGCATCGCCCAAATCATCTCTGACTTTAAAACCGAAGGCCTTCCCCGAACCAAGTTTACGGCCGCCATCTTCAACAGCGCATACCCCCAGTATGCCGGTAAGAGTTTTTTTGACCTGTCTGCAGTCTGCGCAGAACCGCTCAGCTACAAAGGCATGCCATTGGAGCATTTAAGTTTCGATCTCTTCGGGCGCGGGGATGCGACCTACCTGCGGGATCTTAAGCTAGGCTACGCGGGTGGACAAGGCAGCGCAGCGATCGATATTTTCACTCCCGCAGAAGCTGCGAATCAACTGCGCTATCAATTCGAGCTCAAGGACGCCGAGCAGAACAAAGCACTGCGAGATCTGCCCGATTTTGATGAGATCGAAGACAGTCTGGAAACTAGGGCTGAACCCACCCCCTCTAAGGCGGGCTCTGCCCGAATCGACATTAACCTCCATGGCGAAGGCCCGTTCGAGGACCCATTCAACCACGCTGGCTTCGGACGCTTCGAAGTCCGTAATGACCAACTTGGCGCCATTCAACTACTGGGTCCCCTCTCGAAAATACTACAGAACACTCAGCTAAACTTCACTTCATTCAACTTGAATCTCATGCGGGGTGACTTCAGCTATAAAAACGAAAATGTCTTTTTTGACCCTTTGCGAATCGATGGACCACGCACTCAAATCCAGGCCCCGGGACGCCTTCGCTTAACGGATCACACGCTCGAGATGCGCGTCAGTGTTTCCCTTTTCGGCAATGCCGGAAACCCTGGTTCCCAGCTGCGGAAGATTGGTGATATCATCATCAAACCACTCCCGAATCTACTGCAGTTCCAACTGACCGGCACGCTTGAAGACCAGATATTGCGCTCGCTCTACGACCCGCGAAACTTGATCCCACGCTTCTAGTCAACACGGCTTCGCAGCCTTCAGGCCCCTTCCAATATACGGCCCGCCGCTTCGATCCCGGAGAGCGCGGCACCTTCGACTCTCGCGCCGCCGAACGAATCGCCAGCCAGCGTCAACTTAAGCCCCGGGTTGTGGAAATATGGATCCGGCCAAGGGTTGATCGGTGTGGTAAAGCCCCAACGGTGACACTTAAATTCCTTGACCTCCGCCTTCAGGTAGGGCGCGGCGGCTTCGAGCATGAGGCCACCTCTTAATTTATCGGGCGAATCCCAATGCGTATCGGCGAACGCAGCATCCGCGTGTATCGTAATCGCGGATACATCCGGGGAAATACCTTTTTGTTGGTTATCGCCAATCCAAGTCAGCGGCGCCTGATCTATTTTCATCCCACCCGGGGCAGGCAGACCGCTCGAGGCGTCGAGAATCGCGAGCGTAGCCAGTCCCCGCTCGTAACGTACTTCACGTAGGGCATCCGTATGCCCGTTGGCATAGCGAAGGCCTGTCATGTCGAGCAGATTGAGCGCCTGCGGCAAGGGCGCAGTGATGACGAGTTGACGCGCGACAAAGGCATCACCTGTAGCGGTGCAGGCCAACCAAAGGTCGGTGTCGCGTGCGAGCTCCGTGACTTCCTGCGAGTTGGCGATCTCCAAATTTTTGGCCAAAAACTTAGGGACATCCGTCATGCCTTGCAGCCCGCAGTAGCGGGGATAGCCTTCTGGATTGGTATCCTCCGGAAGGTGGCGGAACCACTCTTTCAGAACTCCGGCTTTGAGCCAGGTATCCACATAAGTTTGCACGCGGGCATCGCGCACCGTGAAATACTGTGCGCCGTGGTCGAGGCGACCCCCCGCCATGCGTCGCGTCGCCATGCGCCCTCCGAGGCCGCGCCCTTTGTCAAGCACACGGACGGACATACCCGCTTTGTGGAGTTCTGTCGCACACAGCAGGCCCGAAATGCCCGCTCCAATAATTAGGACATCCGTAGGAATCATGGTCGTGGAAGTTGTGACATGTTACCATAGCAATCGCACAAATCCGCGGCACCTTACCGCAAAGCTATACAAACTCCTTACGATGACGCATCTAGCTAGAGGACAGAGCCAGAAACCGTCAAAAAGAGCTAGGCCGAAAACGGAAACGTGGTGGGTCCATCATAGCCTGCCTGCGCATCTTCGACGACCACGTTAGAGCGGATGCCCCCGCGTCCACGCCAGATGGTTTCCAGCCGTGCCCAGCGAGGTTTGCAGACTGAATAGAGGTCTTCAAAGATCTGATTAGTCACTGCCTCAAAGAAGATCCCTTTGTTACGATAGCCGTGAAGGTAGACCTTCATCGCCTTGAGTTCGATGCAGACTTCATCCGGCACGTAACTGAAGACCACCGTGGCAAAGTCCGGGTGTCCTGTCATCGGGCAGGTCGAGGTGAACTCTTCCTGTATATGCTGGATAGTGAAATTGCGTTGCGGATTCGGATTGGTAAATGTTTCGATGTCCATGAAAGGCACAGTGTGCCGAGATTAAAAAAATTCAACCCCTATACATCGATGGCCATCAATGCCAAAGACGTTAGCGATCGTGCTCTAAAATCTGCTGACGGCCCTCTGTCTTCTTCCTTGCAGGATCCGGCCTGCTCGATGACATTTCCTCTATGAGCCGTCCAGAGAACGCACCCGGTCAACTTTCACTCGTCGCCGCCCCGATCGGCAACCTCGGCGACATGACCCCGCGTGCAATCGAAACGCTCCAATCAGTCGACACCATCGCCTGCGAAGATACCCGCGTCACGGGCAAGCTTCTGAGTAAACTCGGCATCGAGAAAACCTCGCCCCTACTCTCCTACCGCGAGGAGAACGAGAAACATATGGCCGGTGTGCTGGCCGACCGGATTGAGGCTGGCGAGCGCATCGCCCTCATCTCTGACGCCGGTATGCCCGCAATCAGCGATCCGGGCTTCCGCCTCGTGCGCGAGTGCCGTCAGCGCGGTCTTTCGGTGACCGCCGCACCTGGCGTAACGGCTGCCACGACCGCGCTCGCCCTCTCCGGCCTACCCAGCGACGGCTTCCTCTACGTTGGATTCCTCCCTCCTAAGAGCGCCGCGCGCAAGCGCTTCTTCGAGGATAAACGAGGCTTTGAATACACGATCATTCTCTACGAATCCTGCCACCGCATCGGGAAGTTCCTCAATGATCTAGTTGAAGTGCTCGGTCCTGCGCGCTGTATTAGCGTCGGCCGTGAGTTAACCAAGCTCCACGAAACCGTCCATACCGGCACCGCCGCCGATGTGCGCGACCGTGTGACTGCCGGCAGCCAAAAGGGCGAATTTGTCATCTGCTTGGCGAAGGACGGATTTGAACTGTAAGCAGCTTGGCTTGCTGCATACCCCGTAGGCGGCAAGCGCCTGCGATCAAATCAATCTATTGCCGAATCGATGCAGGGCGACAAGTCACCCCCGCTACTCACTAGCTCAAACTCGGCAACTTCGTCTTGGGATCGATCGAGATACTACCTTCGCCCTTGAGCAGACGTTCAAGCGCAGCACCGCAGAACTCACCGCGCCAGCCGCACAGCATGCGGTGACGTGTGGGGTCGATGTTATCAATTTCCAAAACGAACGCGGTGACCTCAGCCCGATTGCCGATCAGGGCGGGGTCGATCTTATCCGCGAGACACATGCCTTTGATCGAGGCCAGCGCGAGGTCGACACGGGCTTCGTAACCGTCGTCAGGCGAGGGGCCGTTGTGCTTATTATTAGGCAAGTCCGGAAGATCGCCGTTGCGCCCACGCTCAATCGCATCCCAGATGTGCTGACGGTTCCGCTCGGCGGCGCGTTCACTCAGGCCTTTCATCTGGCGGATGTCCTCAGGCCTTGCTGGAGGACGCTTGGTCAGCGAGACAATGGCGTCGTCAGAAATCACAAAACCCCGTGGCAAATTGCGGCGACGCGCCTTGAGCTCTCGCCAAGCGCCGAGTGCGCGGAGTATATTCCGTTGTTGTTGCGTGAGTGAACCACTACCGCGCACACGGGGCATCTCGAAGTCGGGATCGCTCTCGCCATAGTTGGACTCATCTTCGTAGATTTTCATCTCGTCCTCGACCCAGGCTTTCCGCCCGAGTGCTTCGGCCTTGTTCATAATTTTTACCATGAGGTCGACGGAATGCCGCACGTCGTCTTCAGCATATTCGAGCTGGGCATCGGTCAATGGTCGCTTCGTCCAGTCGGAGCGGGTCTCGGTCTTCGCCAAGCGCACACGGAGTAGGGTCTTGAGCAGCTCGCTCAGGGAAATGGTAGAGGACAGGCCCATGAACCCGGAGCTGCGCTGGGTGTCGAAAATGTTCTTCGGTAAACCGCCGCAGGCGCGATGCAGGATGTTCAAGTCCTGTTGAGCGTCGTGCAGGATCTTGACCGTGCCGGAGTCAGACATCAGCTCGGCCAGCGGCGACCAATCCTCGATCGCAGGTGCATCAATCAATTTGCAATGGCCGTCAGGGTAGCCGATCTGGATCAACCCCAGAGTCGGATAGTAGGTGCGGTCCCAAATAAATTCAGTATCTACGCCAACGGCACCGGCTTCGCGCGCACGGCGCACGACATCGGCTAGGGCTTCAGTTGTGCTTATCATAAAGCGACAAGCGTCGCTGATTCCACGCAGGATGGGAAGGAGATTTTTAAGGTAGTCGAATGGATTCTATCCTCCGACCGAATGCCCGGCGATTTCCCACCCACCAATGGAGCGATAAAATCACCCCACTACCGCTCTCTACCTATCCGGAAGCCGCTACTCCCGGAGTGTTCCCGCCGCCTTCTCGTCCAAGAACGACTGGTAGGCCGTGGCCACACCTTCTTCGATTGGAATGCTCGGCGACCAGCCGGTTTCCTTGATCAGGGAAATATCGGTCAACTTCCGGGGCGTGCCGTCGGGCTTGCTTGTGTCGAAGGTCAATTCGCCCTCGTAGCCGATCACACTCATGACGAGTCGGGCGAGGTCGCCAATCGAAATATCAGTGCCGCAACCGAGGTTCACCCAATCGGGCGGATCTTCGAGCTGAAGCAGATGGAGAATGCCAGCCGCAGCATCGTCGGCGTGAAGGAACTCGCGCAGCGGCATGCCCGTGCCCCAAATCGCGACTTCGGCTGCGCCCGACTCCTTTGCTTCATGAAAACGGCGAATCAGGGCGGGGAGAACATGCGAGTTTTGAGGGTGGTAGTTGTCGCCCGGCCCATAGAGATTGGTCGGCATGGCCGAGTGATAGCAGACCCCGTATTGGCGGCGGTAGAATTCGCACATCTTGAGTCCGGCAATCTTGGCGATGGCGTAGGCTTCGTTAGTCGGCTCAAGCGCCGAGGTAAGCAGCGACTCCTCACGGATCGGTTGCGGGGCCATTTTTGGGTAGATGCAAGTGCTGCCGAGAAAGAGCAGGCGCCTCACACCCGCCTGGTAGGCCGCATGTATGGTATTCTGCGCGATGGCTAGGTTTTCATACATGAACTCTGCGGGATAGGTGTTGTTGGCGTGGATCCCTCCGACTCGGGCAGCGGCGATCACCGCCACATCCGGATGCACCTCCTCGTAGAAGGCCTTGACTGCGGCCTGATCCAGCAAATCCAGCTCACTGTGCGTGCGAGTGACCAACTGGTCGGAGCCCGCCGCTTGCAGCGCGCGACAGGTGGCGGCACCCACCATGCCCCGGTGACCGGCAATGTAGATTTTTGAGTCTTTGTTCATTGTAATACTCCGTCTATTCAGGGCAGCCTGCTTCGTCGGATTCGGGTCGCCCACGATCGCGAGTGCTGGCCGCCAAATCTTAACCGATTCCAGCTACGCATGAAATTCAACTCAACCGTTCGTCGCTTGTTTATAGGCAAGCTCTTGTTTGGCGAGTACGAGGTCGGCGTCGACCATGATTTTAACTAGATCCTTAAAGCGTACTTTGGGCTCCCAGTCGAGCTGCTTCTTGGCCTTCGCCGGGTCGCCGATCAGGAGGTCGACCTCAGTCGGACGCTCATAGCGCTTGTCGTAGTCCACATATTGCTCCCAGTCGAGGTCGAGAAGGCTAAAGGTCTCCATAACGAAATCTTTCACGGAGTGTGTCTCATTCGTCGCCATCACGTAGTCGTCACCCTTATCCTGCTGGAGCATGAGCCACATGGCCTCGACATATTCCTTGGCGTAGCCCCAGTCACGCTGCGCGTCCAAATTACCCAGGAAGAGCTTGTCTTGGAGGCCGAGCTTGATCCGGGTGGCCGCACGGGTGATCTTGCGCGTCACGAAAGTCTCTCCGCGGCGGGGCGACTCGTGATTAAATAAAATACCGTTGGTCGCATGCATACCGTAGGATTCGCGGTAGTTGACCGTGAGCCAGTAGGCGTAGACCTTGGCACAGCCATAGGGCGAGCGCGGATAGAACGGGGTCTTCTCCGTCTGCGGCACTTCCTGGACCAAGCCAAACATCTCAGAGGAGGAGGCTTGGTAGAAGCGACACTTACCCTCGAGGCCGACCTCGCGAATCGCTTCAAGGAGGCGGAGCGTGCCGAGCCCAGTGACATCCCCCGTGTATTCGGGTACGTCAAAAGAGACTCGGACGTGACTCTGCGCGCCAAGATGGTAAATCTCGTCTGGCTGGAGTTGGTAGAGCAGCTTCATCAACATCACTCCATCGGCCAGATCCCCGTAGTGAAGAAACATCTTTGTGCCGTTGATATGCGGATCCGTGTAGAGGTGATCGATGCGCTGAGTGTTGAAGGTCGAGCAGCGGCGGATGATGCCGTGCACCTCATAACCCTTGTCGAGAAGAAGTTCGGCAAGATAAGAGCCATCTTGCCCAGTGATACCTGTGATGAGTGCTTTTTTCATGATGGAACGAGTATACACCTCTCAAATCAGCCTGTCTTTTCGTATTTACGTATTATTATTTATATATATGCGTAATTAAATATGAAAACGGCACCAAAAACTGTGGCGATCGCCTTCGATCTGAATTTTCGCCATGCGGCGGAAATCTTCAGCGGAGTATCCGATTATGTGGCCGAAGCACATCTGGACTGGCAACTCATGCCGCTCAATTTCGGCTTTGAAGCCCGCCTTATGGATCTGGCTCGTTCTGGGCAACTGTCCGGTGCGCTCGGCACTTTCGTCAGCGACCGCTGGGTCGAGGGGCTCCTTGAAACCGGCGTGCCAGCGATCAACATGTTCCACTTCTCAAAAATCGAAGCTGCACCCACCGTCGGGCCTGACGATTTCGCCACCGGCCGGGCAGCCGCCGAGCACCTGCGCGCGCAAGACGCCGCGAAGTTCGCCTTCTTCGGCGCGGACGGCGTCCACTACACCCGCCTGCGTGAAGCGGGATTCAAAGAAGGGCTGGAAGGCATCAACTACATTGAGCTACGACCAGGACCGAACCTCGCCGAGCAGCTCGACGCATTAAAAAAGGAGCCGGAACTAATCGGCATCTTCTGCTCCAACGATCTCTGCGCCCGCGAGCTGATCAGCCTCGCCCGACAAAAAGACTTGCTCTGGGGCAAAGACCTGCTCGTGGTCGGCGTGGACAATGACCCCTCCGAATCGATCTTCGCTGGTATCGGCATCAGTAGCTTCAAGCAACCTATTCGTGAGACTGGCTACTCGGCCGCCCAAGCGCTCCACCAGCTTCTCACGCATGGACACATCCGCACGCAGATCCAGCTCCTCTCGCCAGGCCAGCTTATCCCCCGCGCATCCTCCCTCGCCTCGAACCGTGCGCGCATTGGCCAACAAGCCGCGACTTATTTAATGGAAAACCTCGCCGACCCGTCGCTCGACGTCGAGTCGCTCGCCCGCCGCGTTGGCGTCTCCCGTCGCTCCCTCGAGCTGGCCATCCACGAACAATTCAAGACCAGCCCCTACCAAATGCTGGCCAAGGCGCGACTCGCAGCCGCGCAACAGCTCCTGCGCACAACGAAATTACCGATCATGGAAGTCGGCACCCGCTGCGGCTACCCTGAAGCCCACCACTTCTCCGCCTGGTTCAAAAAGCAATGCGGACTCGCACCGAAGGGTTATCGGGAAGGTGCCCAACCATAGCGTCATCCTACCCCTAATGCTCTACACATTAGGATTAAGATCGCAACAGACTACATCACAACCCGCTCATCCGGCCGGCGGATTTGAGTGCGAAACCAGGTGCGCTGTTTCTTCACCAAGTGCAGAGTATTCTGTACAATCGCGGGTAACAGCTCCGCACGCTTCAGCTCGCCGTCGAGATAGGCAATCGTTTCGCGGTAGCCGATAGCCGAGGCCGCGCTGGGATTATCCCGGATGCCTTCTTGCAGCAAGCCTTCGACCTCTTCGATCAACCCCGCTGCCAGCATGAGCTCCGCACGATGGGCGACGCGCTGTTTCAAGTTCTCTGGGTCCCGGTCCAATACAATCAAGTGCTTCGTGTAATCGCCATAGGGCTCCGGGCGGGCCGCAAATTCAGCCTGCAGCTCTGGTAAGGCCTTGCCCGAGGCGATGCAGCGCTCGAGGGCACGCAGCACGCGGCGTGGATTCTGCACATCGAGATGACCCAAGCCCTCAGGGCTGCGGCGTCGCAGCTCCATCAGTAATGTCGGTAAGCCTCCGGCATCGTAGAGCGTGGCCACCTCCTGGCGCACGGCGTCACTGACTTTAACCAGGTCGATGACCGGCGCGAGAAAGCTCTTCAGGTAGAACCCGCTGCCCCCAGTCACAAGCACGGACTTACCCCGCGCAAAGATGTCGACCACCGCCGCCTCGGCATCGCGTATGTAAGTTACAATGTCATAAGGCTCACTCGGAGATTGCACGTCGATCAAATGGTGTGGCACTCGCGACAGTTCATCGGGCGAGGGTTTGGCCGTCCCGATATTCATACCGCGATAAACGAGTGAGGCATCGCACGAGACGATCTCCGCACCATGCGACTCGGCATAGCTCAGTGCGTATTCAGTTTTACCGACTGCTGTCGGTCCCGTAATAATGTGCAGGGTTTGTGTCATTTTGGTTACGCGCTGGATCGCGACTTGTCTAGGATGCTTTACTGTCAAGACTTGGCAATCCAATCCCCGGAGGTTCGTCGCCTAAAATTTTGAAAATTTAGCCGATTGCCTCTCGAAGCCTCAAGGTCCAAAGTCTCATAACTTCGGCTAGATTCACAATGAAACTCTGTATCGTCACTGAAACCTACCCGCCCGAAATCAACGGCGTGGCTATGACGCTGCACCGTATCGGCAATGAGTTGCGTCGGCAGGGCCACAGTGTGAGCATCGTCCGCCCGCGCCAGAGCTCCGAGGCGCCGCACGCACAATATGCGGACGAGCACATCGTGCCGGGTCTCCCGCTCCCCGGCTACGACGGCCTGCGCTTCGGCCTGCCCTGCAGCCATAAACTGCGCACGCTTTGGAGCGAGGCGCGACCCGATATAATCTACGTCGCCACCGAGGGACCGCTCGGACAGTCCTCAATCAAGGCCGCTGTCGCCCTGAGCATCCCAATCGTCTCGGGCTTTCATACCAACTTCCATGAATACATGAAGCACTACAATCTGCCTATCCTCGCGAAGGTAGTGGAGGGCTTCCTTCGGAAAACACACAATAAAACACGCCGCACCTTCGCGCCCTCACAGGATGTGATCACCCGCCTCGAAGTCATGGGGATTCAGGGCACCCGCCTGCTCGGCCGCGGAGTCGACACGGTTCTTTTCAACCCTCGTAAACGCGACGCCTCGCTGCGCCAGCGCTGGGGCGTGGACGACGAGGGCATTGTCGCTCTCTTCGTCAGCCGACTCGCCGTCGAGAAGAATATCCCCCTCGCCGCCAAAACCTTTGAGCGGATCAAGGCGCGCCACCCTAGCGTGGCCTGCGTCTTCGTCGGCGATGGCCCCGAACGGACCAAGCTGGAGAAGCAGCATCCCGACTACATCTTCGCCGGCATGCAGCAGGGCGAAGCCCTCGCCCGCCACTACGCCTCGGCCGACCTCTTTGTCTTCCCCAGCGTCACAGAAACCTTCGGTAACGTCGTGACCGAAGCGATGGCCTCCGGCCTCGTCACCCTCGCCTACGACTACGCCGCCCCCGGACGCTACATCGAAGATGGCGTCAACGGCTACCTCGCCCCCTTCGACGAAAGCGCCGCTTTCTTACAAGCCGCCGACCGTGCCTTGGAGCAAAGAGCCCACTGGCCGAAGCTCCAGAGCGCCGCCCGCAGCACTGCCGAAACCCTCGGCTGGTCCGGCATCGTCCGACAGTTCGCGGAGGATTTGGATGCAGCTATTAATGAGCCCGCAAAGCCGCTTCGAGTTCGGGTTGCGCCCACTTGAAGCCAAGCTCTTGGAGCCGCTTGGGCCGGACCCCGAGATCAGCAAGCACCGTCTCTTTGCCCATCTCACCAAAGAGGGTTTTCACGACAGAGCGGGGCAAAGGAAAGATCGTCGGACGCCCCAGCACAGCGCCGAGAGTTTTGGTAAAGACCTGATTGGTGACCGGCGCGGGAGCGACCGCGTTGAACGGGCCCCGCACGGCATCGTTTTCCAACGCGAAGACATAGGCTTGGACGAGATCGGGCAGGCTAATCCAACTCATGAGTTGACGGCCGTCACCGATGCGCCCGCCGATGCCAAGCTTGAAGGGCGGCAGCATTTTAACCAGTGCCCCACCTTTGGCCGAGAGCACGATGCCGGTGCGCAAGAATACTGTCCGCGCGCCGGCCTCGACTGCTGGCTTCGCGGCCGCCTCCCATGCGCGGCACACTTCAGATAGGAAGCCATCACCGGACGCACTGCTTTCGTCGACTTCACGCCCTGGGGCATAGCCGTAAAAATTGACACCCGACGCGCAGATCAGGGCGGGTGGGGTCGCGCATCCGGCAATCGCACCGGCCAGCAATGCGGTGCCATCCACCCGACTGCTGAGGATGCGGCGCTTGGCTTCAGCCGACCAGCGTTGCGCGATGGGTTCTCCGGCCAGATGGACGACGGCATCGACGCCTTCAAGCGCGTCCGCATCAAGCGAGCCTGCCTCCACATCCCAACTAAAATCTCCACGGGAGCGTGAGAGTGTGCGGACCTCATGGCCACGCTCGCGGAGCGCCGCGGAAAGCGCGGAGCCAACCAGGCCGGTGGCACCGGTGACAAGAACTGTTTGGGCTGAGCTCATATTTTCTAAATTAGGAGCGAAACTTAGCAAAAATAAGGT
>Ga0115560_1002342_pt1 | contig 12519 bp, 8 predicted proteins | sample COGITO_mtgs_1105_5_FD_87278 | JGI IMG/M metagenome (GOLD analysis project Ga0115560, IMG submission 87278) | Pelagic marine microbial communities from North Sea - COGITO_mtgs_110509 | ecosystem: Environmental > Aquatic > Marine > Epipelagic | place: Germany:Helgoland, sampling site Kabeltonne... | reverse complement strand
TGCAATGGGGGATTTTATTGAGGGGCTTGGCGGGCGTTATATCACTGCGGAAGACTCGGGCACCTCGGTTGCTGATATGCTTAAAATTAGCGCTAAGACCGGTTTTGTCAGCGGTGCCAATAAAGTCTCTGCCCATGGCGGCGATCCATCTCCCAGTACGGCTTATGGTGTTTTTGTCAGCCTCCGTGAAGCGGTTTATCACAAGCTTGGGCGCACTGATTTGAAGGGTACTAAAGTGGCTATTCAAGGGCTTGGCAGTGTCGGTTATCGTTTAGCCGCGCAGCTTGCCGATGCCGGTGCGACGCTCTATGTCAGCGATATTATTCAGGCCAATGTTGATCGTGCGGTGCGTGAGCTCAATGCGACTGCCGTGGCGGGCGACAAGATTTTTTCGCTGGAGGTGGATGTCTTTGCTCCCTGTGCTCTGGGCGCTGCAATCAATGATAAGAGTATTGCTCAGCTCAAGGCTTCAATTATTGCCGGAGCAGCCAATAACCAGTTGGCCTCAGTGGAGCACGGCTATCAATTGCACAGGCGTGGAATTTTGTATGCGCCCGATTATGTGGTTAATGCCGGGGGAATTATTGATGTCTTCTATCAGCGCAAAATGATCGAGGACAACTATGGTGCAGACAACTATGCCGACGATTTAAACACTAAGGTTGAGGGCATTGCGGCCACGTTGAGAGAAATATTTGTGCGCAGCGATAATGAAAATATACCGACCTTTGTGATAGCTGATCGGGTTGCTGAGGAGCGCTTTACTGATCCCAAAAGTATCGGACAATCGGGCTTGGCAGCGACTAGTACAGTTTAAATTAAATGTCCCAGCGGCAGCTCTGTTTTATAGCAAATCGGCTTGAGCGAGAAGCTGCTCTTAACATGATCGACACCACTGACTTGGGTTAACTGGTCAAGAAATTCTTGATAGGCAAATAGGTCTGGTGTCACCACACGAATCAGATAATCAAAATCGCCGGTCATCAGATAGCACTCCATTACTTGCGGCCAGTCGAGCACCTGCTGAGCAAAGTGGTCGAGGTCCTTTTTCACCTGATGATGCATGGTTACTTGGACAAAAACCGTAACAGGCAGACCGACTTTTCGCGGGTCAATTAGTGTGACCCGCCGCGAGATATAACCGAGAGTTTCCAGGTTTTTTACTCGTCTGGAGCAGGGTGAGGGAGATAGAAATACCCGCTCAGAGAGTTCCAAGTTAGAAATGCTGGCATCTGATTGCAGAATATCCAATATCTTCCAGTCAATATTGTCGAGTTTGTAGTCAGTCATAAAACGCCTGCTTTTTAGCCGTTACTGATATGTTTTAGGTTCATTTAAAGGCTTAATCGAGCGAAACCTTTAGATCAGATAATGCCATAGCTTTGAAAATGTTTGGTATGTTTTATTAATGTAGTCAAATAAGCACAATAAATCACCAATTTGATGTATTTTTACGCAATTAAATGTCTTGGCGAGGGGCGCCAAACCAATACTTTGGCAGGATTCTCTAGCGCTCCTCATGCTAATTTTACAGCTATAAATAAGACTTAAAAGGTCGCTTTTTAGACGCTGAGATTAAGCCAAAGTGTCTGACTGATAGCGCAACGGTTTGAGGTGTTATATGGCAGTTAAAAAACCCCCACAGAATGTAGTGCGGCCCGAGCGAAATGCTAAACAGTCTCTGCGAATGACTACCCCAGTCTTTTTGGACGGAGCCTCTTTAACCATTCCCACGCTGACACAACTTCAGGCCGATGGCGAACTGGTCGCCGGCGCCGCCGCTGCGCCGCTGTCCACTGAGTTGGCAAAAAAAATCTATACCGATATGGTCTACACTCGTCTTCTCGATGAGCGCATGGTCGGTGCACAGCGCCAGGGGCGGCTGAGTTTTTATATCACCTGCACTGGCGAAGAAGCCTCCGTCGCCGGGACTATTGCGGCATTTAAGCACGACGATATGGTAATGGGGCAGTATCGCGAGCAGTTGGCGATACGCTTTCGCGGTTTTACCACCGAGCAGTTTATGAATCAGCTCTTTAGCAATGCTGAAGATCTTGGCAAAGGCCGCCAAATGCCGGTTCACTACGGCAGTCGCGATCTACACTTTATGACCATCAGCTCGCCATTGGCGACACAGATTCCACAGGCATCGGGCTATGCCTATGGCCAGAAACTGGCAGGAAATAGCGCCTGCACACTGTGTTATTTCGGCGAAGGAGCCGCCTCAGAAGGGGATTTTCACGCCGGTTTAAATATGGCAGCAGTGCTCAAATGCCCAGTGGTATTTGTCGCCCGCAACAATGGTTATGCGATCTCTACACCCGCCGCCGAACAATACGCCGGAGACGGTATCGCCTCGCGTGGTGTCGGTTATGGCATTAAAACTATTCGTGTCGATGGCAACGATATTCTCGCGGTCTACAGCGCCGCAGTCGCTGCGCGAAAAATAGCCGTCGAAGAGCAACAGCCAGTATTGATCGAAACCATGAGTTACCGACTTGGCGCCCACTCGACCTCAGATGATCCAAGCGGCTACCGCAGCCGTGATGAAGAGCAGCAATGGCGGGAAAAAGATCCCATTAGTCGAATGAAAAACTGGCTCTTGAAGCAGGGCTGGTGGGATGAAGAGCGTGATGTCGCTCTGCAGGAAGGGTTTCGCAAGGAGATTCTCGAACAGCTCAAACTAGCCGAAAAGCGTGCCAAGCCGGTGTTACAAGAGCTGATCAATGATGTTTATCAAACCCCACCGGCGCATCTGCGCGAGCAGCTGCAGGCACTGGAAAAACATATTGCTAAATACCCCAATGATTATCCCGCCGACAAACAGTCAAGGGAGGGGGCGAAATGAATCAGCAAACTCTCTCCAAAGCCGCCACCGCAGCGCCCGCCACCAAACGCATGAATCTGCTGCAAGCAGTCAACAGCGCTCTGGATACCGCCATGACAGTTGATCCGCGGGTTGTCTGTCTGGGAGAAGATGTCGGTAAATTTGGCGGTGTGTTTAGAGCCACCAGCCATCTGCAGGAAAAGCACAGTTCACTGCGCTGCTTTAATACACCATTAACTGAGCAGGGTATAGCCGGGTTCGCGATCGGCCTGGCCGCACAGGGCTCGCTGGCAGTGGCAGAGATTCAATTTGCTGACTATATCTTTCCCGCCTTCGATCAGATTGTTAATGAAGCCGCCAAATTCCGCTATCGCAGTGGCGATCAATTTAACTGTGGCGGGCTGACGATTCGCGCGCCTTATGGCGGTGGTATTGACGGTGGCCTCTACCACTCGCAGTCACCCGAAGCCTATTTTTGTCACACCGCGGGTTTAAAAGTAGTGGTGCCGAGCAATCCCTATCAAGCCAAGGGACTGTTATTGGCAGCGATTCGCGATCCAGACCCGGTTATCTTTTTTGAACCCAAAGCCATTTATCGCGCCTCGACAGGCGAGGTCCCAGAGCAGGATTATGAGTTGCCATTGGGTGCGGCTGAGGTGGTGCAAGTTGGCACTGATATTACTCTGCTGGGCTGGGGTGCACAGATGATTCAGATAAATAAGGCGGCACAATTAGTGGCCAATGAAGGTATTGCCTGCGAGGTAATTGATCTGTGCACGCTGCTGCCTTGGGATCGAGAGACGGTGGCCCACTCGGTACGCAAAACTGGGCGCCTACTGATTAGCCATGAGGCGCCGCTGACCGGTGGCTTTGCTGGCGAGATCGCTGCGACCATTCAGCAACACTGTTTCCTCAATCTTGAAGCTCCAATTGCTCGAGTTGCCGGTTTGGACACCCCTTTCCCGCTCGCGCAGGAAAAATATTATCTGCCTGACTATTTAAAAATCGTTGAAGCGATCAAGACCACGGTCAGCTATTAATTGAGCACAAGGAGCGAATGATGAACAAAGAGTTTATCTTGCCAGATATTGGCGAAGGCATAGTTGAATGTGAAGTGATCGAGTGGAAGGTCCGCGAGGGCGACATCATCGAAGAGGATCAAGTGGTTGTCGATGTCAGTACCGACAAGGCAATTGTTGAGATTCCCTCGATGTATAGCGGTCGCGTGACCAAACTGTTTCACGCTGCAGGGGATATCGCCAAAGTACACTCGCCGCTGTTTGCCATTGAGATCGAGACTGACGAGGACGCTCAGACAGTCGAGCCACAGCAGCAGGAGCCTCAGCGAGCGGCAATGGAGCCTCAGCCCGTGGCAATGGAGCCTCAGCCCGTGGCAATAGAGCCTCAGCCAGCGGCTATGGAACCAGAACAAGAGCAGTTGTCGCAGGTAGCAGGCGCCGGGAAAAAAGTGTTAACCACACCGGCGGTACGCAAAATGGCGCGAGAGCATCAGCTTGATCTAGCGACCATAGCCGGCAGCGGCAAGCAGGGACGAGTATTAAAAGAAGATGTATTGAATTTTCTCGCTGTGGATAAGACAGTTGACGTTGTCGCATCAGATCTAACGCCGACACTTGCTGTCGCTGCCGAGGATCGTGTTGAAGTCATTAGAGGCGTGAGAAAAATAATGGCCGAGCGCATGGCCGAGTCGGTGGCGACCATCCCACATTTTACCTTTGTCGATGAAGTCGATGTCAGCGAATTGATGCAGTTACGTAAGACGCTTAATGAGCGCTATGGCAGCGACGGGTTGAATATTACCCTGATGCCTTTGTTTATTAAGGCCTTGTCACTGGCGTTAAAAGAATTTCCGATACTCAATAGTCGCGCCAATGCCGATTTTACCGAGCTCACCTACCTCGCTAGTCATAATATTGGCATGGCAGTTGATGGTGCCAGCGGACTGCTGGTGCCCAATATTAAAGCGGTTGAGCAGCGCAGTATTGTCGATATTGCTTCTCAGGTAAGTGCCTTAACGACGGCGGCGCGCAGTGGCAAAATTAATCCTGCAGACCTCAAAGGTGGCAGCATTACTATTTCTAATATTGGCGCCATTGGTGGAACCGTGGCGACGCCGATTATCAATAAACCGGAAGTGGCGATTGTTGCGCTGGGCAAAATTCAGCGCCTGCCGCGCTTTGATCAGCAGGGCGATGTGGTAGCACGCAACATGATGACGGTCAGTTGGTCTGGTGATCATCGGGTCATTGATGGAGGTACCATCGCACGATTTAATAACTGCTGGAAGCGTTATCTTGAACAGCCTGCAACCATGCTTGCGACCATGGCCTAGCGGAGTGCTGGAATCTTGAGTCTGTATGAAAGCAAAAATTTACAGCATTTTTATATCAATGAAGAGCAGTCCTTTTATCTGCTGAGTCACAAGGATGCGCGGAAATTAAAGGACTGGTTGCAGCTCTGTGAATCGCAGTTGCAACGCCTTGGCTACAGCAATATTGAGTTGATCGGCAATGGCGCTTATGGTTTTGTCTTTGCCGGCACCAGCAGTGCTAGTACAGACCCTAATCCGCCGCAGTATGTATTCAAGTTCGCACGCATCACCTTGCCACAACATATCAAAGACCGTCTTGAGGAAGAGGGGTTTATGTTGAGCATGGTTGAGCACAAGGGCATTCCTGAGTTTGTTGCCTTTCAACATGTGCGTGGACAGTCCATTTTGATGATGTCGCGCGCCCCTGGGGTGACACTGCAGGAGTATGCTCGTCGTGCGGGCCGACTCGAGCCTCGGCTAATACTGAAAATTGCTGCACAGATGGCCGATATTTTAATGCGCCTGCGGCATAACACGGGCAAGTCGACTATTGTCCATGGCGACATTAAGCCCTCCAATATTATGTTTGATCAACAGACTGAAACAGTCGCATTAATTGACTGGGGTGCCGCTGTCATAGCGCAGTATGATGAGCAAGGGCAGCGAGCCGATGGTATTGGGCTGGACGCTATCAATGCCGAGTTTCAGCAGAGCAATGCTAAGTTGGGCGATATCTATTTTATTGGTGAAGAGCAATTGCAGGGTGCCTGTTCATCGCCGCGCTTTGATGAGCAGGGTCTCGCCGCAACACTGTATGCATTGGCATCAGGGCAGGGCAGCCGTTTCGGTAAAAATGTGATCACCCCGGAATCGCTGGATCTACCAATTGAGTTCGCTCGAACCCTGGCTGGTATGTTGCATGATGATGCCGCGATTCGCCGCAAGGCCGGGGACTATTTCTTCGCTAATATGCGCTATATGAAGCATATTGTCAGTCGTGTTCGGACTGCCGATGAGCGATATGAAGAGCCATTGATTCCAGTTGCTATTGTCTCGTCAGATGAGCCTTTAGAGACGGTGGTCTACAGCTCAAGGAAAGGGTTTTTGCGTCAGGAAATTGGCGCCGCCGCATTTTTTGCGCAACCCAATTACAGCAAACATCCGCTGGCGGGCGACCTTGGTGCCTACGGTGAGTTGCGCAATTATCTCTCTGGAATGGGCGATACTGAGAAAGCCTTTGTTATTGCCGTTTCCCATCTGGGGCGTTATCCGCTGGTCGGTGGGCTGGCAGTGCATTGGGATGACGGTGGTGTTTATATTGACTCCAGTCTTAATCTTTACGATGCGGGACTGGCCCCTGCACTGGCCACCGCGGTCAATAATGTTGTCCATCTGGGGCGTGCGATCAATAAAAAAGGGGTGTTTAAAAGCTGTATATTCGATGCCCGCAAAACCCTGCATATTAGTCGTAAAAATATTAGCCAGCCTTTTATTGCAGATCCTGAGCTAAAAATTCCCTTTGATCTCAGCGCTGCGCTATCAGTTAATGAAGAGATCGGTCGGCATGACACTCGCCTGCATTCCTATTTCGAGGATGGCAGCGACCCGGATGAAATGTTGCAGCTGCCAGAGTCGATTATGCAGGTGCTGGCGAGCATGAACCGGATTCATCACACCGGCTGTATCATTTTTGAAGCGGTCGAACAGGATCTCAAGATTCACAATTATTTGACCTTACTCGATAGATCAAAGGAACAGCTGTTTCGCAATTGTCTTGATGGTATTCTTGCCGAATTGCCGACTATTGATGGGCTGGGTGTCTCCGGTTTTATGAAACTACCGTATAAAAACACCAAGTTTTTTACTCATCTTGAGCAACAGCCTTCATTTGTCAGGCAAAAAAATTAGTGCCTAAACCTACCCATAAGGGCGACGCTAACTAACCCTATTTTTGCTACGCTTGCGGCAACCTATAGAGAGTATTTTCGGAGATTTTTAATGGCAAATAACAGCTCCTGGCAGCGTCTTAATTGGCAAGATCCCTTTCTCCTTGAACAGCAACTATCCGCCGAGCAGCGAATGGTTCGCGACTCGACGCGACAATATGCGCAAGATCATTTGCAGCCAAAGGTTCGCGAGGCCTTTCAAAATGAGACCAGCGATCCGGATATCTTTCGCCAGATGGGTGCCATGGGCCTGCTCGGTTTAACTATCGATGGCTATGGTTGTGCGGGAATGGATTACATCAGTTACGGTCTGGTGGCGCGAGAAATTGAACGTATCGACTCCGGCTATCGCTCGATGATGAGTGTTCAGTCGTCACTGGTGATGTACCCCATCTATGCCTACGGCAACGACGCGCAGCGCGAGAAATACCTACCCAAACTGGCCAGCGGTGAATTTATCGGCTGCTTTGGTTTAACTGAGCCAGACTATGGCTCTGATCCGGGTGGCATGGTGACGCGTGCGCGCAGCACTGAGGGCGGCTATATATTGAATGGCGCCAAGATGTGGATTTCTAACAGTCCCTTTGCCGATGTCTTTGTGGTTTGGGCGAAGACTGATGACGATGTCATTCGCGGCTTTATTCTCGAGAAAGGCATGGCGGGACTCAGCGCACCGAAGATTGAAGGGAAGCTTTCATTGCGCACATCGACGACGGGTCAAATCGTTATGCAAGATGTGTTTGTCTCCGAAGAGCAGTTGCTGCCCAATGTATCAGGCTTGAAAGGACCTTTTGGTTGTTTGAATAATGCGCGATACGGCATTGCCTGGGGCGCGCTCGGCGCCGCAGAAGCCTGCTGGCACACGGCGCGCTCTTACACAATGGAGCGCAAACAATTCGATCGTCCGCTGGCGGCCAATCAATTGATACAGATAAAGTTGGCTGATATGCAAACTGACATTAGCCTTGCCCTGCAGGGTTGTTTGCGCGCTGGACAGTTGATGAATGAGAACAATATTGCCCCTGAGTTGATTTCCTTGATCAAACGTAACTCATGTGGGAAATCGTTGGAGATCGCCCGCAAGGCACGCGATATGTTGGGCGGCAACGGTATCTCTGGTGAATACCCGGTGATGCGGCATATGATGAATCTAGAGACTGTCAATACTTATGAGGGAACGCATGATATTCACGGTTTGACACTGGGCCGTGCCCAAACAGGTATCGCTGCTTTTTAATCTGATATTGCCGATTGGCACGGACAACAATAAAAATAATAGGTGGGTCTTATGCGGGGAAAAAAAGCGCAACAAATAGCCAAGCTGGCGCTGATCTTACAGCTGGTTTTTGTCGCAGCAGTGTTTATCGTTGCGCTGCTTAAGAGCTCTTTATTTGATTCGCCAAGCAGTTATGATCTAGTCATTGCCAATGGTCGTGTGATTGATCCACAGACCAATCTTGATGCGCGCAAACATGTCGGTATCCGCGATGGCAGTATTGTCGCTATTTCCGATCAGCCACTGATCGGCGAGGCAACAATTGATGCCACCGACTTGGTGGTTGCCCCGGGATTTATCGACGTTCACAGTCACACTCCTACCGTTCTTGGCCAGCATTTTAATCTTCTAGATGGTGTTACCACGCAGTTAGATCTCGAGGCGGGTGCGTTTCCGGTAAGTTTTTACGGTGAACATCTGCGCAGCGGTGCGGCGATCAATTATGGCTCCTCGGTGGGCCATTTTGCCGTGCGGATTAAAGTGCTCGAAGGCGTTGATCAACCCTATATTTTTGCTGGCGACAAAACCATTGTTATGGGAAGTCCGGCGTGGATGCAGCAGGCCACGGCAGACCAGATTGAGCAGATGCGCGTGTTGATTAATCAGGGGCTCGATAAGGGCGGCCTCGGCATAGGTGTGCTGTTGGATTATATGACCGAGGCCGTCTCCGATGCTGAGCTGCGCATGTTATTTGACGTGGCAGCAGCGCGACAGGTGCCGATCTATGTGCATGTACGTCGCGGCTACACTGGCGATCCGGCGGGACTGATTGAAGTGATTGAGCTTGCCAAGGCGACCCAGGCTCCGCTGTTTGTCTGCCATATTACGCACAACGCCATGGGTCGTATCGGAGACTGGCTGGCGATGATTGATGAGGCCAACCGCGAGGGCGCCAATATCACCACTGAGACATTATCTTATGCGGCCGGTGGCACCAGTATCGCCGCCGATGTCTTTCGGCGTCGCGACTGGCAGGCGATATTTGATATTACCTACGAGGACGTTCAATGGGTCGCCACCGGTGAATGGCTGACTAAAGAAAGCTGGGAGAAATATTCAAAAGAGCAGCCCTCGGGATCGGTCAATCATCACTATGTGAAAGAACCGTGGATGGAGACTGCGCTGCAGTGGCCGCGCATGATGATCTCTACCGATGCGCTTCCAGCGGTGGATACCAGTCTCGCAACCAACCCTAATTTAGCGGGCACGTTTTCGCGGGTGCTGGGGCACTATGTGCGTGAGCGACAGATTTTCAGCCTCAGCGAAGCACTGGCCAAGATGAGTCTCTATCAAGCGCAGTGGATGGAGCAGGCGTCGCCGCTATTTAAGCGCAAAGGGCGACTGCAGATTGGCGCAGATGCGGATATTGTGATCTTTGATGCTACAACGGTCGCCGCCAATGCCGACTACGGAGATCCCTATCAGCCATCCACAGGCATTGAGCATGTCTTGGTCGGCGGCCAACACGTGGTCAAAAATGCCGCTCATGTAGATGGCCTCTTTCCTGGACAACGGCTACTCGGCAAATTGCAACCCCCGACTGATTAGTCTGGCAACAACAGCGGGCCTATTTGTCTTTTAGCACTTCGCGCGCTGCATTGCGCCCCGGCAACCCGGTAACACCTCCACCCGGGTGGGCGCCGGCGCCGCACATATATAAGCCTTTTAATGGGCCACGGTAATCACCGTGATTCATTACCGGACGCGCTGCCCACATCTGATCCAGAGTCATCACCCCATGCATAATATCGCCGCCGACTAGGCCGAGCTTTTCCTCCAGATCAAGCGGCGACAAAATCATTTGGCCGACAATAGCCTCTCTGAAATTGGGTGCATACGCGGTGACTGTATCAATGATAGTTTGCGCTGCCGCGTCTCGGTAATCATGCCATGACCGGCCGTCGGAGAGTTGTGGCGAGAACTGCTGACAAAACAGCGAGGCGACATGTTGCCCCGGTGGTGCGAGACTGTTATCCAGAGTCGAGGGAATCAACATTTCAACGATGGGCTGTTTTGACCAACCATGAATTTTGGCATCGAGGTAGGCGCGATCCATATAGTCGAGGCTTGGCGCAATGATAATGCCGCACTGGTGATGCTCTGCCTGCTCCTTGCCGGGTAGCGCAGTAAAGTCGGGTAGCTCGGAGAGTGCGACATTCATACGGAAGGTCCCGGAGCCGCATTTGTAGGCGTCCATGCGGCGTTTAAACTCAGGTTCCAGTTCGCTGGCAGCAATCATCTTGCCGTAGAGCAACTTGGGATTGACGTTCGAAATCACTCTTTTGGCCGCCACTCTGTCGCCGTTTTCCAGTACAACGCCGGTTGCACGACCGTCGTCGACAATAACTTGGGCAACTGACGCATCAGTAATAATCTCGACGCCTTCAGCTTCGCAGGCCCGGCGCATGGCTTGCGTGATCGCACCCATGCCACCGACTGCATGTCCCCAGGCACCTTTTTCGCCATTCACTTCACCAAATACATGGTGCAGCAAAACATAGGCTGAGCCGGGGGTGTCCGGGCTGGCAAAATTGCCAACGATGGCATCGAAGCCAAAGATTGCCTTTACCGGCTCACTTTCAAACCAGCCATCGAGAAAAGCGCGCGCGCTTTTAGTAAACAGATCGAGCAGATCTTGATGGAGCTGATTGGAGCCGCGCGCCACCGGCCATAACTGCAGTGCCGTTTGCAACGCCGCACGTATTCCGCGTTTAGGGTTGGGCGGGGTTTTGGTCGAGATATCACGCAGTACATCGGCCACCGCTTCGATGCGTTCGTAGTATTCTGGCAGGCGTTCGGCATCATGTTGGGAGAACTGTCTAAACTCTTCCTGAGTGCGTTCTAGTCCACCGCCAAGCTTTAAGTAACGACCATCGTCGAAGGGCATAAAGTTGGCGATAGGGCGCTTGAGGATATTTAGGCCATGCTCGGCAAGACGCATGTCCTTAATCACATCAGGGTTGAGCAGACTCACCGTATAGCTGGCGACAGAATTTCTAAACCCGGGATGAAATTCCTCAGTCACTGCTGCGCCACCGACGATCGAGCGACGTTCACAGATTTTGATACGCATGCCCGTTCTAGCGAGGTAATAGGCGCAGACAAGACCGTTGTGGCCGCCGCCAATAATTATGGCATCGTAGGGTTTAGTGGCCGACATGTTTGGAATCTCCGAAAAATAAGGTACGCTGTTTGGCTATTGTAAAGTGTCACGCAGCGCCATCATAGATAAGAGTAAAGGCTTTAGCCACGCAGTCTATTTGTTTGCGGCGCCGCTGCGTTAACTTACTTTTACCGACCCATGACGACAAAGAGAATAATAATATGTCAGAGCGAATTCCCAGAGACAGTGACAACGATTACAGTGAAGTAATGGCACAGCAGCGCCGCGATTTTGTTGAGCAAAAAACCTCGACTAAGCTACATCATATCGGCCATTACTCGATTGATCCCGCAGATACCGCGGGCAATATCGAAAACTTTATCGGTGTCGCTCAGGTGCCAATGGGCTTGATCGGCCCGCTACTGGTCAACGGTGAACATGCCCAGGGAGAGTTCTATGTGCCCATGGCCACCAGCGAAGGCACCCTGATTGCCAGCTATAACCGCGGTGCACGACTGTTGCGGGAATCTGGCGGTATTAAGGTCACTGTGGTCGATGACGCCATGCAGCGGGCACCGGTGTTTATTTTTAATGATGCCCGCGAAGCTCGCGAATTTGGTATCTGGGTTGAACAGAATTTTGATCAGATTGCCGCGCAGGCGGAGACCACCACCTCGTCGGGCAAGCTGCGCAATATTGAACAGTACGCCGCAGCGCGGATGCGCTACCTGCGTTTTAACTTCACCACCGGCGACGCCGCCGGACAAAATATGGTCGGCAAGGCGACCTTTGTCGCCTGTGAATGGATTATGCAAACCTATCCGGGCATTCAGCGCTATATGCTCTCCGGTGCCATGGACACAGATAAAAAACATTCGCAAATCAATACCCTACACAGCCGCGGCAAGCGCGTTGTCGCCGAAGTAGTGATACCCAATGCGCTGCTGGAAAAGGTGATGGGAGTGTCGGCGCAGACCCTGTTTAAGTCTCGGCAGATCACCCAGGTCGGTAGTTTTATGGCCGGGTCATCGAGTA
>Ga0115560_1002325_pt1 | contig 12563 bp, 9 predicted proteins | sample COGITO_mtgs_1105_5_FD_87278 | JGI IMG/M metagenome (GOLD analysis project Ga0115560, IMG submission 87278) | Pelagic marine microbial communities from North Sea - COGITO_mtgs_110509 | ecosystem: Environmental > Aquatic > Marine > Epipelagic | place: Germany:Helgoland, sampling site Kabeltonne... | reverse complement strand
TGGCGAGTCGCGAAAATTTGGTGGCGAGCTGGCGCTGCCAGAGGGCGGCTGGGTGGCAGCGCGGGTTTATGGTGGCAGCACAGCCTGGCCGCTGATGGACAGTTACCCCTTTGCTCATAGTTCGCCTGTGTGGATCAATAGCCGAGGCAGCACTGACCCGGCTGCCAAGGCGCAGGCAGTATTAGAGCTTCAGCATGCGTTAAACCAGCTGCAGGCCCATGCGCTGGAAACCTACGATGATAAAAATACCTCGCGATTAATAGGCCGTATAGAGCAGGCTAAAAAAGCACTGGGGCAGTAAGTTGCCAGGGGCTAGTGACTGGGTTGGCCCCTCAACTATATGAAGTTGCATAGGCGAAGCGGTTCTGAGATAGTGGTTCAGTACTAAAAAGAGGCTGTTACAGGCTGTATGCGAGCCCGACTAACTAACTATGGATTTATCTGAGGGAACCTTATGAAACTTAATACTATTTTTATCGCCGCGCTCACACTCTGTATGAGCCAGCTGAGCTTTGCCGGACACCACGGAGAGCATGCCAATCCCAACGAGGCTGTTGTCAAAGGCTGGATTGAAGCCCGAGCGGCAGGACAGAAAGAAAACCTTGCCTATGTAGAAAAGCATATGGCAGACGATGGCCTATTTTTCGGTGGACGCTATGTGGGTTTTGGGTTCAACTTTGATCCACTGGATAGCGGGAAAATGGTGGTTAGCCGAACCATTGAGGGTAGCCCAGCCTCCAAGGTACTCTTAGCCGGCGACGAGTTTCTGGTGGTCAATGGTGTTGAGGTTAACAAAGACAACCTAGACAGACTGTCCTTCCGAGGCAAGCCAGGCGAGCCGGTCAAGGCAACCATACAGCGCGATGGTAAAAAGATGGATATAGAAGTGGCCAGAGGCATTATCGACAACGGCAGCTCTAAAGAAGTGCTGTTGGCAGACCTTAGCAATGCCAATGCAGACGACTGGACTGTAAAGATTAAGATTAACGAGATGCTCAGCAAAGACAATATTGTCTATGTGTGGACTACAGTTAACGATGTGGATGCAATGAACGGTATGCCCTTTGAAAGCCATGTTGTCAGCCGCTACCAGTTCAATGAAGCTGGTTTGGTGGACGCTGTAGGCTCTGTCTCTGAAGACCGCTTTGTTCTCGAGCAGACCGGATACACCGTAGCTCGATAATTTGCTATGTTGATGCATAGCACCCAGCTGTGTATCTCTAGTATCCAAAGCCCCTGTTTACACAGGGGTTTTTTTATTGCCTGCAAACAACAATGCTATTGATTGTCTGCGGCGAAGACTGTGCGGCCCTCTTTAATGGTCTCCAGCACCCGAATCGTCTGTATTTCTGATCTCTCCACTGTCAGGGGGTTTTTATCCAAAATCACCAGATCAGCTAGCTTGCCCACCTTAAGACTGCCTTTGCGATCCTCTTCAAAATGCTGGTAGGCCGGCCAAATGGTCATAGCTTTGATAGCCGTTAAGGGGTCCACTCTGTGGTATTCGCCGAGGGTCGCTCCTGATCTGGTGGTGCGATTAACCGCGCTATGCAGCACGCGCATGGAGTTAGGGAGGGTTACAGGGGCATCGGAGTGGATGGAGAATTTCATATCGCGGTCTAGCAGCCACCCTGTGGGAGAGATATTTTCCGCGCGTTCAGGCCCAGCCACAGACTGTCGATGCCAGTCGCCCCAGTAAAATGTGTGCATGGGATACAGAGCCGGAAAAATATCCAGTGCTTCAAGACTGGCCACCTGATCTTCACGCAAATATTGACCGTGAATCAACACCGTGCGCCGATCTGCTGCCGGATTATTTTGCTGAGCTACAGTGGCGGTTTTAATAAACTGGTCAATGGCAGCATCACCATTGCCATGCACCATAAGCTGCCAGCTATTCTTGTAGGCCAGCTCGAACCACTGCAGTGCCTCATCGTCGTTGAATGCACCATAGCCCGCATAGCTAGCATCCTGATTTAAAGGTGGCTGATGATAGGGGTGAGTAAACCAGGCGGTTTTACCCTGAGGCGAGCCATCGAAGGTAAGTTTTACCCCACCTATACGAAAGTGGTTACTGTATTCGCGAGACAGCAGAGGCCCGTGAACTGGTGAATCCTCCTTGATTTTAACTAGGTCCGGGTAGGACACCAGATCCAGATTCAGAGCGCCAGCGGCAGAGACTGCAGCAAAGGTTTTTAGCGAAACCGGGTCAGTTTTGCCGTCCTGGACAGTGGTAAAACCATTGGAGGCGTAGACAGTTTCTCCCGCCTTGAGGGCCTGCATATACTGAGCCGGGCTGAAGTCTGGCACCATATTATAGACCACAGCGAAATGGGCATTTTCCTGCAACACGCCATTGGGAGTTTTACCATCGGCTTCCCGCTCGATAATGCCTCCTGGCGGATTGACAGACTCGGCATCAATGCCAAATATCTCCAGTGCTCTGCTGTTGTACACCCCCAGATGCCCGGACTGATGAAGAGCCATTATAGGTAGCTCTGTCGACACGGCGTCCAGGTCATGTCGGTTGGGGTGGCGCTTTTCGGCCAGTTGAGAGTCATCGTAATTAAAGCCAATCACCACCTGGTGTTCTGCAACCACAGGGGACTGCTCTATATAGTCCCGCAGAGTCTGCTGCATCTGAGCAATATTATTTACTGGCCCATCTGGAGCTGGCAGCAGGTTGGCAGAGATGGCCTGAATAGCCACGCCAGATAGATGACTGTGAGCATCGACAAATCCGGGTAGCAGGGTTTTGCCTTGGAGATCGATCAGTTTGGTATCTTTCCCCTGATAACTCTTTATCTCTGAGTTAGAGCCAAGTGCAACTATGAGTCCATCTTTTACGGCTATGGCCTCCACAGTACCAACATTATCGTCGACCGAAACGATCTGACCATTGATGTAGATACTAGTGGCCTGGTTGTCAGTGGTTGTCACCGGCTCGTTGCAGCCGCTCAAAACTGCAACCATCAGGCCCGCTACCAAGGCTTTGCTAGGGGAAACTGTCATGGAATTTATACCCTTATTATTGTTATAACCTCAACCCTACAAGACTCTGGCAGCAGTCGCCACTGTTGTTGCCTCTGTAATTGGTACAATGGCGGTATGAGTATAGATATTGGCAAAATAACTGATCTGCACTGCATCAATAAGGTGGTCACCGCTGCAGTCATGTCCTGGCCCATGCCAGAGCGTATCAGGCGCCTGTCGGTGCCTGTACTTAGCTATGACAGCGAAGACTTTAAACATTACCGCTTTGCACTGTACAGAGACAGTGGTGAGATAAGGGGTGTGGCGGCCTGGAATGCTCAGGCGCCTATGCTCACAGAGTTTGGCATAGGCCGATTGCTACATGGCCTATATATCTCGCCCGGCTCTCAGGGCAGAGGCCATGGGCAGACTCTAATGGCCGCTGTGCTATCAGAGGCCGTGGCGCTGGGAGCTGATGGGCTGGTGGTAAAGGCAGAGCGGCCGTCCATAGGCTTCTTTGAACACTGTGGTCTGCAGTCTCTGTCTGCATTGGGCCCTACAGATTACCCCTATCAGTACTGGTACCAACTCAGGGCTTGAGCCTGGGTTAATTTCCGTGAACCCTTGGTCTACTATTGCAGGTAAAAGGCGCCGGTATAAGTGCTACCATCGGATGAATAATTAATAACTACTGTTTAAAGAGAATTTCTATGAAAAGCAATCGAGAGCTGGATATTGTTGTCTATGGGGCTACTGGGTTTACTGGTCGTTTGGTCGCCGAGTACCTGAATAATCAGTATGGGGTGAATGGCGAGGTGGTCTGGGCCATGGCCGGTCGCAGCCTGAGCAAGTTAGAGCAGGTTCGCGACGAAATGGAAATCTCTCATGATGTGCCACTGGTGGTTGCGGACTCCTCTGACATAGATTCCATTAATGCCATGGTTGAGCGCACCGCGGTGGTCTGCACCACTGTGGGACCCTATCAGCTGTATGGCAATGAGCTAGTAGCTGCCTGTGCCGCTGCCGGCACCGATTATGTTGATCTCTGTGGAGAGCCGGGCTGGATGCATAAAATGATTGGCGCCCACAGTGCTGCTGCCGAGGCCAGCGGTGCTCGCATTGTATTCTCCTGCGGTTTTGACTCAGTTCCCTTTGATTTGGGTGTGCTATTTTTGCAGCAGACCGCAGAGCAGAAGCTGGGTTCTACTGTACCCCGCGTGCGGGGCCGTGTGCGTGCTATGAAGGGCACTTTTTCTGGCGGTACTCTGGCTAGTTTTCGCACCACCATGGCAGCGGCAGCCAAAGATCCTGACCTGATTAATGTGCTGCGCAACCCATTTTCTCTCACGCCCGGTTTTACAGGAGCTGAGCAGCCGAAGGGCGATAAGCCTGTATTTGACGAAGTACTGCAGAGCTGGATCGCGCCCTTCGTGATGGCCAGCATTAATACCAAAAACATTCACCGCTCAAACCTGCTTATGGGTCATCAGTACGGCACCGACTTTGTCTATGACGAAATGATGCTGACCGGACCGGGCGAGCAGGGTGAAGCCATTGCCAATCATATTGCCAACGATAACTCCATGGCCGAAGATCAGACTCAACCTGGCGATGGCCCGGATAAAGAATCTCGGGAAAATGGCATGTACGACGTGCTGTTTGTGGGCGAGGCCAGTGATGGTCAGTTGGTCAAAGTCAGCGTGCAGGGTGATAAGGATCCCGGCTATGGTTCCACTTCAAAGATGATTGCCGAGAGTGCAGTTTGTCTGGTCAAGAACCCAGAGGCAGCCAGTGGTGGAATCTGGACTCCGGCACCGGCCATGGGTTCATTGCTGATAGACCGTTTGCAGGCTAATGCAGGCCTGACATTTACTATAGAAGACTAGGAATGCTTTTAATGACTAATAAAATAGGGTATTCCCTGGCCATTGGTATGGCCATTTTTGTCACTGAGGCAACCGCTAATATTGATGAAATTGTTACTGTAGCCACCAGAGCAGAGGCCGATTTGGCCCAGGTGATTGGCAGTGTTTCAGTAGTGGATGACAAAGCGCTTAAGTTGGTGTCCCACGCCCATGTGCAACAGGCGTTGTCGCGGGTTGCTGGCGTTAACCTGCATCGCGGCAATGGCCAGGAATATCTCCCGGCAGTGCGCTCACCCGTTCTAACTGGTGCCGGTGGCTGCGGAGGTTTTCTGATGCAGGAAGATGGTATTCCCGTGCGGGCGGCTGGTTTCTGCAATATTAATGAACTGTTTGAGGCCAATACTGAAATGGCCCAGCGCATAGAAGTATTGCGCGGCACAGGTACAGTGCTGCACGGTTCCAATGCCATGCACGGAGTCGTCAATATAGTGACTCCTGATATTTCGGATCAGAGCAGCCTGGGGCTGGAGTTTGGTGCCAATGACTACGGCAGGGTCAAATTTAAGTCTGGCACCGATACCCTGGGTATTGCGGCCAACTTTACCCGCGATGGTGGCTACCGCGACCAGTCTGGATTTGATCAACAGAAAGTCTCGTTGCGCCACCGCTATAAAAGTCAAGATCTGCAGATAGATTCTGGGCTTACGGCAACCAATCTCAATCAGGAAACCGCAGGCTTTATAACAGGTCTGAATGCCTACAAAGACGATTCGGTGGTAAAGAAAAACCTTAATCCCGAGGCTTACAGGGATGTGCGTTCTGCCCGAGTCTGGTCGCGTATCAGCAAGTCAGAGCAGAATTACCAGCTTGTGGTGACACCTTATATTCGCTACAGCCAAATGGATTTTTTACAGCATTTTTTGCCCGGTGACCCACTGGAAGAAAATGGCCAAAAAAGCCTGGGTGTGCAGGTGGGTTACTACCGAACCCTGGCTCAGGGTCTCAATGTTATCGCCGGCTTTGATGCCGAGATGACCGATGCTTTTTTAAAGCAATCTCAGGATGCACCCACCAATGGCCCTGCCTTTTTACAAGAGACCATTCCCCAGGGCCAACATTATGACTACCAGGTAGATGCCAGTATGGCAGCGCCTTTTATGCATCTGGACTGGGAGATCAATGACCAGTTATCCCTGAGTGGCGGCCTGCGCTTTGAATCCATGGGTTACGACTACAGTAACAATATGCTGACGGGTCGCACCAGAGCTGATGGCAGCGAATGCGGGCGCGGTGGCTGCCGTTACAGTCGTCCCGCCAGTGGTAACGACGATTTTAACAACTGGTCCTCCAACCTGGGAGCTCAACTTAGACTGAGCAATAGTCACAGCGGATTTATCCGTTTGGCTCGCGGTTTTAGGGCGCCACAGGCTACAGAACTCTATCGCTTGCAGCGTGCCCAGCAGATCACAGACTTGGATTCGGAGAGCATCGATAGTCTGGAGATCGGTTTGAAGGGCAACAGTAATCTGCTTAGTTATAAGCTAGCTATTTATCATATGGAAAAAGACCATGTGATATTCCGGGACTCAAGCTTTTTCAATGTTAGCGATGGTGAGACCCAACATCGGGGTGTTGAATTGGAGCTAGATTACGATATTAATGAGCAGTGGTCATTGGGGTTGAGTGCCACCCAGGCCAGCCATACTTATCGCAATAGCACAGTACTGGGTGGCGTGGATATTCGCGGTAATGATATAGATACGGCACCAAAGCATTTTGGCAGTGCCAGATTGGCGTTTACACCCAGTGATCGTCAGAGCCTAGAGCTGGAATGGCAGTCTATGGGTAGCTACTATCTCAATCCTGAAAACTTACACCGCTATGAGGGCCACAATTTGCTGCATCTCAGAGCGGGCTGGTCAGTTTCTGAGTCTATGCGCCTCTATGCCAATATTAGCAATCTGACCGATCGGCACTATGCAGAACGGGCCGATTACACTACATTTAGTCAACAGCGCTATTTTCCTGGAACTCCCAGAACAGCCCAGGTTGGCCTAGAAATCAGCTGGTAGCAATGTGGTTGAGTAAACCAGTTCAACAATGCCGTACGTAAACAAAGGGCCGCACCTGATTAAGGGTGCGGCTTTCGTATTTAGGCACAGGAAAAAAGCATAGGAAAAATTTCACAGGGATAATTATCACAGCCACCAGAGAGGTTGCTCTGCATGAATCTTCATCCGCTAAAAGATTCTTTGATTAACGAGTTGCACAATCGTCCCTTTCCCGTTGTGGAATTGCCCGCCCAGGTGTCCAGCCTGGTCTTTCTGCACTCCGGTGACCGTCAGGCTGAACTCGATAAACTCTCCGAACTCGCCCAGTCGCACGGAATGCCGGCCCCAACAGCCAATGCCGATTGCTATTACCAGAGCTTTGATAAATTTGATCTGCGCTGGGAATATCACAATGAGTTTTCTACCTACACAGTTATCCGCCGCGGTCAGCCAGAGCAGCCTTTTTGTGCCCCTGTGTTTTCTCTGCTAGGCGAGCATTGGGTAGATAATCTTGAAGGTCAGGTGATTGCTGCCAATCACATAGATTTGCGGCCAGCCTCGACTGCACCAACCAGCCAGGAACAAGTCTCCCAGCTATTTAATGATCAGCGTTTGGTAGGCAGCAAAATATATGATGGTCTGGCGACAGTCTGGACCTCGGTGCAGGCCGAGGAGGATGGCTTTATTCGCACCCTGGTAGTAGACGAGGGTTTGGCGCCATCCCAGGCTGGCAGGCTAATTCGTAATTTGCTCGAAATAGCAGCCTATCGTTCCATGACATTGCTGGCATTGCCCACAGCCCGGTTGCTAATGCCTGAGGTACGTCATCTTGAGCAGCGCCTGGTGGAAACCAATGGAAAGCTTAATCAGCTCAATAGCCTGGATGACGAACAGGCTCTTATGGAGGAGTTGATTGCAGAGGCAACCCAGCTGGAAAAGCTGGTGGCCGACCATAATTTCCGTTTCTCTGCCACTGAAGCTTATTTTAATTTGACCGAGAGTCGACTAGATATGCTCAGAGAGCAAAAGATTCCGGCTATTAGAACCCTAAAACAGTTTCATGTGCGGCGGTTTATTCCCGCTTTTAATACCTGCATGTCAGTGGTTAGGCGCAAAGAAAACCTGTCCAAACGCATCAGCCGTACCAGTGAATTGCTGCATCTAAGATTACAGCTGTCCCTCGAAACACAGAATCAGCAGCTGTTAGCCTCTATGGATAAACGCAGCGAGATACAGTTGCGGTTACAGCAGACAGTGGAGGGGTTGTCAGTTATTGCCATGACCTATTACAGCATGAGCCTGATTGAGCTGCTACTTAAGCCTGTGGTGGTTGAAAACTATTTGCCCATCTCGCAGGGCATAGCCCTGGCCGCTTTAACACCTGTGGTATTTTTGGGTGCGGTGATGCTGACATTAAGGATTCGCAAGAAGCTGCACAGTTAGACGGCGCGCTGGTTCCACTGGATACATTCATCCAGGGTTACACCCTGACCGCCAAAGATATCCAGAGCACTGCCAATGGTAAGGTCCACTGCGCCCTCAGACAGTGACTCCACCAGCCTGAGATCTTCCAGTGACCTGGCACCGCCCGCATAGGTGCAGGGGAGGCTGCAACATTTGCCCAGCAATCTGACTAGGTCTTGATCTATACCGGCCTGCAAGCCTTCAACATCTGCAGCATGCACCAGAAACTCAGCACAGTGAGCTTCCAGTTCACTGATAGTATGTGCATCAACAGCCGTGCTAGTGACAGTCTGCCAGCGGTCAGTGGCTATCATCCAGCCGCCATCAGTTTTGCGGCAGCTCAGATCAAGCACCAGATGTTCGGCGCCAACCTCTGCTTTTATTGCCTGCAGACGAGGCCAGGAAAACTGGCCGTTTTCAAAAAGATAGGAAGTGACAATCACATGAGAGGCACCAGCCTCTAAATAGTCTGCAGCATTGTCTAGGTTGACGCCACCGCCAAACTGCATTCCCTGAGGGTAGGCTGCCAATGCCTCGAGAACCTGCTGCTGATTATTGGGTCCCAGGGCAATCACATGGCCGCCGGTCAGCTGATGCTGGCGATAGAGATCAGCATAGTAAGCGGCGGATTGGCTGCTGACAAAATTAGTATTTGCGCCTGCATCGGTCAGGCTGCCACCGACGATTTGCTTGACCTGACCCTGATGTAAGTCGATACATGGACGAAAAACGGTCAAAGCTGTGGCTCCACTGATGATTTTGATGGCCCTAGTATAGCCTAAGGAGCAGGGGTTATTAAAAGGCTCTGGCGACTTTAGAGCCGTTGGCTCTGTTCAGCTTGGAGCAGATCATATTGCCAGCCGCAATCAGTTGTTGCAGGTCGACGCCATGTTCAATACCCAGGCCATTGAGCATATAGACCAGGTCTTCAGTGGCCACATTGCCAGAGGCTCCCTGCGCATAGGGGCAGCCACCCAGCCCGGCCACAGAGCTGTCGACCACAGCTATACCCTGTTGCAGCGCGACAAGAATATTGGCCAATGCCTGACCATAGGTGTCATGCATATGAACTGCCAGCTTATCCGCAGGCAGGTGGGTGAGTAACGTACTCAGCAGAGCTTCTGTAGAACCTGGCGTACCCACCCCTATGGTGTCACCCAATGAAACCTCATAGCAGCCAAGAGCCAGTAACTTGTCAGCCACCTCTGCAACCTGCTGCGGCTTTATATCGCCCTCATAGGGGCAGCCGAGCACGCAGGAGATATAGCCACGCACTGTTATATCAGCACTAAACGCTTTTTCTATCAGAGGAACAAATCGGTCAATGCTGTCGGCAATACTGCAGTTGATATTTTTTTGACTAAATGACTCTGAGGCCGCAGCAAAAACCGCCACCTCTTTTACTCCAGATTCAAGAGCTCTTTCCAGTCCCTGCATATTGGGGGTGAGGGCAGCATAGGTAGTTGAGCTAGTGGCTGGCAATCGGGCAAAAACCTTATCGCTGCCGGCCATCTGCGGTACCCATTTGGGGCTGACAAAGCTGCCCGCCTCAATATAACTCAGGCCTGCATCGGCCAGCTGAGTAATCAGCTGAACTCTGGTATCTGTATCCAGGCTGGTGGTTTCATTTTGCAATCCATCCCGGGGGCCCACTTCGACTATTTTTACGGATTTTGGATAATTCATTCTGCACTGCTCTCAAAGGCTAAAAGTTCAGCACCGCCAGTCACTAGATCGCCAGCCTGAAAATAAAATTCAGTCACAGTTCCATCGCTGGGGGCTTCAATACAGTGCTCCATTTTCATGGCTTCCATCACTAGCAGGCTGTCGCCTTTGCTAACCTGTGCACCCACCTCAACCTGCAAACTAACCAAGGTGCCGTTCATTGGCGCATGGAGGCTGCCATCGCTGCTGTCATCGAGCGCTAAACCCAGGTCCGGAGTCACTTCAGCGCAGCGAAAAAAGCCCTGTGGCGTAAACAAATCAAACCCCTTAGCAGTGGTAGCAATTTTGCTATGGCTCAGATCAGAATGGGATTCGGCAGCTACATTGACCTCATTTTGCTGTATCTGAATCTGAAGCTGGGGCTGTGGCAGGCCCCAGCTATTGCTGAGATGCCAGGGAGAGTTAGGCTCTGTCGAATTGTGAGCCACTGCCTGAGCTTGCTGCTCACGCAATTCAATAATAGCAGCTGCAGCCAGGGGCGCTGCATAGTCAATATCGCTGTCGCGCCGGCGAAATATTTCAGCTTCATGCTCTTCGATATAGCCAGTATCCACATCGCCATTTTGGAAAGCTGCACTGGTAGCCAGATTATAGAGAAAGCCAATATTAGTGGTTAAACCACCGATACGATATTCACTGAGCGCCCCAGTTAAACGCTGCAAAGCGCGCTCGCGATCTGTATCCCAAACCACCAGCTTGGCAATCATTGGGTCGTAATAAATACTGACTTCATCGCCTTCAACAACGCCAGTGTCCACTCGCACATGGGCGCTTTCGGCCGGTGGCTGGAGTATTTTAAGACTGCCTGTGGCCGGCAGAAAATCATGCTCAGGGTCCTCGGCATAAATGCGTGCCTCAAAGGCATGGCCTTTAATCTGCAGCTGATCCTGAGAGCAGGGCAGTGGTTCGCCGCTGGCAACTCGCAGTTGCCATTCCACCAAATCCTGACCACTGATCATCTCAGTCACCGGGTGCTCGACCTGCAGACGAGTATTCATCTCCATAAAGAAAAACTCGCCCTGGCTATCGAGTAGAAACTCCACAGTACCAGCACCCTGATAGTTAATTGCCAGAGCAGCCTTGATAGCCGCCTCGCCCATTTGCTGACGCAGTGCCTCAGACATGCCGGGCGCCGGCGCTTCCTCAATCACTTTTTGATGTCGACGCTGCACAGAACAGTCCCGCTCAAACAGATACACCGCATTGCCATGGCTATCACAAAATACCTGTATCTCCACATGCCGTGGTTTTAAAAGGTACTTCTCCACCAGCATAATATCGTCATTAAAGCTATTGCGAGCCTCTCGCTTAGCTGCCTCCAGAGCCTGATCAAATTCCTCCTCGGCATACACAGCGCGCATACCTTTGCCGCCACCACCAGCCGCTGCCTTAAGCAGCACCGGATAACCCATTTGATTGGCTGCTTGCCTAATTACCTCAGCAGATTGGTCCTCACCATGATAGCCAGGCACCAGAGGTACGCCAGCATCGGCCATAATAGTTTTTGCCGCAGACTTTGAACCCATGGCCACAATAGACTCGACTGGCGGGCCAATAAAAATCAGATTATTAGCTTCACAGAGGCGGCAAAACTCAGCGTTTTCTGACAAAAAGCCATAGCCCGGATGAATCGCCTCAGCACCAGTTTCCAGTGCGGCCTGAATAATTCTATCGGCCACCAGATAGGATTCGGTGGATGGAGAAGGGCCTATATATACAGACTCATCAGCCATCTGCACATGCAGTGCATGGCGGTCAGCGTCCGAGTAAACCGCCACGCTAGCCACACCCATAGAACGGGCCGTTTTAATAATACGGCAAGCAATTTCGCCACGATTGGCAATTAAAATCTTATTAAACATAACCAGTCCTAATTTTTTATCCACTGAGGTTTGCGCCTTTCTAAAAATGCCTGCAACCCCTCCTGACCCTGCTCGCTCACGCGAATAGCAGCTATGGTTTCGCAGGTCGCATCGATCAACTGCTGATCAATAGGCTTGCCTGCCACATCAAACACCAGCTGCTTGGCCCCAGTAACTGCTTCAGGCCCATTGGCGAGCAGAGTATTAATTAGCCGATCTATCTCTTGATCCAGCTGCTCAGCATCGACCACCTCATTCACTAGGCCCAATTGCAGTGCTCTGTGAGCGTCGAAGCGTTCAGCGGTAACAAAGTAGCGCCGCGCCGCGCGCTGCCCAATAGCGGCAATCACATAGGGACTGATAGTGGCTGGCACCAGACCAATCTTGACCTCACTCAGACTAAAACTTGCAGCGCTGGCAGCTACCGCCATATCACAGCAACTGATCAGCCCCACAGCGCCACCAAAAGCTGCCCCCTGAACTCTAGCGATAGTGGGTTGAGGAATCTCATTTAGCGTCTTGAGCATCAGCGCAAGCGCGCTGGCATCTCGAAGGTTTTCATCATAGGAATAGCTGGCCATGCGCTTCATCCATTCCAGGTCGGCACCAGCCGAAAAACTCTT
>Ga0115560_1002321_pt1 | contig 12577 bp, 9 predicted proteins | sample COGITO_mtgs_1105_5_FD_87278 | JGI IMG/M metagenome (GOLD analysis project Ga0115560, IMG submission 87278) | Pelagic marine microbial communities from North Sea - COGITO_mtgs_110509 | ecosystem: Environmental > Aquatic > Marine > Epipelagic | place: Germany:Helgoland, sampling site Kabeltonne... | reverse complement strand
CAATGCAACACTTCCACATCTAGTAAAAATTGCAAATAACGGTTACGCTAAAGCACTAAGCGATGATAAACATTTGCTTGCAGGACTAAACGTTTGTAAAGGTCAAGTAACGTATAAAGCAGTGGCTGATGTTTTTGGTTATGAATATTTTGAGCCATTAAAGGCATTACAATCTTAAATAATTTAGTTAAAATTAACTAATATAATTTTAACTATGATTAAAAAAGTTATTTTTAAAAAAATTCAATTTCTAAACTTTTCTTCTGAAAATTTTAAAAAAATAATTAAAAATAAAGGAACATTTTTTTTCCCTGCGGCACCAGCATTGGCTACAATAGATGAATCTGAAGTATATTATAAGTCACTAAAAAATGCTAATTATGTATTTTTAGACAGTGGATTTTTTGTTTTACTTTTGAGATTATTTAAAAATATTAATGTAAACAAATTTTCTGGATTTAAATTCATTAAATTGTTTTTAAGCCATGTTAAAAAAAACGAAAAAAACAGTATTTTTTTAATTAATCCTAATAGAAAGATATCTCATTCCTATAAAAAATATCTTAAAAAATTTAGTATTAAAAAAGTTTACAGTTATATAGCCCCAATTTACCCCCCAACAAAAATTGTTGATAAAAAACTTGTAGATCAAATTAACAAAACAAAACCAAGATTTATTTTAATTAATTTAGGAGGAACCAAACAGGAAATATTGGGTAATTATTTAAATAACAGATTAAAAAATAAATATCCAATTATATGCACTGGCGCAGCACTATCCTTTTTTACTAGAGATCAAGCACCCATAAACACATTTTTTGATGAAGTTTATTTAGGCTGGTTAATAAGGATTATTTTCAATCCTAAAATTTTTCTAAAAAGATATTTCCTGTCACTAAAACTCTTAGTTATTTTTATTAAACACTTTGATACTATAGAAAAAAAATAAAATATTTAATAAATTAATTAAACAATCACATAAATGAATCTTATAAACTCAACTAATTATATAGAGTCAAATTCAAGTAAAATAAAAAATTTATCAATTATATTTCTTATCTTATGCACATTAATTCAATTAATAGTTTTGAAAAACTACAACAATATTTTTTCTATTTTGTTTTTATTCATGTCAAATTTATTAATTTTAAATTACTGTCTTAAAAAAGAAAATATTTTTAATTATCCAGTATCTATATTTTCGATTATTTTTTTTAATATATATGCAAATGGAGGAACACTTTTTTTTAAAAGTTTTTTATTTGAAGATTTAACTCAAAACTTATACCAACCAAATCACACTTTTTTTTTACTCTTGGTTTTTAATGTAGTTATTGTATTTACACATTTTTTTTATACAAAAATAAAGTTTTTTGACAGAGTTAAATTAAAAATTAATAACTTATATAGCTTTATGAAAGTTGATAACAAAAATAAAGTAATGATAAAAGATTTTTTTATATTACTAGGTATAGCAACAGTTGTTTTTGCCAGCATATCTTTTACTTTTTTTGGAAATTTTATTTATCTTCAAAAACAGACAGGACCAAACTTTTTAGGCGATATAATAAATGGAATTAATGTATTTTATATTAGTGGTTTTGTAGTCTTGTACTCTAAAAAATTTTATAATTTTAGTTTTTCAAGAAAAGATTTTTCTTTAATATTTTTAAGCGGCATAGCAATTTTTTATTTATCCTTAGGATTAAATTCAAGATCAGCTTTTTTTGATTTAGTTTTTCTAGGTTTGCTGATTTATGTTTTTTATTACTTTATTGGGTATTATGAAATTAAAGTTTTGAGATTAAATAAAATTTTTATTGTTTTTATTTTTTTATTTTTTTCGACTAGTTTAGTCGATAGATTTTCTGAAACCTATATTGAGTCCCGTGAAAGTCGAGATAAGACAAACCCTGTTCAAAATATTAAAAATCACTTCTCTACTTTTTTAGACCGTAAAACGACTAAAAATTATGATTTTTATACTTCTGCAAATATTTTTAATGAAAACTATTATGAAGTTAAATTATTAAATAGAATAAATATAATCAAAGCAACAGACAATGTGCTTTACGCTAAAAAATTTATTAGTAATAAACAAGTAGATAATTTAATTGATTATGAATATGGTCAAATAATATCTATATTACCTTCACCTGTAATTAATTTATTCAGTCAATCCTTTGAAAAAGATAAATTTTTGAATTTTTCTATGACTTCAAAGATCTTTATTGAAGTAGATGGATCTTTTGGTGGTTCTAAGAGTAACGGCTTAATTTATCCCATAGTGTATATATATAATGATTATATTTTTTATCTATTATTTTTCTTTATCTTAATTTTAAGTTTTTTATTTTTAGACTCTTTTTATAACCGTAAAAATAAAAGTTTTTCAATTTTGTTATTTTTGTTATTTTATACAACAGGTGGAGGTCTTATCAATGCTATCTCTCAGGGAAGTGTGTCTGATGTTTGTGCGCTTTTGTTTAGAGATTTGCCTCAATCTATAGTAATTTTTTTTATATTATTTAAAATATTTTCATTAGTTAAGAAAAAGATTTGAAATAATTTTTTTTATATTTATCTCAAAAGAAATTATATTTGAAATAGAGTTAATTTTTTTTGATCCTTGTTCAGTAATTTTTTTTATTTTAACTTCATTTTTTAATAAATGATGGCATTTTTTTATACAGTCGTTCAGAGTATTAAAAAAGACTGCCTCAAAATTATTTTTGAAAAATTCTTCGTGTGTTTTAGTTTTCTTTGCTAGCAACATCGTCCCTACTAAAGGTATCTCAAAAGATCTGTGAGTAATATCATCGTTGTTTTCAAAGGAAGGTAAACAAATTGACATTTTTCCTGATCTCAAAGTCTCTACGTATTTATTGTCATTTACTATTTTAGAAAAAAAAATTGATCTATTTTTTGTATATATCTCTGATCTTTCCCAATGATCTCCGTGTACTTGAATATTCAATTTATTTTTTAAGAGTTTTTTTATTAATAACTCTCTTTCTGATCTATATGTTGAAATAATTATTATATCGTACTTTTTCTTAATTTTTTTTTGACTTAATTTTTTAAATTCATTGATTTTAATTGTTGGTGGTATCCAGATTTTATTTTTAATTCCATATGAAGCACTATCAATCAATCTATTTTTTTGCATAAATATCATCATGTCGAATAAATCAAAATGACTTTTAACTAGATCCCATCTTTTGTTGTCTCCATTTTTGAATGGATTATCAGTACAATAATAAATTATTTTTTTTGAAATTTTCTTTAAGTAATAGATAGACTTTTCTCCTATTAAAGTTTCATTATTTACATAAATTAAGTCATACATTTGATTGGCTTTATTTTTCAGAAAAAATAAAATGATTAAATCATAAAATTTAAAATTCAAATGCCAGCTAATTTTATTTAACAAAAAACAAATATTATTAATTTTTTTTAAATTGATTATTTCAACATCTTTGTAAATTTTTTTGAGAATCTTAAATTGATAATAAGAGTAACCAATTTTTTGATCATCACCTATGAATAAAATTTTCATATTACTTGATAATTTTATTTAATGATTTGAAACATTTTTCGAAATTGAATTTAGATATTATTCTTTTACTATTTTTTTTGTGAGTCTGTAATACTTTTCTATTATTTAAATAAAAAATGATTTTTTTAATTAAACCTTCTGAATCATTTGTTTTAAATAAATAGCCATTATGGCCTACCTTGACTAGATCTGGTGCACAACCAACTTGTTCAGATGCTATAATGGCATTTCCAGAGCACATTGCTTCATTCACAACCAATCCCCAAGGTTCAATTTTTGATGGAACAATAAGAACGTCAGTTTTCTTGTAAATTTTTTTTAAATCTTCCTGACTAACAAATCCATTAAATTTAACAAATTTTATACCTTCTTTTTTTATTTTATTTTTGAAAGGTTGTAAAAGTGGACCAGTACCAACAATATTAAATGAAATATTTTTATATGATTTTGTTTTAATTATGGTTTCACATAAAGTTTCAATTCCTTTTATAGAAGTAACTTTTCCTACAAATAAAAAATTTATTTTTTTTTTTAATTTATTAAGTGGAGCATTAAAAAAACTATTATTTACCACATAAGGAACATTAATTATTTTTTTTGAGTTAATCTTTTTTGATAAATAGTATTTTCTATTTAATTTCCCAATAGATAAGTAGTGATCTACAAATTTATCAATTATTTTATAATAAATATCGTTTAAAAAGATATTTAGGTTGCTCCTGTTTTTACTAAATTTAGTATTTTCTTCTCTTATAAGCACTTTCTTATTAACTACGTTAGCTAAAATTAAAACTAAAAAATTATAAATATTTTTTGTTCCATGAAGCCAAATATATTTAGTTTTATTATTAAATAGATATGAAAAATTATATTTTTTTATTCTAATAAATTTATAATCTTTAATTATGTTTTGATTCCATGAAATTTTTTTTTGAAAATTTTTATCATAGAATTTACCTGCTGTGTGTAAACTTTTGTAACCAACAGTAATGTCTATTTTCTTTTTTACCAAATATTGAATTAATGGTGTTTGGTATTGTATTGGATGATTTAGTATATAAAGTAGTTTCATTTATCATTCCTTATCCAATCACTAAAAGATTTATTTAATTTCAGATTATAATTTTGATTAAAACATTTAATTGAAGCTTTTGATAGTTTCATTTTTTTATTTTTTGAAAAATTAATTGCATTCTCAATTGATGAACTTAAGGACTTAATATTAAGTTTGTGAATTATCCCACAAGAGTATTTTTTAACAGTTTTAGATAGACCAACTTTATTTGATAAAATTACTATTTTACCTATTGAAAGACTTTCAACAACAGAAACACCAAAATTTTCCCCATAAGAAGGCAGTACCGTAAATTCACTAAACTTGATAAAATTCCATTTATTATTGCCTCCAACAAATCCTGTAAAAAAGATTTTATTTTTTAGATTATTTGCTTCAATTGATCTATCTAATTTTTTTTTAAAGCTTTGATTTTCTATAGGTCCAGAAATTATTAAGATATAATTTTTTTTTGATTTTATTTTTGCAAAAGATTCAATCAAAAGATCCAATCCCTTTTTTGGGTCTACTCTTCCCATAAATAAAATGTACTTATTTTTTTTTAAGAATGGATATTTCTTTATTAGAATTTTTTTATTTATATTTATCTTTGGTTTTATTATTCCATAGTTAACTTTTTTAATATTTATTTTCTTTGTGTTTACAAAAGTTTTTTTTAGATGATTTACTTCAGTTTGTGAATTAACAAGAACAGCTCTAGATTTTTTTAAATTTTATCTTTCAAAAAAATACCAATAAATTTTCTTTTTTAATGTTTTAATATTTTCTTTACCAAAATATGGATCTAACATTCCATGAGTAAAAACATAATAATTTTTTTTTAAGATAATTCTTGCAATTAAAGTTTGAAATTGCCACAGACCATGGATAAAAAATTTTTTATATTTCTTCCTGTTTTTAATTAACCAAAAGATTAGTTTAATACTTACTCCGTATTTAAAATAACGATCATTTAAGTTAATATATTTTATTTCGTCACTATATTTGTAATTTTCTCCACTACCCAAATGAACAATGTCATGACTTATATTATTATACAAATTTGATTTTGCTATATCAGCTAAACTATGAGAGGGCCCTCCATCCTTTAATTTAACACTATCTATGATACTGACTACTTTAATTGGAAATGTCATTCGTTAATTTTTTAAACATGTTTTTTATTGTATCCTTCTTATTTCTATAAAATAAAAATATTTTAAAAATATTTAAATCCACCAAAAGTCTAAACCATAAAGTATGCCAAAAACAAAATTTTAATCCATTAACCCCATCTTTGAAGCCTAAATTAAAAAAATATCTATAAAAAAATAAAAAAATAGCTCTAAGAAAAATTGGAAATCTATAGTAAATATTTTTGTTAATAATTTTAATTTTTCTTTGTTCTTTGGATAAAACTTTATTGTTGAGGTTTTTTTCTAATTTAAATCTAATAGCTTCTTTAATAGCATATATACGATGTTTTTTTTTCCAAGATTCAAATGTATTTTTATTATTATCAAATATTGATAAATCTAAATTTATAATTTTTGGTTTACATATTATTTCTTCATCGAAAAAAGTCTTTTCACAAAAACCTTTTCCATTTTTCCAAATACGTAATTTTTTTTGTGGAAATACACCGCCATATCTAATTTCTTTTTTATTAAAAAAATATCTTCTAGTAATATTGATACCGTTAACATTACTGTCTATCTGACTAAGTTTTTTATTTAGTTTTTTGAAAAATTTTTTTTCCACATATTCATCAGCATCAATTCTCATTAGCCATTTTGTTTTAGCTTGAGATAACTTAATTGCAGAATTAAATTGATCTGAATGATTTTTAAATTGTTTACTTTTAAATTTAATTTTTTTGGATTTAATAATTTTAACTGTTTTATCAGTTGAATAACTGTCCAAAATAAAAACATTTTGAACATATTTTTTTAACGAATCAATGCACCTTTTTAAATGATTATCCTCGTTATAAGTTATTATAATGACTGTTATATCGCACAATTTTTTTGATTTTTTCATTATTTTCAAATGTAACTGTGACTTAGTGTATAAATATATAATACATAATAAATAAATAATTACACTAATACTCTAAAAAAACTTAATGGAAAAAAATTTATTCAGCACATTATCAAAAATAGCAGAGGGATTAGAGATTAAGTATTATTGGATTGTATTTTTAAAATATTTAAAACCTATTTTTTTTATATCATTTTTGGTGTCATTACTTGTTTTGCTTATCTCTTTAAATATAGAAAAAAAGTATCAAAGTTATGCAACAATCGTTATCGAAAATGACGAAAGTCAAAAAATTGTTAATATTGAAGAGGTATATTCTGCTGATAACCAAGCAAGCAGAATTAACAATCAAATAGCTATTTTAAAGAGCGATGATGTCATTGATTATATTGTTAATGACAAAGTTCTTATTGATAAATTTCAAAAACTTTTTAGAGGATTGGAGCCAAGTTTAATACAAAGATTATTTACCAAAAAAAAAGATATTGGTAAAGAGGGTTTAAGAAGATTTTTAAAGTCAAACTTTTCATTATATAGTATACCAAGAAGTGACGTACTGGAATTGACGTTTATTTCATCAAGCCCAAAAATTTCAAAAATTGCATTGCAAAATATTATAAAATCATACCAAAGGTATGAGATAGACTCAAAAATAGTAATCACATCTTATGCAACTGAGAGAATTTCAGAGAGATTAACAGAACTTACAAAACAAATGGAAGTGGCAGAAAAAAATTTAGCACAATATAAAGAAGAAAATGGTTTAGTTGATACTGGAGATGTTAAAGAGCTTAAAATAAAACAAATTGAAAATTTGTCTGAAACTATATTAGTCCTGCAAGATAAAGTTAATCAATATCAATCAGACTTACTGGCTGTGAAATTGTCAAAAGGAGATGTGAATCAGTTAACTTCAATTCAAGATCTAATGACTAGACCAGATATTAAAAATATTTATGAAAGTTTAATGGGATCTAGAAATAACCTAGAATCTTTAAGACTGATTTATACCAATGAGCACCCTAAAGTAAAAAAAGCACTTCAAACTATAATTTCTTATGAAACTCAACTTGTAAAAATAATTAATAGTAATATTGATAAAAAAACTTTTGAATTAACAAATTTAAAAAATTCTATTGATATCAACAAAAAATCTTTGAACAAAGCTACTAAGGAATTAAGAAATTTAGAAGAAAAAGAGTCTGGAATGCTTAAATTTTCAAGAGAAGTTTCTAGTAGTCGTAAACTTTATGAAACTTTTCTACAAAGAGTTAAAGAAACAAATGAAGTTCAAAATTTACAAATTTCAAATGTTAAAATTATAGAGGACCCTGTTGCTTCTGAAAAGCCTGTTTCCCCAAATATCAAAAAGAATACAATTTTAGCATTTTTATTTTCTGCAATTGTGGTTTATTTTTACTTATTTTACAGAGACCTCAATAGTTCGACTGTTAAGGACCCAACATCATTAGAAATGTTTAATACATTAGTTTTAGCAAATTTACCTAAAGTCAATATTTCTCGTAAAGGCTTTCATGTAATGCAAATGTTTTTAGAAGATAATGAGTCTGCTTTTTCAGAAGCAGTTAGAAATGCAAGAACTGTAATGGAGTCAAAATTTAAAACAAATAAAAGCTTCTTAATTACTTCCAGTAGCCCTTCTGAAGGTAAGACAACAGTAGCTTTTAACTTAGCTCTTTCTTTACAAAAAAACTATAAAGTTTTATTGATTGAAGCAGATATTAGAAAACCCTCAGTAGCAGCAAGTTATTATGAATTTAATGAAAGTCATAAAGGCCTTAGTGAAATTTTAACAAATGAAGTGACCTTTTCAGAAACTATTCAAAAAGTTCCCGGTACAAAACTTGAATTTATTAGTTCTGGAAAAAGAAGAAGTGACTTATCAGATATTGTTAATGTTCCTAAATTTAAAAAGTTTTTAGATCTTTTAAAAACAAAATATGACTATGTAATTGTTGATAGTGCACCAATTTTGCCAGTTTCTGACACTTTAGTGCTAGCTCAAGCCAGTGATCATATATTTTATGTAACTAGATCAAATGTTACAGGTATTTTGTCTTTAATGTCAGGTATTAAAAGACTCAAAAATATTAATAGAAACCCAGATGCATTAATTTTAAACGACTTAGATATATCAAAAAATAGTTATTATGGATATTATTATCAGCAACCATATTATTACGCAGGTGAAGATAAACCTTATTAAAAATATTTTTTATTGATGTTTAATCTTGAAAAATTGTTTCAAAAAGATGATGAAATCTTCGTATTCTTTAGTTTTTTATCTCAGTCTTTAATTGTATTTTTTGCTTTATATCTTTCTACAATTTTATCTGAAAATACTTTATTGGATTTATTTAATTTTGGTTATTTTGTAAATTCTCAGTATTTTTATTTCGTCACAGGTGTATTTGTAATTTTTTTATCATCTTACTTGTTTATTAGAAATAGAAAAAATTATGTTAAAACTTATTATTATTATATTACTCGTGATATAAAGAATTTTTCACTTATATATTTTATTTTATTTGCACTTTCTCTTTTTTTATATGGTCAAAAAGTAAGTTTTATATGGTTTTTAAATACTTATATATTCGTTTTAATCAACTTATTTCTAATAAAGTTTATTAATAATCAGATTTATCGATATTTGATAATTAACAATGTTATTCAAAGAAACATTTTAATTATATCAAATTTTGAAACAGTCAAAAAATTTATAGAAATTTATAAAAATAAAAAAAAAAAATCATTAATTAAGTGCTGCATTATTACTGATTTAGAGGAAGGAAATTTTTTTTCTGATCTTAAAATTCCAAATTTCTATTTTAATGATAATATATATGAAATATTGAATTATCATCATGTAGGTCAGATTTGGCTTCAAATAGAAAATGAAAAACAAGTTTCAAAATTAGAAAAACTTTTAAAATTTCCTTTTGATATAAAACTATTCTCTAAGTTTACTAATCAAGAAAATATAAATTATTATATTAAAAAATTTAATATTACGTCAACTATAGAAAAAAATAATAATTATATTTTTTATTCAATTAATAATTCTAGGTTTACTGGAATTCCATTATTTTTTAAATTTTTAATAGATAAATTTTTTTCTATTTTAATACTATTATTAACTTTTCCAATATTATTAGTTGCCTTATTATTAATATTTATTGAAGATGGTTTTCCAGTATTTTTCAAACAAAAGAGAACAGGGTGGGATGGAAGAAGATTTAATATTTTTAAACTCAGAACTCTAAAAAAAAAAAATTTTGATAAAACGATACAAGTCCAGTCAGGAGATAAAAGACTTCTCTTTTTTGGAAAATTTTTAAGAAGATTTAGCATTGATGAACTTCCTCAAATTTATAATGTTTTAAAAGGCGAGATGTCAATTGTAGGCCCAAGACCACATATGACTGAACATAGTAAAAAATATTCAAACATAATTAAAAATTTTTTAACACGACATAAGTGTAGCCCAGGAATAACTGGGTGGGCACAGATACATGGTTACAGAGGAGCAACTCCAGATGATGAATTGATGAAAAAAAGATTAGATTACGACATATGGTATTTGAAAAATTGGTCCATAGCACTTGATTTTAAGATAATGTTTCGAACTATTTATGCAATACTCAAGTACAGGGTTGATTGATTACGCTTAATTGACAACCATAGATTGAAGAAATAGTTTCAATATGATGATTCGTTTTATAAAAAAATTAAAAGTTCTTGAAAATAAAAACACTAAAATTTTCAAAGAGACAAATTTCAAAAAAGAATTTTTTTCAACATTTCAAAAAATTAAATCAAAATTATATTCTGGGACAGTTAAGGAAATTCCAAAAATAAACCTTAATCTTAATCAGGAAAAAGTTTCAAAAGATAACTTGATAATGTCTGAAGAATTTAAATTAAAAAACTCATTTCTTGATAAAAAAATTTTTACCCAAAATAAAAATGAGATCAGAGAAAATGACAATAAATTTTTAAAAAAAAAATTAAAAAGAAAGCTTGGAAGATTGAAAAGAAAGATCAAAAGATATAAAGTAAATTCTAATGAAAATGTTTACAATAAAAAAATAAATTTAAATATGATGGAAAGTGACGATAAAATAAATCAGCTTAACTTTAAGATTAAAGATATGCAAAATGAGTTAGGTAAAATTCATGAGTCAGAGGATAAAAATTCACAGGATGTGATTAAAGTAAAAAACAAATATAAAAGAAAAATAAAAAAATTAAGAAATAAAATTAATAAGCTCACCAAAAATATTGAAAAAAATAATAACATTGTTGAATTAAAAACAGCACAATTAGACACTGATAGCGAAATAAAAAAAAATATTCATTTAGAGCAAACAAAATCTGAATTTGTAACAGACTTAGAAAAACAACTAGATTTATATAAAACTAAAAACCAAGAATTAAAAAATCAAATCGAAAGTCAAAATTTAATTCATAATTCTAAGACTGATGAAAAAAATAAAACAGACGAATTAGAGCTAAAGATTAAACATTATCAAGATGAAAATATTAGACTTTCAAATTTAGTTACAAGCCAAAATAAAAAAATAGAAATAATGTCATCTCAAATTCAAAATTTTGAAAATTTAAAAAATAAACTTTATGAACAAGTTAATAATCTTGGAGATACTCTCTTGGTCAATGATAATGTAGAAAATATTTTTGAAAATCATTCTTCAACAAATCATCAGCAAGAAACACTTGAGGAAAATCAAAAGGAAATCAAAGTTGTGAATGCTAATAATGAGTTAGTCAAATCAGAACACACTCCTAATAAAATAAATAAAAATTTGGTAGTGAATGATAGTTATTTAGATAAAGAAATTAATAAAATATTTTCTGAGTAAAAAATTTACCCCTCAAATTATAGAATTTATTAATATAATATGATTAAAAAAAATATTCATTTTGAACATATAATTATATTTTTTTTTATTTTTATATTAAATATTCAGTCATACGCATTTGGCTCAATAAGTATGGAAAAATTTACAAATCAAATTGAATTTATTGAGAGAAATTATAATGAGTATGAGATTACAAAAGCCTCAAACATATTAGATCTAAATGAAAATTTAATTCAAAATCTAGTTTTGGAATTAGGAGAGCTGGAACTTGATGTAAAAATTGCCTTTTATCAAGAGGTTTCTGAATTGTTGAATGAAATAAAATCAAATGTTCTTCTAAAAATTGTTGAAAAAGAAGCAAAAAACAACAATAGTTTAAAAGAGCTAAACAACGATCAATTTGCTGAAATTTCTGTAATTTTTGAGCGCACAATACCAAGCATATACACAGATAATAGATCAATTAATGACAGTCCTTATTTACTAGCCTCAATAATAAATGAGTCTGACATAAAACTATGTAACGAAATAGTTAAAAAAATATCAAACACTTCAAGAGAAAACAATAATTCAAATTCTCTTGCAGTTAACGTTGTCTATTATGCTTCAGAGATTAACTCTAACTTTTTATTGGATATAGATAGAGAACAAAAAAATATTTTAATTAAACAATCAGTAAATGAGCTTAGTAGTGAATTGAAAAATAATAAATATAAAATTCAAAAAAAATTGAATAATAATTATGCCCAGGATAGTTTGTTGGCTCTTAGTTCGGCTATTCTAAAATCAAAAAATGAAATCTCTAGCGATATTATTTCAGCTATTGAAACCACTTCATCTAGTGAAAAAAAAACGATTAGCTTTGAAATTATAAAACAAATATCTGAATTAAATGAGTGGAATGATGAAAAAGATATAAATTTTCTTCAAAATAAAATTTTTTTTTCAGAAAAAATATTTCCAATTGGATTTTCTAATATTGATCAAGATAAAATAGATGCTGCAGGTAAATTAATTCAAAAT
>Ga0115560_1002317_pt1 | contig 12587 bp, 16 predicted proteins | sample COGITO_mtgs_1105_5_FD_87278 | JGI IMG/M metagenome (GOLD analysis project Ga0115560, IMG submission 87278) | Pelagic marine microbial communities from North Sea - COGITO_mtgs_110509 | ecosystem: Environmental > Aquatic > Marine > Epipelagic | place: Germany:Helgoland, sampling site Kabeltonne... | reverse complement strand
TTTTGGAGGCGGAAGCCTCCGGTATTGCTGAGCTGTTGAATCACATAGAAATCGCAATGATCGCGGGAAACCCAGACTATCCGCCTACGCCCACGGCGTTGCGTTTTAACGCTTCCGATGTCAGTGATCGGCGGGGTCGGTTTATCGCCGCGCTCAGGATAAGCCCAAGATTGGAATACAGCTTGTACCGACAGGTGATGACCGATGATGTGATTTCGGCTTCAGATGAGACCCTGGCTTGGTCAGAACTTTCCTACCTACCCAGCGGCGATGCAGAACAGGAGCGGCTGTATTTATCGCTCTCGTCTGGAGCCCGCGTTAGCCCCGCTCATATTTTATCCAGCGCCAGTGACGAGCCTGACTTGGGCATGGATGTGGGGCTATACAGTGATAATGGCACTGAAGTGGGCGCCCAATACGGGCTGGGTGAGCAACCCTTTGGCAATCCAAACCTTCCCTATGGGTCGCAAGCGCCGCTACACATGGGGTTCTACCACTTGGATGCCCTGACTCAATTCGCGCAACCCAGCCTAAAGCGCACTCTGCCCTTATGGCGGGTTATACAATATGAAGAATTGGCCCGTTTGGCCTTCGCGAGTGGACATGAGTATTGGGGGTGGCGGTTTATGGGTTGGGCGCTGCATTATATCGGCGATCTTACTCAGCCTTACCATACCGACCCTTTGCCCGGGGTGAGTCTAATGTCAGCGTTGTGGTCGTTGGTCATGGGTGAGACTAATGACCTAATTCAGCTTGTCTCCAACCGTCATGGCGTGCTCGAGTCCTACCAATATCGTCGGGTGCAGGCGTTAATGCAGCAAGGTGCCTGGCAAGCTCCTTTACTGCGGTCGATTTCAGAGCCCCAGACAGCCTGTTTCACGCCAGACGGCGTCGTGTCAGATCTGACTGCTCAGTCCGTTGTTATGGGTGCGGCACTCGATGCCACTCTTTCAGAGCAAGTGCCCTCGCGCTACGTGAGTGACCCCAGTTTTGAGTGGGTCGGTTCTGAGTTTCAGACCGATGTTGTTGCGTTGATCAGTGCTGAGGTAGGTGACTCGGCCATTGACGCATTGGATGCCGAGCTAGGGCTGCACCTGCGAAGATTTTCATACTATTTGCAAGGTTGGATTACCCACGGCAGAACGTTGGCGCGTGGTGCTGATTGATCTTGATGACCTCGCTACTGCGTAATCTCTGAGAATGGCGGGGTCGTCTTGAGGCCAAAATTTAGTAACATGCCGCAGCACTCATTGCTGAGTAAGGAACAACGATGCTGTTAAGAAACGTGATTCTGATAACTTGCTGTTTCCTCTGCATCGCCACCTCATCTTTGGTGCTTGCTGAGGGCAGTGATGCCGGCGACCAGCCCTTGATGGGCCCGGTTATACCCGACTATGGCCCTGTTCTCATGCCTCCAGCCGGCTTTTATAGCTTAGATTCTGATACCCATTACAAGGTATCTATTGATATTGGTAAGACGGCCGATTTTCCAGGTGATAGAAATCTTAAACTGACTTCTGTGGCGCGTTTTCTAAACATGTATGCCCAACAGGGTATTCCCCCAGAAAATATAGAATTTGCCGTTATCGTGCACGGTATGGCCGCCAATGATTTACTGTCAGACGAGGCTTATCAGACGCGTTTCAACGACCCAAACCCCAATACTGAATTGTTAGATCAGCTGCAGGGAGCTGGGGTAAAAATTTATCTTTGTGGTCAGACCGCGGCCTTTCGCAAGATTGGGTGGGATGAAATTCGCCCTGAAGTTGTCATCGCGTTGTCCGCGATGGGTGCCCACGTGCGTTTGCAGCACGAGGGTTTTACCCTCATCCCCTTTTAGTTTTATGACGATCACTGGCTTTGCTCTCGACCCGCGGTTAGCCGCTGATACCCGACCGGTGGCCCGTTGGGGGCTCAGTGATGTGCTTCTTATGAATGATGCGCGTTTTCCCTGGGTCATACTCGTGCCACGGATTGCCGGGGTAACCGAGTGGTTTGATCTCGCTGAAGGTGAGCGGGCAACGCTGCTCAACGAAACGCTAGCGCTGGGTAAAGCCATGCAAATATTGTTTAACGCCGAAAAAATCAACACCGCGGCACTGGGCAATGTCGTTTCGCAGCTGCATGTGCATGTTGTTGCCCGTTATGCTCGCGATGCGGCTTGGCCGGCACCGACATGGGGTTTTGGGCAAGCTGAGCCCTATGAAAGCGAGGCGCTGATCAATACCCTAGACCGCCTTAGCCGCTAGTTGCCTAGTCTGTGAAGTGTTTGCTGCAAAGGGTAACGAAGGCCGCCGTCGACGTTGATGGCGATCGTATAGGGTCCATTGATTCTGGCCTTTTAGTCTTGGTGGGCTTTGAAAAAGACGATGACCCCAACCGTATTGAGCGCATGGCTGAGCGCCTTCTTGGCTATCGTGTGTTTAGCGACAGTGAGGGGCGTATGAACCGATCGATACGCGACGTGGTTGGCGACCTGTTATTGGTCTCCCAATTCACGCTGGCCGCCGATACCAATAAAGGCACGCGTCCAAGTTTTTCCAGCGCCGCAGACCCAGGGGTTGCCCATGGTTTTTTCGATGAGTTTGTTGAGTTATTAAAAGCGCGGCATGAGGGTCGTATTGCAACGGGCCGCTTCGGCGCCGATATGCAGGTGAGTCTTATTAACGACGGACCCGTTACATTTTTGCTGGAAACTTGATGAATGGCCTTCCTCACTGATGTCTGACCCCGCCAGCCCCAACACGAATTATGGTCGCCGCGGTTTCTTGGATGCCTTGGTCTTGGTGATCCCCGCCATTCCTTTTGCTTTGGTTTTTGGTCTGGCGGTGCGGGAATCGGGAATAGCGATTTGGCTGGGTTGGAGCTCATCTCCCATTATGTTTTCCGGCGCGGCGCAAATTACCTTGATTACGCTTCTGGGGGAGGGGGCGTCTGTAGCCGCCGCTGCCACCGCGGCACTGGTGGTGGGCGCTAGGCACCTGTTTTATTCGTTTTCTATGGCGCCAGTGATGCAGCGTCAGCCACCGTGGTTTCGTTGGTTTGCGCCCTATATGTTGGTTGATCAGGTATTTGCCTTGTGTGTGGGCAAGCAGGACTTACCGGCCGCTGATTTTCGCCGTTACTATCTGGCTGCGGGGATGACCTTCTGGCTGTTTTGGATGACCTTTACGGCCTTGGGGTTGTTTGTCGGGCCCGTGCTACCTACTGGACTGGATATTACCTTTGCAACCCCTGTTTTATTTATGGGCCTGTTGGTCACTACCATTGATAGCTGGCAAAAAGCGTTGGTCGCTGTCTTCGCCATGTTGGTGACCTTTTTGTTGGCCGATATGCCCAGTCGCAGTGGCTTGCTGATTGCAGCCTTGGCGGGACTCATTTTGGGTTTGCTGCTTGAGCGATTTCGACGATGACGATTTTGCTGACCATCTTAATAATGGGTTTGGGCAGTTATGCGATGCGCGCTGTTTTCATTCTCTTGTTGTCTAACCACAGCTTTCCACCCTGGGCCCTGAAGGCTTTGGAATATGTGGGGCCTGCTGTTATGGCCGCCTTAGTAATGACCATGCTACTGAGCCCGGAGGGGGGCAGGCTCCCAGAGTTTATGAGTGGGCAGGGCTGGCCACCGCAGCAGTGGTTGCATTGCTTACCCGAAACCACATTTACGTTTTAACCCTGGCTATGGCGGTGTATTGGGGCTTGGGTTACTTGCTGGGGTAGTTCACAGCGACGGGGCGCTCAGTAGTCGTGATCTTCCATTCGCAGGGGCAGTTGCTCGAAATGTTCGGGAAAGTCAGGGCTCAGGCGCACGCCAAGACCTAATAGGCGCACCGGTAGATCGCGTCTTGCTAGGCCATCTGCGAGCAGCTCCTGATAGTCAGTCAGCGTGGCCGCAGTACCCACGCGCTCGACGGTTGTGGTCGAGAAATCACGGAATTTGATTTTGACGTAGGCCTTTTGAATCCGTGAGCCTAGCTTGCCTTTGTCGATACGACCGCGGAGTTCCTCGAGTAGCCCTGGCAGCTTGTCTAAACAAGGCTGCCCGTTCTTTAGGTCTTGAGTGTAGGTGTGCTCCACGCTAATCGACTTGCGAACGCGGCTGGTATTTACCGGGCGATTATCCCGTCCATGGGCGCGCTCGATTAGCGTCTGGGCGAAACTGCCAAAGCGCCGCTTGAGTGCCCGCGCTTCGGCTCTGCGAAGGTCAGTGCACTTGTGAAAGCCCATGCGATTGAGTTTGTCAGCGGTCACCGGCCCGACTCCCGGAATTGCCCGCACTTCTAAAGCTGCGGTGAAGGCATCAACCTCCTCGGGAGTAACAACTTTCTGGCCGTCGGGTTTATTCCAGTCAGAGGCTACTTTGGCGACGAATTTATTGATCGACACACCGGCAGATACGGTGATGTTTATTTCCTGCTTTATTTGTTCACGGATCGCTTCAGCGATTCGTGATGCTGACCCGTCAAAGAGGTCGCTATCGCTCACATCAAGATAGGCCTCATCGAGAGATAGGGGTTCAATGAGATCGGTAAATTGTTCAAAGATCTCATGCATTTGCAGTGACACTTCGCGATATTTTGGAATGTTCACGGGCGCGACGACCAAATCAGGACACAGGCGGTAGGCTTGTGATGTGGGCATTGCCGAGCGGACGCCAAATTCTCTGGCCGGGTAATTACACGTCGTTAACACACCTCGGCCTTCGGCACTCCCGCCCACAGCGAAGGGGCGATTGGCTAGGCTCGGGTCATCCCGCATTTCAATAGCGGCGAAGAAACAGTCGGCATCGATGTGAATGATTTTTCGCAAATGTGCTCACTTCGTTCTATTTTTCTGCATTGCCATATTTGAGCAGAATTGGACCCAGCTTAACCAGATTGGGGCACGGGTGGCACCTACTGCGCGGTTTAAATTATTGGGGTGATCACAGTGATTACATCCTACTTAGCCATCAGGAGCTTGTTATGAAAAATTATTTAGCCGCGACATCTGCTTTTACACTTTCGGCGTTGCTCGTCGTTCAACCCGCCAGTGCCATTGAGACTTCCACCAAGCAGGATCTAACCGCCTTGACGACCATTGCGGTCGCCACAGCAGCGGCGGGGCCTGTGGGTTTTATTTTAGGTGGCATTGGTGCTGGCTGGATGGTGGATCAAGTGGCCGCGGCAGACGAGCTTGCGGTTACCGAGCAAGTGCTTGTAGATACTCAGGCTGACCTCGCCTCGGCTTATACCGAGCTGGACCAGGTGAACGCTGATTTAGCAATGGTGCAGCAGGAGCAGGAACAATTTGCGAAGCTGGCACTCGAGCAGCTACAACTTGAGATGTTGTTTAAGACCAATGACAGCCGTTTAACCGCTGGTGGGGAGAATCGACTCGCTTTGCTGGCCACTTTCTTAAAGCGCAACACAGGTTTAACGGTGCGGATTGAGGGCTATGCTGATCCTCGGGGTGACTCAGCGAGCAACATGGCGCTCTCTTTAGCCAGAGCAGAGCGGGTGGCGCAACAACTGCTAGATTCCGGTGTGGCTTCGAATCGAATGACCGTATCGGCTCACGGAGAGAGTCAGGCCCTTGCCATTGAAGGTGATACCGACGCTTACGCATTAGACCGCCGGGTGCACATAGCGCTAGATCAGGGCGCGGGGCATAGACAGGTGGCAGAAGTCACACTTAGTGGGGCTTAAAAATAGTAGGGCTTAAAAATAGTAGGGCTTAAAAATAGGGGCGTTTAAAAATAGGGGCGTTTAAAAAAAGTGACGCTTAAAAACCACAGACAGGTTATTAGCGGGCATGGGAATTACCTCCATCAGTGCGAGCTGGCGCTTTGCGGCAGCCAAGGTGACCTTCTCAAGATCCCGAATGCCCCATTCGGGATCTCGACTTTTAAGGCTGTGGTCGAAGGCCATATTTGAAGGCGAGGTATGTTCGCCCTGCTGCCTAAACGGACCGTACAGATACAACACGCCATCTGCTGGGAGAATACGTTGTGCCCCGTCCAGCAGCGCTTCACAGCATTGCCAGGGTGCAATGTGAATCATATTAATAGCGACCAGAGCGGTGATCGCGGGGTTCATCGGTTGTGTTTCCACTGGCCATGGCTGAGTTAGAACATCGATCAGCACAGGGGCTTGGAGGTTGCTGCTGGGTTCAGCATCTCGCCATTGGTTGATCATGCCCAGACAGTGCTCGTTGCGATCACTGGGTTGCCAAATGCGCGGGCTAAGTTTTGGGGCCGCGTAAACGGCATGTTGCCCGGTGCCGCTGGCGATCTCGAGAACCATACCGGTATCAGGGAGGACTCGCTTTAAAACGTCCAAGATAAACCGGCGATTGCGCTCGGCGGCAGGTGATGTCTCTAGGGTCATGAAACTTTCTCCGGGGGTTGTGCCTTGGTTCGCATCCCCGCATTATCTAGCGCCAGCCTGTATCTCGTACAGGCCTGTTATTTTTTTACCGGAGTAAAATTGGCTATGAATGCAGAAAGACAGTACGACGTTGTGGTTTTTGGTGCGTCAGGATATACGGGCCGCTTAGTCGCGGAATACCTGAATGAACAGTACCCCACCGCTGACTTTAGTTGGGCTATGGCGGGCCGCTCCATTGAAAAACTCACTGCTGTCCGGAGTGAAATGGGTATTTCTGAGGCCATTCCCCTTATTGCTGTCGACAGTGACGATCCCGCTTCCCTAGAGGCCATGGTCAAATCTGCAGGTGTTGTGATTACCACCGTAGGGCCTTATCAGCTTTATGGGGAGGAGCTGGTAAAGCAGTGCGCGACACACGGTACAGATTATGTAGATCTCAGCGGTGAGCCCGCCTGGATGCATCACACCATTGCCATGTACAACAGCGCGGCGAAGGCCTCGGGCGCCCGCATTGTTCATTCTTGTGGCTTCGACTCTATTCCCTTTGATCTGGGGGTCCTCCACCTTCAAGAACACGCTAAGGCGGTCACGGGACACACCGTGAGTCGGGTGAAAGGTCGTGTTCGCGCAATGAACGGCAGTTTCTCTGGTGGCACGATTGCTTCTTTAAGAGCCACGATGAAAGCAGCCTCGGCACAGCCTGAAATTATTGCAACGCTCATGAACCCTTTTGCCCTGACGGAGGGTTTCACCGGGCCGGCCCAGCCCGATGGTGATAAACCCCAGTACGATGAGGAGCTCAAGAGCTGGTCGGCGCCTTTTATTATGGCCGCGATTAACACCAAAAATATTCACCGCTCTAACTTTCTGATGGGTCATCCCTACGGTGAAGATTTTGCTTATGACGAGATGATGCTCACCGGTGATGGTGACCAAGGTAAGGCTGTGGCAGATATTGTCGCGAAAGATAAAACTTTAGCGGAGAGCCCATTGAAACCCGGTGAAGGACCCTCTGCAGAGGAGCGTAAAGCCGGAAATTACGAGGCTATTTTTGTGGCGCAGGGAGCCGGTGGCGAAATGTTGATTACCTCGGTGGCGGGAGATCGCGATCCAGGCTACGGGTCGACTTCAAAGATGTTGGCCGAAGCGGCGCTTTGCTTACTGGAAAACCCCGACCTAGGGCAGGGTGGGGTAATGACCCCGGCTGCGGCTATGGGACAACCGTTAATAGATCGCTTGCAGGCAAACGCAGGCATCACTTTTAAAGTCGAGTCGCCATGACACAAACTGCCAGTGCAGTAGGGTTGCGCCTGCGCTCCTGCTCACTGGCACTCGCCGTTGTGTTGGTGGCGTTGCCCGCTCACAGTGACACGGCGGCGGCACGGTGTGATGTGTATCCTCTGGGTGAGTCCAAAGCATCAAAAAGCCTGCCCTGTCAGTTTTCTCAGCGCCAGGGCTATGTGTCTATTACTCGCAGCGATGGCATTGCGTACCATCTCAGTCCAAAGGATGACGCGGTAGGGAACTACCTTGATCAAGATGGGCAGCCGGTTTATCGCCGGTCAGGGCTGGGCGCAGAGGGGCTTATCTTCCAAATGCCTGAGCTCAGCGTTTATGTTTACTGGGACGCGACCCTACAAGACGCCAATTCTGCTTTATAGCGGTGAAGCGCGTTTTCTGGGTTTAATTCCCCTACTTAACGAGCGCTGCGCCGTGTATGAAGACCGCATTCAAGGTGCGGTGCAGCCTTAGTGGGGTCTACATTGACAGGCCCTGTGGGTAATCCGTACCGGGTCAGGTACCGATCAATGTCGGCTTCACTGCTGTGTAAGAAAGGTGCCAGCTTTAGAATCCCCCGATCATCCCAGCTTGCCGGGCGCAACTGCGCCCGAAAGCTTGTTTCCTCAGCACGAATTCCCGTTAGCCAGATATGGGGTCTTAGCGCTGTTAAGGCTCTTTCGAAGGGTTCAATTTTTACCAGATCGGCCAGTTGCGCACGCTGTTGTTCATTCAAATTTTCAGTGTCTGCGGCACCTATGGCCCTGAGGCAGCGAAGGGGCGTTAAGTGAGGACGATAGGTTAAAAGGTTCAGATCGAGTTGACGCACTAAATTACGAGAGAACTCTCGCGTGCGGGCGGGGGCAAACCCTGAATCGATCCAAAGTGTAGGCAGCCCGGGCCCGAGCTTATTTGTCAGATGCAGCATGGCGGCAGACTGGGGACCAAAGCTGGTGCTGGTGACAACTGACAAGTTCTGCGCCAAGGCCCATCGCACGATCGTTTCCGGTGAGGCGCCATCCAACGTATCGTTTAGACCCTCTAAGTCCCAAGCGACATCTTGTCTGGCGCGAGCGATGCTATTCATGACTCAACCTTAGGCGCTTTGTAGCCAGTACAGTGGATTAGTCTGCTGCGTTTTGAGCACGGCCGAGGCTTCAGGCCCAAGTTCTTTGGCAAGTCCCGTCACCTCACCAATGATGACCAGAATGGGTCCTGCCTCTAAACAGAGTTTGCCTGCCGCCACCTCCGCATGCCCCAGCTGACCGTGAACAACCCGTTGTCGTGGCGTTGTGGCATTTTGGATGAGCGCAAAGGGTGTGGCGGCTGTGAGCCCCGCCTCTAGCAGCCGCTGTGCTATGGCCTTTAGGTGCGTAAAACCCATATAAATCACCAGCGTCTCCTGCTTCAGGGCTATGGCCTGCCAGTCAGTTTCGGCTTGCTGTAGTGCCAGATGCCCCGTGATAAACCGTACCGAGCGTGCTAGGCGGCGATGGGTCAATGGTATGCCTGTGGCAGCCGCTGTGGCGCTGGCGGTCGTGATACCGGGCACGACCTCCACAGGAATGCCTGCCTGCACTAAAGCGAGGGCTTCCTCACCTCCACGACCGAATAAATACGGGTCACCACCCTTTAGCCGACAAACGGTAAGGCCTTGCCCACCCAGCTCAACGAGGCGTTCGTTAATACGATCTTGGGGTGTGGGGCAGTGTCCTCTGCGCTTGCCAACATCTTCCATTTGCGCTTCTCTACGGGCCAGGCTTAGAACCTCAGGGCTGACGAGCTTGTCGTGCAGCACAACATCGGCTTCCTGCAGCCGTTGCAGGCCTTTCAGTGTTAGTAGCGATGCATCTCCGGGGCCAGCCCCTACTAGGGTTACGCGCCCTTGAGGTTTGTGCTCTGAGTCTAGGGCAGCGGTGAGTATGCTGTCGGCAAGGGCGGGCTCATTGCTGAGGGCAGCTTGACCTGCAGGGCCACTGAGATGCCGTTCCCAAAACTGCCTGCGGGTACTTACGGTGTCGATAACTTGACGCACACGCAGCTGCCATCGATCGGCGAACTCCGCCAAGCGCTCTAGCCCCTGTGGCAGGGCCTGTTCTAATCGGGTGCGAACAAACCGGGCCAAAACCGGCGAGCTACCGCCGGTGCCAATGCCAATCTGAATACGACCCCGAGATACAATGGCGGGTATGAAGCCTTGGGAGAGTTGTGGTGCGTCGACAACATTCACGAGCATCCGCTCTGATTCAATCCAGGGCATCAGCGCTTCGGTCCAAGCATTGACCTCGGCAACCACGACTAAAACATAGCGGGTTTGCGGATCTCGATTGCACTGCTCGACGCGCGAGCGCTCATCTTCGCTAGGCGCGGTGTGCCAGTGAGTGATGTTGGCATCGCGCTCTTGCAGCAGTCGCGCTTTAGCCTCGGCGGCCTCGCCGGTGCCTATGAGTAAAACTGGGCGTGAAGAAATCTGCAGTTGAAAGGGCAGTGGGGCGTTCATGCGCTTTTCTTCAACGGCTGACTGGTCGAGGTTGCAGGTTGGTAGTGATGTGGAAAGGGTGAAAGATGATGGGGCTTGAGTTGCTGCCACGCATCATCGGTCAATTCCAGCACATCAAAACCGACACGAAAACCATAAGCCAACCGATCTAGCCCTACGGGACCGACGCATACCAATGTACCGGTATAGCCTTCGGCGCGAAGGAGCGCCGCCGCCGAAAAGGCCTTGCCGTCTACTGGGCTGTCAAAGGCAAAGGCAATCATCGACAGATCGCCAGCCGTTGTTATGTCGCTATCTGTCGTGTCTAGGGCCTCAGGAGGGGTTAAGGCGGTCACTTCGCCCTGTGGGTTAATGAGTGGCATAGCTGATTTCCTTGAGGTAATCGACACCAATTCGATCGACAAATCCGAGAAAATATTCGCCGGCTTGTCGTTCCAAAAGATAGGTGTCAATTAGGCGTTTGATGAGGGGCAGCACGTCGTCATGAGGCACCGCAGGCCCCAGCCGTTTACCCAACGTAGCGCCTTGCTGATCGCGGCCACCCAAAGTAATTTGGTACCAGGGCTGCCCTTTTTTCTCGACACCCAAAATGCCAATGTGGGCGATATGATGATGGCCACAAGCATTCATGCAGCCTGAAATTTTGACTTCTAACGGGCCAATATCGACCTGTTCATCGAGATCAATAAATGTGTCGTGCAGGGCTTCCGCAAGGGACAACGAGGGGGCATTGGCTAGGCTGCAAAAGTCTAGGCCGGGGCAAGCAATGCTGTCTGAGATAAGCCCCAAGTTTGGGTGCGCTAAATCATGTGCACTGAGAGCCTCCAATAGCGCCTCGAGATCGCTCTCTGCAACATGGGGCAATATCAAATTTTGGTCATGGGTCGTACGTATTTCCGATTGGCTAAATTGATCGGCCAAATCGGCAATGACGTCCATTTGCTGCGCCGTGACATCACCGGGAGCAGTGCCCGGTCGTTTCAGTGAAATAAACACCGAGCGATACCCCATAATGCGGTGGGGTTTGGTGTTCTGAAGATACCAGCGCTGGAATTCCGCTGAACCTCGGTGTTCCTCAATGGGACGTGGTTGAAGGGTGCAGGCAAAACTGTCGCCTAAATCTTGGAGTGTTTCGGGGCTTATTTTTAAATCACTGTCGTGGTCAGTGAGGTAGCGGTGCGTCACGGCTTCCCTGAAGGCCTCTACCCCCATGGCGTTGACTAATATTTTGATCCTTGCCTTGTACTTGTTGTCACGCCTGCCCGCGAGGTTATAGACCCGAAGCACCGCGGTGAGCCAGTTTCGCAGCTCGTCTAAGGGTAGATCTGCCAGCAGACGGTGTCCTAACAGCGGTGTTCGTCCCAAGCCGCCGCCCACCCAGAGGTCAAAAGCCAGTCCGTGAATGGCATGTGTTTTCACGCGAATGCCAACGTCATGGACTTCGATGGCCGCACGATCTTCTTCAGTGGCGACCACCGCGATCTTAAATTTTCTGGGTAAGTAGGCGAACTCTGGATGGAAGGTTGACCACTGACGTATGAGTTCACAAACCACCCTGGGGTCAATGGCCTCATCGGGCACTGTGCCTGCGAGTGGATCTGTGGTCGTGTTTCTGACACAGGCTCCACTGGTTTGAATGGCATGCATTTGTACTGTCGCGAGCTCTCCCAGCACCTCAGGAACCTGCTCCAATGCCAGCCAGTTGAACTGAATGTTTTGTCGGGTTGTGAAATGCCCATAGCCACGATCGTACTGGCGAGCAACCTGCGCTAGGTGGCGCAGCTGATAGCCCGCCAATGTGCCGTAGGGAATGGCCACACGGAGCATGGGCGCATGCCGTTGGATATACAGGCCATTCTGCAGCCGCAGAGGCATGAATTGTTCCTCAGGCAGCGTGCCCGCTAAGTAGCGAGTCATTTGCTCAGAAAACTGACTGACTCTGGCGTCTACAATAGCCTGGTCGATGGTGTTGTATTTATACATGGCGCAGTAAGGTCGCAAAATGAATACGCCGACTGTACGCAAAGCTTATAATGGTTAAAAAGAATAAAAAAACATTCATATATTCCTTTAGGTTTTAAGGGGCGAATTGATGGGTGCCGTTATGGCTGGCGGTGTTAGGCGGTTATGTGGGGTGCCTGTGCCGATGCTGGAAGGTCGTAGACAACATTGGGTGGGCGCACTTAGCCCTGGGGTAAAACTGTGGGTGACGGACGGCAGTACTGGAGCTGCACCCGTACTGAGATAAAGCTTGGTAATAAGCGTGAATCCAGCTATCCGTGAATCCAGGCACCCGAATATAGTGGCGTGTGCTCGAAGAACAGCGATAAACTCAACGGGATCAAAGTGATTGATTCAGTGGGAGACTAACCGATGCGTTTGCCAGTCATTGTCAGTATGGGCGGGGTAAATGCCGCGGGTAGAACCTCCGGGTTTCAGAG
>Ga0115560_1002313_pt1 | contig 12598 bp, 13 predicted proteins | sample COGITO_mtgs_1105_5_FD_87278 | JGI IMG/M metagenome (GOLD analysis project Ga0115560, IMG submission 87278) | Pelagic marine microbial communities from North Sea - COGITO_mtgs_110509 | ecosystem: Environmental > Aquatic > Marine > Epipelagic | place: Germany:Helgoland, sampling site Kabeltonne... | reverse complement strand
TTTCCGAAGACCAAAAGTGTGTGTCCATACAGCAGCCTAATAAACCTATTTAGCGCCCTCAACTAACACACCCCTCGATAGCCCAACACCGCCCACCAAAGCCCGCGTATTTACTGGGCTGCAGCTATGCCTGAATCAGCTACTTAGGCTACCCTACAGGGGGACTGATTCAGGGTTTTTATCGCCAATATACTGCGCTGCCAAGCCCTACAGATGCCGCTGAAAGGCTTTCATGGCTCGTAATGACTACATTGGACCGATGTGGCTTAAATTGCTCTGCTGTGACTTACATGGCGTCTAGACAGGAACTCGATTTGCTATGATCTTACGAATTGCACGAAGCTCAGAACTCTTGGAGCTCCCCTGGGCGACGACAACGTCATCATGTCGAACCTCCTCTCCTGAAGCAGAACGCAGAGTAACCCTTTCGACAGGCGTATTATTGCTCTTTGTAATAAACTTAATTGACTCTTTCTGATCCCATCGCTCACTCCATTGAGCAAGACTCACTGTAAAAGTAAGTAGATCTTTTCCTTTTTCTGTGAGTGAGTACAGCTTCGCTCGCTTATCAGTCTCGGAGGTTTCTCTAGCAAGAATTCCATCATCGACCATCTCGGCCAGCCTCGCTGACAATACCTTTGAAGAAATGTTAAGGGATTGTAGGAAATCATCGAATCTCATCATTCCAAAAAAAGCGTTTCTGAGAATCATTATTTTCCATTTGTCGCCGATTAACTCTGCACCTTGAGCGACGGGGCAATCAATTTTTTTGAAAGAGGTTCTGGGCATAAAAATCGCAAATTTACTTCCCTGAGGGAACTTAGTTGATGTATAACAAATTTTCGAACTCAAAATCTGTGTTCGTTAACTCTATATTACTAAACTAACCTTCAAAGGAGTATAAATATGCACAAAATTAGTGCGCTAATTAAATATTTTCTAGTAACGCTAGGTTTTGCCTTTACCCCGTTAACCTATGCTCAACAACCGTTTCAAACCTACGACATGATCGTCAGTGACCCGGCAGGGGTGGTTGCCGCACTTGACAAGTACCAAGCAAGTCAGACAGGTCAGCAAGGCAGAGCAACTGTGATACTCAGCCAGTATCTTGCAAATGGGGAGAGTCTTGCTACACACCAGATTTTAGTCGTCTACCCTACCATTCGAGATATGGATCTTAACCTAGAGCGTAATGCAACCTCAGAAGACTGGGCGGAGTTCTTGACTGATATGCAGAGTGCAGCTTCAGTTGAGGCAGAGGGTATCGGTCAAATCTTAGCTATGGCTGGTAATCCAAATGATCCGGTGGCAACCGCCTTGGGACGCACCAACGTTATTTATCAGCTATCTGTTGGCGATCCCGCGACTTATGCTTCGGCATGGTCTGACTTCTCTGGAGCAAACCTCCAAGAGGGGACTGTTTCATATCTATCATCAATCCTCGCCGCTGGCGCTAATCCGGCTACGCATGTTGTAAACAATGTTTATCAATCCCCGGGCGAAGCATTATCGAACCAACCACAATTAATGGAGGGATTTGATGTGTTTTTGCAGCGGGTTAGCGGTATTCGAACTGTTGAAGGCAGGATGATTACTACCGTCATTGCAGAATGGCGTCCCTAAATAAAGGAGAAAAAATGAGCGAAGTACTTGGAACTTTTGAGTTGGAGCATATCTGCAATACTTTTACGACTGACTCTGAAAACAATATAACGAATCACACTAACTGGAAAGGCAGTGCAGACGGGTATGGATCGATTTGGGGGACACTGACCTTTGCACCGACACCTTTAGCCTCGATGACAGAAAAACTAGAAGGCGGTGAGGTGCGATGGACAGGGCAAGGCTTTTTGGAAGATGGTACTTCAGTTGCAGGCACTGGCGCTGGTACGTGGAGAAAAGATCCGAACGGGCACGTTTGGCATACGGATTATATCCTTGACATATCTGACGGTACAAAAATCCATTCTATTGGAAAAATCGAGCTTTCTACTTTGAAGTTTACTGGCACAAATTATTCAGTCTAAAAAGGACAGATAAAATGAAAAATCTACTACTTAGTATCATGTTTCTAGCATTTTCAAACTTCGCAATTGCAGATCATCACGCCCTTAACTTAGAGGCGAGGCAAGCGCGTTCTGAGGCGGATATTACATCTATTCAACTTGGTGAGGATATGAGTATTATTACTGCCGAGGTTACTTCAGGGGAATATGGAAAGGCATATATCACTTATCACTTAACCTATAACAGAGAGGGTTCTGGAGGTTCTTTCACTATGGAGGGCAGAGGTTATGTCGACGTGAATACGATTTTCTCTGGATCTGGTGCGGGAAAGTGGGTTAGAGACGGTCACTTAGTCAAGTTAACTGGAGTAACAACAGTATCGGATGGTTCTCAAAACCTAGATGTCATCGTTGTCGATCCGCTAAATCGAACAATGATAATCGATTCATACATACTAGTAGACTGAGTTTCAAAATTGACGTGTGTTAGTACTAGGAATAGTGTTCTTAAAATGAGAATAAAAAAGGAATCAATAAATGTATAAGAATATTTTGGGATTAATAATATTTATCAGCGTGTCACTATTATCAGGACTGTCTTTTGCACAGGAACTTCCGAATGGCAGTCTCATAGTAAATACGCAATGCAAAATAAGTCATGGCCACACCATCGAAGATGTTATTACCGTTGCGCGCGCAATACCTAAGTCTGAAGGAGGCCCTAATCGAATTTTTTACAGAACCCCAATTTCAGGTTCAAACTTTAGTGATGATTGGGTTCTTAGAACAGTTTATTGGGACGACTTAACTCATTGGGCTACAGCTAACAGTAGAGACAGACAACAATCAGGGCCACGAAATCATTTGAATGAATTGATAACTTGTGACAGTTCTAATCGTAAGTTTTTTGACAATTATAATATTGGAACTGGCAATCCTTACGATAATGGTAATAACCAAATTTCAGGAATTGCCGCACGGTTCTGTACGTTGAAATCTGGCGTGACCATAGAGGAGGCTTATCAAGTACTCGCAAGTAATAACGCCCAATATGATGGTGAGCACGAAACAATGATGCAGCTCTCGCAGTTGAAGCATGGAAGTATGCCAAATGTAGAAATGGGCACACGAATTACGATACGACTCGTGGGGAAAGATCTGGTCGATTTGGCAAAAAGACTAGACCTTTCTGGCCCGCGTAGAGTTGGCACACCTGACGGCGTAATGGACAATTGTAGCGACAGCAATTTGTTTATGAGTCATGTGGCTCGTTGGTAAAAAACCAACACTAGTACCCATGTTTTAAATTAACAAAGCCCAATGCTGACCATGTTAGCGTTGGGCTTTCTGCTCTAGGCTAACAATTAACCCTATTTATCACCCCAATCAACCCTGCCCTCAATAGCCCAACACCACCCTCCACAGCCCCCGTACCTACTGAGCTGCAGAGCTTCTGAATCGCTAACTAAGGCCTACCTACAGGGTGGGTGATTCATGTGGTTTATTGCGCTGTATAAACGACTGGCTAACTCCCATTATCTCAGCCACCGTTCGCTGACTAACTCCGTTGCTCAGCAGCTCGCTTATCCGTACTAGATCAGCCTCGCTTAGCGCTTTAGCAACTTTAGCTTTCATAGCCTTCTGCTTAGCTTTTTCTAGCCTTTGCTTGCTGTCCGCCACCGGGCCTAGCAGGTCAATGTAGTGACCAATGTCTGGGTGACAGCTGCTGTGGCCGAGCAAGGTAAAGCCATACGTCCTATTTATGTTATGTGGGTCACCGTCTATGAAGACTCTCTCTGCAGACTTATCACCGGCTATAACTTTAGCTCTGCCGAATTCAGACCTAACTAATGCGACAGGTTTGTTTCTAACGTAGTTGATAACAAGAATGTATTCCTTCATTGTCTTCTCCAGTGGCTAAAACGCAGACAGCGCAAAGCCCACAGAGTTATTCCGTGTGATAAAAGTGCTGACGCGTTAGATTGATTAAGGGTGTGCGAGTAGCGGAGGCAGGGCAGTAGTGCTTATGCGCTAAACTGTACAGTTAATATAGCACAATTTGCAATAAAAGTCAATAAAAACAAGTAACTAAGTGTTACTAATGATTTCGCCGCACACTGGCATAAACATAATTTATTCTTGGTCTAAGTACTCTATCAGCGAAACTTCTCGATGATTCATTAGCACCGTTAACAGGGGATACATCATGATTACAAATCACTTTAAAGTTATTGCGATCATTACATGGCTGTTGAGTTCGCACGCAAATTCTCAAGACTCCAATTCAGGACCAGATACTCAATTTTACACATATACCAACTTCTCTATTGAAACTTCCGAAAGCATGTCAGCTGACGATATTCAAGCGGCTATCGACTTAGTTGCTGCAGAAGCAGGTGGTTCGGTCTATGCGATTTGGAACTCGTTTGGTCTTGCGGAGGACGCGCCCTTTAATGGCTTAGAAGAAAATGACTTTATTGCTATGTTGTCATTTGACAGCGGTTCAACGTCAACTGCCGATAGAGTCGACTCCTTATTTAGAGAAAGCACCCGAATTGTTGGGCCTGTCACTAAGCTATACCACGCAGTGGACCTTCGTGTTTCGGGTCCAGTATCAACGCCTAAGGGATTCTATGTGCATCGCGATGAGCACTATCCTGTTGACGCTATGAACACAGCTGTTTCACTAAGTCAGAGAGCATGGACGACTTGGGAAGATTACTGGCAAGTAAAGGTCGTTGGATTATTCCGTCAGGTGGATGATGAGCAGGGTGTAGCTAAGTTGAACCGAATAGTTTGGTATCCGAGTTATGAAGTATGGCAGTCAACGCGTAATAATACTGACGCGCAATCCAGAGATAGATTTCGGGAAAGAAGACAGCTTTTAATTGAAGGAAGTGGTGTCGCTGTTGCAACAAACAGGTTCTAAGATGGCCAATACAGATGTAATAGCAGATCTGCTTATCAAGGCAGGTGAGCCAGACAAGGACTCATCAACTGCAGTGATGGTCTACAAAGGCTCAAGCCTTGGAGTCTCATCAGACGCATTTTTGGGTCTTTTGGACGACCTTACTAGCAAGGCTACGCAGTCCAACAAGAAAGAAGAACAAGACGCTCATAGGCGCTGTATCAAGCATGTGCTTAATTCGCTTATACAATGCATGTTTAGGTTTGAATGGCTTGCATTACCAACTAACGCATCAAACTTTGCTGACGGTGAATACCTAAACCAACTTGGCTTTAGTCGACGGCGCATGCAACGGATCGTGGATGCTCTTTGCGAGGCGGAGATTATGTACCTCGGCCGCAAAGGCTATAGAGACGTGCGGCCTAACGAAACATCTAAAGCGTCTCAGTACTACCCAACAAGAAAGTTCATAAAGCTATTTAGCTCATCGCTTTATTCCACCTATGGTGACTTCAGTGACTATGAGCCTCTTAAGTTTGACCGCTTTGAGGCTGCAGACATGCCCTCAGCAACGACACAGAAAGAATGGCAACGAATATTAACGAATTATAACGAGTTCATGAGCAACCATACATGGGCTATGAAGAGCCCTAGTAGTCGCAGCCTGAAGGACTTTGCAGGGAGAAGCGGGCGTATTAACAACTATTATCAAAACCTTGTTAATAGACGTATTCCGTTACGGACTAGTACGCTTATTGATGGAGAAGCAATAGTAGAACCTGACTTCTCTTGTAATCATCTTCGTATGGCTTCTTATCTTGTTGGCGAAGAGCTTCCTGCTGATCCTTATAGTGACGTTGCTAAAGAAACAGGGTTGTCCAGAGACAAGATTAAAACAGTTATTACCAAATGCTTCGGTGCAGCATCCTCGCAAGGTGCTAAAGGTAATCTTATCCAAAAAGCCCATACAGATAGAAAGCAGCCAATGAGTGCTGCCGACTTCAAGGAAATACTATCCTCTGTAGAGCATAACTACCCTTGGGTTACTAAAGAAAAGCTCTTCTTCAATGACATTGGAACACGCATGCAGTGGCTCGAAGGAGAAATAGCGCTGAAGATGCTGACGTGGGCAACAGAGGAACAAATACCATTACTTGCAGTACATGATGCTTTTGCCGTTAGAGACATTGATGGCTCTAACACCAATACAAGGATGCTAGAGGTGTGGAAAGAAGTAGTAGAAAAGGCTAAGAATGGTCGTTTCTTAGAGGCTACACAGTATACAGTTGCTATAGTTCAAGAGCGTAAGAAGGCTCTTAAGGCGCTGAAGGCCTAAGAGACTCTGCAGGTGCTTTAGCACTAGCATGTACACTCAGCACTGTAGCAGTCACACAAGACAACGCAGACTGGGCTAAGGAAGCTATGCTGCGAGCATGGGCAGAGCACGCTAACACTGGTGGTGGAGTAGCTCGGTCTAGGGTTAAAGTGGACTATCCTTTGATTGCGTCTTAACCTTCTGATTGACGCGCTAAAGAGGAAATTAAAATCATAAAACTGTCGCTAACTGAATATAAAAATATAATGGTAATAACTGTAACTTTCCAATTATTCCTATAAGCAATTCCTACTCAACTAAAGAGACAAGATCATGCCTATCATAGATGTCCATACTCACGCTTACACCTTAAAATGGTTAGAAATATTGCGGACTAAAGGCGGGCTTTACGGACTTAAATTACGCCCTGATGGGCATGAAGAAATATTTCGAGGCGATACACCTGTCGCTTTTCCTCAACCTGGTCACTTTGATTACGACCTGCGAATTAAGCAAATGAACGAGACAGGAATTGATATTTCGATAGTTTCATTAACCTGCCCGAACGTTTATTGGGGAACAGAAGAAATTAGTTGTCTTGCAGCACGCGAGTCGAATGACAATATGGCAGAGGCGCAGTCGATATATCCCGATCGAATCCGTTGGTATACATCATTGCCGTGGGAGTACCCGGAACGGGCTGTTGAGGAGTTGAAGCGCACTTGTGATCTAGGAGCAAGCGGTGTCATGGTGCTCGCGAACGTTGCAGGTAAAAGTCTTACCGATCCTTTCTTTAAACCAATTTGGCAAGAAATTGATAAGAGAGGTTTGCCAGTGCTCCTGCATCCGACAGACCCTCCTGGTGCTGATTTTATGGACATGGGAGAGTTTGATCTAAGCTGGTCGGTTGGTTTCATGTTTGACACAACGCTAGCTATTACTCGGATGATTTTCGATGGCTTCTTTGATTCTTATCCAAATTTAAAGCTCATCGCCTCGCATGGAGGAGCTGCTTTGCCATACCTAGTTGGGCGTTTCGAAAAAGGAGATGAAGTTGAATTACCCTCTAGGCGCAAGATGAAACAGAAACCTACAGATTACTTGCGTCATATTTATTACGATAGCATCACCTATGATCCGCGCGCATTGCAATACCTTATAAGTATAGTTGGTAGTGATAGAGTCATGTTCGGAACTGACTGGCCGCACCAGGTTTTTGATACGGACGCGTCAAAGCGGAATACCGAAATTTTGCCAAAGGATCAATGTCAATCAATACGACATCAGAATGCAGAAAAGGTTTTTGGATTTTAAATTTAATTTACACCCTGTCGTTAATAATTGAATAAGGAAATTAAATTGAAGGACGTCAAATTTTCATCTAAGTGGGGATTTGTTTTAGCGGCGATGGGAAGCGCCGTTGGGCTGGGTAATATATGGCGTTTTACATTCATGGCCGGTGAGAATGGTGGAGGGGCTTTTATATTACTCTATGCGTTCTTCATAGCTTGCTTCGGTATTCCCTGTGTTATGGCAATGATAGTTATAGGGAGAAGGGGTGGGAAAAGCCCTGCAGGAAGCACTGAGTCTCTTGCACTTGCTGAAGGTAAAAGTCGAAATTGGAAAGCGCTAGGTTGGCTTGCCATATTAATAGCCTTTTTAGCATTGAGTTTTTTTAGCGTAGTGGCCGGATGGATATTAGCGTACATACCTAAATCTTTAATGGGCGAGTTTGTAGGTATATCTTCAGACGGCTCTGTTCAATTATTTAAAACCGTTCAAGACAATGTTTTTGGTATGGTGTTCTGGCACGCGATATTTATGGGTTTGACGATATTTATTGTGGGTCGGGGTGTGGAAAGAGGCGTAGAAATAGCAGTTAAAATCATGATGCCTGCTCTTTTTATGATTTTGGTTGCCCTCGTAATCTATTCAGTCATTGTCGGAGATTTTTCGGCTTCTTTGAATTTTATGTTTATTCCTAATTTCGAAAAAATGAATGACGATGTCGTTTTGCTCGCACTAGGGCAAGCCTTTTTCTCTTTGAGTGTAGGCGGCGGCGGGATAATTGCTTATGGAGCTTATCTTAATAAAAGCGCGTCTATTCCTCGCGCTGCTTTGGCGATAGCAGCGGCGAACGTATCAGTCGATATGTTGGCGGGCATGGCGATATTCCCACTTGTTTTTGCTTATTCTTTAGAGCCTTCGTCAGGTCCAGGTCTACTTTTTGAGGCGCTTCCTGTCGCATTTGGTCAGATGCCTGGTGGGATTTTTGTCGGTACGCTTTTCTTGTTTCTTGTTTTATTCGCGGCGCTAAGCACTTCTATATCGATGCTTGAGTCAGTAGTTTCCCGCCTCATTGAGAGAGAAGGTGCGTCACGGAAGAAAATGGCTCTGATTGCGGGTGGAGCAATTTGGGTAATCGGTCTTGGATCCGTTTTTTCAAATAATATTTGGTCTGATTTTACTCCATTAAGTTTTATATCAGTATTTGAAGGGGCTACTATATTTAGAATTGTTGACTATTTTGTCGTCAATAACCTAATACTCGTAAGTGCTTTTTTTATCACTATCTTTACCGGATGGGTGATGTCGACTCCATCTACAGTTGACGAGCTAGGCATTGGGACGGGCATGCGATACCGTCTTTGGCAAATTACTATGAGATACTTCGCTCCTATTGCGATTTTGCTTATTAGTTTTATGACTATAATCGGCGGCAGCTAGCATATTGTTTTAAGAGACTCTGTCTAGCGCAACGAAATTGGGATATTGGGTATCTGCAGGGTAACTATAACAATCTGCAGAGTCCTAAACAGACCCCCGCCCCAGTTATGAAGCCACCCTTGGTTAAACCGTATCTGTTAAAACTATGCGAATGAAAGGAGCAAAACAGCTGTTGTGATCGATATTCCCACAATTACACTTGTTAAATAACCGAGATTCAGCGGATCCTTATTCCCTATGACACTTGGTTTTGCGAGTTTAATTAAGACTGAGGCAATGTTCGAATAGAGCAGTGTGATACAAGCGAACGCCATTGCAGGCCCTATCGCTCTTGGATCAGACATATTACCTAACATACCAATCACGCCCATGAGAAAGCCGATTAAACCCACGTAGGGCAGTTGGTGCGCGAGTGCCTCGGAGATGGTTTCGCTCTTAGTCGCTTTCAGAATTGCATAAATAATTATCAGACTAAGCGTTAGGAAAATAATGCTCGGAATGTCAACGAACACCGGCAGATTTCCCATAGCGGCCGCTAAACCAAGCATAAATACTGCGCAAGCTATGGCCCTTCTATATGGAGGCTGGCTGCTGACAGGGGAATCGGGTTTAGTATTCAGTAATGCCGTAGCTAGACCATAAACGATAGCTCCGTATAACAGGACTAACAGCATTACAGCGAAAGCCGGACCTAATGAGTCAGGGTCACTAGCATTTCCGAGCATAATGACAAGTCCTATCAACATGCCTATAACGCTTACTTGGGCAATAATGTGCCTTACCAGATTTACACCGTTGAAGCTGATTCCCAAAGATGCCATTGCTGCGATAATCGGTACAAAGATGAAAATAATAGAAATTAGATCTATGTAGTTCATGGAATGAGCCTCCGTTTGTTACTACAAACTTTAATAGCAAATATAACGTGTTTTTCACAAGCTAGATTTTAGTAAAGTAATTGTCAAGCACAGAAACCGCGAAAGATTTCAGAGGCTATTCTTAAATCAGCCTATTAAATGTCTGCACCCCTGCAACAACAATCTGCAGAGTCCAAAACAGACCGTGGGAGTGTCATGAAGACCGCACTTGGTTAAACCGTTTACATGACCGTGAAGAGAAATAGCTTCTTCGAAGTTAAAATTGACGTTACCGCGAAAGTAAGAAGACGTTAAAGGCTTAACAGACTCCGCGGGTGCTTTAGCATTAGCATGAACACTCAGCGCCGTAGCAGTCACGCGAGACAACGCTGAGGGAACTAGAGAATCTTTATCCCACTGTTTCAAGTCAGTGCATCACTAAGCCTATTGGTTTAGATGCCTTTCAAACCACGCGAGTCGCGCTGCGTTCGCAATCTTAGCGTTCTCACCACCGAAACCGTGTTTCCCGCCACTTATAACAATCAGCTCCGACGGCACGTCAAACTTCTTGAGCGTTGCCAACATTGCATGCGAATGTGTCACATGCACTAATGGATCAGCATCTCCGTGGATCAGCAATACCGGTGGATCGTTGCTATCAACATGCGTGATTGGCGACATCATCGGAATCATCGCTTCGTCATAATCCAGAGCCGGAAATCGTTGCATTAATTCGTCTTGCTCGACTTCATTAATTATTCCCTGTGCCTCTGCTTGGTCCGATCTGAAATCTACTGGCGGGAAATACGCCACTATCGTAGCTACCTTATTATCTTGCTGCATTATCGGATTGCGCGCGTCAGCCTTTCCGCTGTCTGAATTTAGACCAACCATGAGAGACAGATGACCGCCAGCACTTCCTCCGGTTAAACCGATTCGATTGCTATCTATTTGATAGGTTTCGGCATTTGCCTTGATGTGCCTTACGGCCATATCGACATCTGAATATGCGTCGGGCACTTTATACAGCGGGGCACTTCCGTGATAGACAGGAATCATTGTAAAACCTGCTTCCAACATATCGGCAAATTGGGTTGCTCTAGTTTCTGGCGCGCCCCATGAGGAATACCATCCGCCACTCATCATAAAGACTATTGCTGCTCCGTTAGCATTCTCTGGCTGTAAAACATCGTAAGTTAGCGCCATACCATCTTTACGCCCATAGATGACATCACTTATGTAAGATACTTCAGCAGCGTTAACAGCCTCAGTTAGAATCATGCAAAATCCACTAACGAGTATTAACACTTTTCTTATGCTTTTTTTCATTGACTGCTTCTCCCGAGATTCTATTGTTTACTCAATCTGCTAACTGCTAATTTTGATAGTTGTGTTCAAAAGTTGGTAGCTCTTCTCTCACAGCATCCCAGTGCCTTGCCGAAGATTTCCAAATATTAGCGTTTACCGTCACCCATGATGAGTCATCAAGACTCCCTGCTTTAATCAGCTTGATAGCTTCCCATCCTTCAACACCAACTACAGCGCTAATGACCGGCGAACCGCAGTTTTCGCAGAACCCTCTATTCACTGTTGCCCCATCAGTGCCCACAACTGAATAGTATTTAAGCGTTCCTTTGACCGTCAGGCTAGATTCAGGAATGGCTATAATTGTCGCCTTGCCTGAGCCTGTCGACTTCTGACAGTCTAAGCAATGGCAATGCATTGCAGTGACTACAGCATCCTGCTCTAGTTCGTAGGATATAGCGCCACACAGGCAGCCTCCGGTATGTGTAGTCATAGCATCTTCCCATTCAGGCGGTTTGCTCAGACTAAAAGTTAACTCTACTTGTAGTTCTAAGTAAACAGCAATGAGTAGCCCGCAATTGACTGGATCAATTCGACAGCAGTCAGTTGAAATCAGCCTATTAAATGTCTGCGCAGGTACGGTAACAATTAGCAGAGTCCAAAACAGACCCCGGGGGTGTTTGAAGGGCCGGCCTTGGTTGTATTCACCTAATCGAGTGATGGCAAAGAGTGAGTGCAGATAAGTGGCTTACAGAGGTGCGTGTGGCTTCTGGAGATGTCGAAGCGCGAACAATTGTAGTCTGTGCGTAGTCTAGATCTGTTTGGGGTGATCTAGGGAGCGAGTCATTCTCCCTAAGTCATTGAATTAAATGGTGGGCCTACTAGGACTCGAACCTAGGACAAACGGATTATGAGTCCGCTACTCTAACCAACTGAGTTATAGGCCCGTATACATCGTCAGTTTGCGCTACTCTTCGTTGCAGGCTTTATTCTCTTTCGGTCACGTACCTATAGTACGCTCCCTCTTTCGAAAAACCCTGCGCCTCGATTATCACTAACTGACTTCGTCTACTCGTGCTTCGTAGTATTGTTCTACTCTTCGTTGCAGGCTTTATTCTCTTTCGAAAAACCCTGCACCTCGATTATCACGAAATAACTACGTTTGTTGCTTCACTAAAACACCCTTGCGGCGTTTAACGCGAAGAGGCGCATTATAATGCGCCCCTTGATTTCGTGCTATAGCTAGCTGCGGTTAACTACTCGTCTAGGAAGCTACGTAGGTGGTCGGAGCGAGTAGGGTGACGCAGCTTGCGCAGAGCCTTGGCTTCGATCTGGCGGATACGCTCGCGAGTTACATCGAACTGTTTGCCTACTTCTTCTAGCGTGTGGTCGGTATTCATGTCGATGCCGAAACGCATGCGGAGCACCTTGGCTTCGCGCTGTGTGAGGCTGCCAAGGACATCCTTGGTCGCTTCGCGTA
>Ga0115560_1002294_pt1 | contig 12649 bp, 9 predicted proteins | sample COGITO_mtgs_1105_5_FD_87278 | JGI IMG/M metagenome (GOLD analysis project Ga0115560, IMG submission 87278) | Pelagic marine microbial communities from North Sea - COGITO_mtgs_110509 | ecosystem: Environmental > Aquatic > Marine > Epipelagic | place: Germany:Helgoland, sampling site Kabeltonne... | reverse complement strand
CATGTCACTTTAAACATTTATTAAAATGGCAAAAGAGTTAAGTAAAGTAGTTAAATTACAAGTTAGGGGAGGTGCCGCGAATCCATCGCCACCGGTTGGACCCGCTCTAGGTGCTGCAGGTGTTAATATTATGGAGTTCTGTAAGCAATTTAACGCTAGAACCCAAGACAAACAGGGTAAGATTTTACCTGTTGCTATTAGCGTTTATAAAGACAAATCATTCGAATTTGTTATAAAAACACCACCAGCTGCAGTACAATTAATGGAAGCGGCAAAAATTAAGAAAGGCTCCGGTGAGCCTAACAGAAAAAAAGTAGCATCTGTCTCTTGGGATCAAATTAAAGTGATTGCAGAAGACAAAATGGTAGATTTAAATGCATTTACTATTGAATCGGCAATGAAAATGATCGCAGGTACAGCGCGTTCTATGGGATTAACAGTTAAAGGTAATGCACCAGCATAAACTTTATTAAAACTAGTAAAATGGCAAGATTAACAAAAAAGCAAAAAGAAGCCCACGCAAAGTTAGATAGCTCTAAATCTTTAGATTTAAATGCTGCTTCTGCTTTAATCAAAGAAATTACTAATGTAAAGTTTGATGCATCTGTAGATATAGCTGTTCGTTTAGGAGTCGATCCACGTAAAGCTAACCAAATGGTTAGAGGCGTAGTGACATTACCACACGGAACAGGGAAAGATGTTAAAGTGCTTGCATTAGTTACACCAGATAAAGAAGCAGAAGCTGAAGAAGCTGGTGCTGATTATTTTGGTTTAGATGAATACCTTCAAAAAATTAAAGGAGGTTGGACAGACGTAGATGTGATTATCACAATGCCTAGTGTTATGGGTAAGTTAGGTCCTTTAGGAAGAGTTCTAGGTCCTAGAGGTTTAATGCCTAATCCAAAGACAGGTACAGTTACTATGGATGTTGCAAAAGCAGTAAAAGAAGTTAAAGCAGGTAAGATTGATTTTAAAGTTGATAAAACTGGAATTATCCATGCATCAGTTGCTAAATCATCTTTTGATGCTGACAAAATTGCTGAAAACACAAATGAGTTATTACAAACAATCATTAAATTGAAACCAACAGCATCAAAAGGAGTTTACATCAAGAGTATCTTTATGAGTTCTACGATGAGTCCTAGTGTTGAAGTTGATGTTAAATCTGTTTCGTAAGCAGTTAAAAATGTATCATTATGACTAGAGAAGAAAAATCACAAGTAATACAAGATTTAACAGCCACGTTAGCAGAGACCAATACTATTTATTTAGCAGATATTTCTGGGTTAGACGCATTAGCTACATCAAAACTACGTAGAGTATGTTTTAAAGCGAACGTTCGACTAGCTGTTGTAAAAAACACATTGCTTTCAAAAGCAATGGAAGCTTCTGATAAGGAGTTTGGAGAATTACAAGATGTATTGAAAGGCAATACTTCTTTAATGATATCCGAGGCAAGTAATGCACCTGCTAAAGTGATTAAAGAGTTTAGGAAAAAATCAGACAAACCTTTATTAAAAGGTGCTTATATTGAAGAGGCTATTTATGTCGGAGACGACCAATTAGAATCTCTTGTAAATGTGAAGTCGAAAGAAGAACTCATAGGGGATATTATTACATTATTACAATCACCTGCTAAAAATGTTATTTCAGCATTACAATCAAGTGGAGGTAAATTATCTGGTATTTTAAAGACATTATCAGAAAAATAAATTAGCGCATTAATAAACTAAATAATAAAAATTTTTAAAACAATTGAAATGGCAGATTTAAAAGATTTCGCAGAACAATTAGTTAACTTAACAGTAAAAGAAGTTAATGAATTGGCTGGTATTTTAAAAGATGAGTACGGTATTGAGCCTGCAGCAGCAGCTGTAGCTATTGCTGGTCCAGCATCTGGAGAAGGAGAAGCAGAAGAAGAGCAAACAGAATTTGATGTAATCTTAAAAGCAGCAGGAGGTTCTAAGCTTGCGGTTGTAAAATTAGTTAAAGAATTAACTGGTTTAGGATTAAAAGAAGCAAAAGGTATCGTAGACAGCGCGCCTGCACCAATTAAAGAAGGTGTTTCTAAAGATGAGGCAGAAGGTCTTCAAAAATCTTTAGAGGAAGCAGGAGCTGAGGTTGAACTTAAATAAGTTTCTCCATAGCTAACAAATTAAGGTTTAGGTTCTTAAGAATTTTGTTATTCTTAGACCTAAACCATTTTGTGTATATACTCCTACTTTATTAATTACAGAATTTTTAATCAAAAAAATATTCTCTTTTGGCAACGAAAAACACTACTGAAAGAATCAATTTCGCTTCTTCAAAGCTTGGAATAGATTATCCTGATTTTTTGGATATTCAAGTAAAATCTTTTCAAGATTTTTTCCAATTACAAACAAAAGCTGAAGAGCGAGGTGAAGAAGGTTTATACAAAACCTTCATGGATAACTTTCCAATAACCGATACTCGTAACAACTTTGTATTAGAATTTTTAGACTATTTTGTAGATCCACCCAGATATAGCATTCAAGAATGTATTGAAAGAGGCCTTACTCACAGTGTGCCATTAAAAGCACGTCTAAAATTATATTGTACTGATCCTGAGCACGAAGATTTTGAAACAATAGTACAAGATGTTTATTTAGGAACTATTCCTTATATGACAAACTCAGGTACTTTTGTAATCAATGGAGCAGAAAGAGTTGTAGTATCTCAATTACATAGATCTCCAGGTGTATTCTTTGGGCAATCTTACCATGCAAACGGCACAAAATTATATTCTGCAAGAGTAATTCCTTTTAAAGGTTCTTGGATAGAATTTGCGACCGATATCAATCAAGTGATGTACGCTTATATTGATAGAAAGAAAAAATTACCTGTCACTACTCTATTCAGAGCTATTGGTTTTGAAAGAGATAAGGACATATTAGAAATTTTTGATTTAGCAGAAGAAGTGAAAGTCTCTAAAGCTGGATTAAAAAAAGTTCTAGGTAGAAAATTAGCTGCAAGGGTATTAAAAACTTGGTTTGAAGACTTTGTAGATGAAGATACTGGAGAAGTTGTATCTATAGAACGTAATGAAATTATTTTTGATCGTGATACAATTATCGAAAAAGAGCATATAGACGAAATTATTGAAGCAGGAGCGAAAACTGTATTACTTCACAAAGAAGATAATCAACAAGCAGATTACGCAATTATTCACAATACGTTACAAAAAGATCCAACAAATTCAGAAAAAGAGGCTGTTGAACATATCTACAGACAATTAAGAAACGCTGAGCCGCCAGATGAGGAAACTGCAAGAGGAATTATTGATAAATTATTTTTCTCTGAGCAACGTTATAATTTAGGTGAAGTAGGACGTTTTAGAATGAATACAAAACTTGGTTTAGATATTGATATCAACCAAAAAGTGTTAACAAAATTAGATATTATTACCATCATAAAGTATCTAATTGAATTAATCAATTCAAAAGCTGAAGTAGATGATATTGATCACCTATCTAACCGTCGCGTTAGAACAGTAGGAGAGCAATTAGCTAGTCAGTTTGGTGTAGGTTTAGCTCGTATGGCTCGTACTATTCGTGAGAGAATGAATGTACGTGATAACGAGGTATTTACTCCAATTGATTTAATCAACGCGAAGACATTATCTTCCGTAATTAACTCATTCTTTGGAACCAATCAGTTATCTCAATTTATGGATCAAACAAATCCATTAGCAGAGATTACTCACAAGCGTAGATTGTCTGCTCTTGGACCAGGTGGTTTGTCAAGAGAAAGAGCAGGATTCGAGGTTCGTGATGTTCACTATACTCACTACGGCCGTTTATGTCCAATTGAAACACCGGAAGGACCAAATATTGGTTTAATTTCATCTTTGTCTGTATTTGCCAAAGTAAACAACTTAGGATTTATAGAAACTCCTTATAGAGAAGTTTCTAAAGGGTCTGTTGATGTCGAAAATGAGCCAATTTATTTAAGTGCTGAAGAAGAAGAAGGTAAGAAAATTGCTCAATCTAATTTAGAGCTAGATAAAAATGGTGTTATTGCAGGAGAAAAAGTAATTGCACGTGCGGAAGGAGATTTCCCAGTAGTTACACCAGATACAATTGATTATATGGACGTTGCTCCAAATCAAATTGCATCAATTTCAGCATCTTTAATTCCTTTCTTAGAGCATGATGATGCCAACCGTGCCTTGATGGGATCAAACATGATGCGTCAGGCGGTACCATTATTACGTCCAGAATCTCCAATTGTTGGAACTGGATTAGAAAGAAGAGTTGCAAAAGATTCTAGAATCTTAATTAATGCAGAAGGAGCAGGAGTTGTTAAATATGTAGATGCAAATAAGATTACCATCAAGTATGATAGAACAGACCAAGAGAAGCTGGTAAGTTTTGAATCTGATGAAAAATCGTATGATTTAATTAAGTTTAGAAAAACCAATCAAGGAACATGTATTAACCTTAAACCTATTGTCAGTTCAGGAGATAGAGTTAAAGAAGGTCAGGTTCTTTGTGAAGGATATGCAACACAAAAAGGAGAATTAGCACTAGGAAGAAATATGAAAGTAGCCTTTATGCCTTGGAAAGGGTATAACTTTGAGGATGCAATTGTAATTTCTGAAAAAGTTGTTCGTGAAGATATTTTTACTTCTATTCATATAGATGAATATTCTTTAGATGTACGTGATACAAAATTAGGTACAGAAGAATTAACCAATGATATTCCTAACGTTTCTGAAGAGGCTACTAAAGACTTAGATGAGAACGGAATGATTAGAATTGGTGCAGAAGTAAATCCAGGAGATATTCTAATTGGTAAGATTACACCAAAAGGAGAATCTGATCCTACACCGGAAGAAAAACTTTTAAGAGCTATTTTTGGTGATAAAGCAGGAGATGTAAAAGATGCATCTTTAAAAGCTTCACCATCTTTAAGAGGTGTGGTAATTGATAAAAAGTTATTCAGAAGAGCTGTAAAAGATAAGACTAAGAGAATTAGAGATAAAGAAGCAGTAGCCTCTTTAGAATCTTCTTTTGTGTCTAAATTTGAAGTTTTAAAAGAAAACTTAGTAGATAAACTATTCCAACTAGTTAGTGGAAAAACATCCCAAGGGGTATTTAATGATCTAGGAGAGGAAGTTTTACCTAAAGGTAAAAAATACACACTCAAGATGCTAAATGCTGTTGATGATTATATTCATTTAACATCAGGTACTTGGACTACTGACACTAAAATTAATGCACATGTTAGTGAGTTAATTCATAATTACAAAATTAAAGTAAACGATTTACAAGGTGTTTTACGTCGTGAGAAGTTTACAATTTCTGTAGGAGATGAATTACCAGCAGGAATATTAAAACTAGCTAAGATTTATGTTGCTAAGAAGCGTAAACTAAAAGTAGGAGATAAAATGGCTGGACGTCACGGAAACAAAGGTATTGTTGCCCGTATTGTTCGTCAAGAAGATATGCCATTTTTAGAAGACGGAACACCTGTTGATATTGTATTAAATCCGTTAGGTGTACCATCGCGTATGAATATTGGTCAGATTTATGAAACAGTTCTTGGTTGGGCTGGACAGAAATTAGACAGAAAATATTCAACTCCAATTTTTGATGGAGCTTCATTAGATCAAATTAATGAATTTACTGACGAAGCAGAAGTACCAAGATTTGGTCATACATACCTATATGATGGTGGAACAGGAAAACGTTTCGATCAACCAGCTACTGTAGGTGTAATTTATATGATTAAACTAGGTCACATGATTGAAGATAAAATGCATGCTCGTTCTATCGGACCTTACTCGTTGATTACTCAACAACCACTTGGTGGTAAGGCTCAATTTGGAGGACAGCGTTTTGGAGAGATGGAAGTTTGGGCGTTAGAGGCTTATGGAGCCTCAAGCATATTGAGAGAAATTCTAACAGTAAAATCTGATGATGTGATGGGTAGAGCTAAAACATACGAAAGTATTGTTAAAGGTGAAACCATGCCAGAACCAGGACTGCCAGAATCTTTCAATGTATTAATGCATGAATTGAAAGGTTTAGGACTAGACCTAAAACTAGAAGAATAAATATATAGCATATTTTTTGGGTATATTTTAAAATATACCCAAAGATATACTTATTTAATAAGGGTTTTTAACTCAAATTTAATTCGATACCATTACCATGGCAAGAAAAAACGAGAAGTACACTGTAAAAAAGTTTAACAAAATCTCAATTGGTTTAGCATCACCAGAATCTATTTTAGAATCATCTAAAGGAGAGGTGTTAAAGCCAGAAACTATTAATTATCGTACACACAAACCCGAAAGAGACGGACTCTTTTGTGAGCGTATTTTCGGTCCTATAAAGGACTTTGAATGTGCTTGTGGAAAATATAAAAGAATTCGTTATAAAGGAATTGTTTGTGATCGATGTGGTGTAGAAGTAACTGAAAAGAAAGTACGTAGAGATAGAGTCGGACACATCAATTTGGTTGTCCCTGTTGCTCATATTTGGTATTTTAGATCGTTACCAAACAAAATGGGATACTTATTAGGATTACCATCTAAGAAGTTAGATATGATTATCTACTACGAAAGATATGTGGTAATTCAACCAGGTATTGCAAAAAATATTGAAGGAGAACCATTACATAAAATGGATTTCTTAACAGAAGAAGAATATTTAGATATTCTAGACACAGTTCCACAAGAGAATAATTATTTAGACGATACAGACCCTAATAAGTTTATCGCTAAAATGGGAGCAGAGTGTTTAATCGATTTATTAGCCCGCATTGATTTAGATGAATTATCATATCAATTAAGACATAAAGCAAATACTGAAACGTCTAAACAACGTAAAGCAGAAGCTTTAAAAAGATTAAATGTTGTTGAAGCATTTAGAGATTCACAAAAGAATCGAGAAAACAAACCTGAGTGGATGATTATGAAGGTAGTTCCGGTAATACCACCAGAATTACGTCCATTAGTCCCATTAGATGGTGGTCGTTTTGCTACCTCAGATTTAAATGATCTATATCGTAGAGTAATCATCAGAAACAATCGTTTAAAAAGACTGATGGAGATTAAAGCTCCTGAAGTAATTTTACGTAATGAAAAACGTATGTTACAAGAATCTGTAGATTCATTGTTTGATAACACACGTAAATCTTCAGCAGTAAAAACAGAATCTAACAGACCTTTAAAATCATTATCTGATTCCTTAAAAGGTAAGCAAGGACGTTTTCGTCAGAACTTATTAGGAAAACGTGTTGATTATTCTGCACGTTCTGTAATTGTTGTTGGACCAGAATTAAAGTTGTCTGAATGTGGTATTCCAAAAGAAATGGCAGCCGAACTTTACAAGCCTTTTGTAATTCGTAAATTAATTGAAAGAGGAATTGTAAAAACAGTAAAATCTGCAAAGAAAATTATAGACAGAAAAGAACCAGTTGTTTGGGATATTCTAGAAAATGTAATTAAAGGACATCCTGTTTTATTAAACCGTGCGCCTACATTACACCGTCTAGGTATTCAAGCATTTCAACCAAAATTAATCGAAGGAAAAGCAATTCAGTTACACCCATTAGTGTGTACAGCTTTTAATGCCGATTTTGATGGAGATCAAATGGCTGTTCACTTACCATTAGGGCCAGAGGCTATTTTAGAAGCGCAATTATTATTGTTAGCCTCTCATAATATCTTAAACCCTGCTAATGGTGCACCAGTTACTGTACCTTCTCAGGATATGGTTTTGGGTCTATATTATATGACCAAAGAAAGAAAATCTACCAAAGATGTACCTGTGAAGGGTGAAGGCTTAACTTTTTATTCTCCAGAGGAGGTAACTATTGCTTTCAACGAAGAAATGGTTGAATTAAATGCTGGAATTAAAGTAAGAACATACGATATTGACGAAGAAGGAAATTCAGTGAAGAAGATCATTGAAACTACTGTTGGTAGAGTCTTATTTAATGAAGTTGTACCGGAGGCTGCTGGATATATTAATGAAGTATTAACCAAGAAATCTCTTCGTGGAATTATTGGCGGTATTTTAAAAGTAACAGACATTCCAACAACAGGAGACTTCTTAGATGAAATCAAAAATATGGGATATAAATTTGCCTTCCAAGGTGGTTTATCTTTCAGTTTAGGAGATATTATTATTCCAGAAGAAAAAGGAGCTATGATTACTGAAGCCAATAAAGAGGTAGACGGAATTGTAATGAATTATAACATGGGTATGTTAACGCAAAAAGAGCGTTACAATCAAGTAATTGATATTTGGGGAAGAACCAACAATCAATTAACTGAATTGTCTATGAAGCGTTTACGTGAAGACCAACAAGGATTTAACTCAGTATACATGATGTTAGATTCTGGAGCTAGGGGATCTAAAGAACAGATTCGTCAGTTAACAGGAATGCGTGGATTGATGGCAAAACCTAAAAAATCTACATCAGGTGGTGGAGAAATTATTGAGAATCCAATTCTTTCAAACTTTAAGGAAGGATTATCAATTCTAGAATATTTTATATCTACGCATGGTGCTCGTAAAGGTCTAGCCGATACAGCATTAAAAACTGCTGATGCAGGATACTTAACACGTCGTTTGGTAGATGTTTCACAAGACGTTATTATTAATGAGCACGATTGTGGTACCTTAAGAGGATTAGATGTAACTCCATTGAAGAAAAACGATGAGATTGTAGAATCTTTGAGTGATAGAATTGAAGGAAGAGTTGCTTTGCAAGATGTATATCATCCATTAAATGAAGATTTATTAGTTGGAGCTGGTGAGGTTATTACATCTCAATTTGCTAATGCTATTGAAGCCTCAGGATTAGATACTGTTCAGGTTAGATCTGCATTAACATGTGAGTCTCAAAGAGGAATTTGTGCAAAATGTTATGGGCAGAGTTTATCTACTCTTAACAATGTTCAAATTGGTGAAGCTGTAGGAGTTATTGCAGCTCAATCTATTGGAGAACCAGGTACGCAGTTAACACTAAGAACTTTCCACGTTGGTGGAGTTGCTGGAAATATTTCAGAAGAAAATAAATTAACAGCTAAGTTTGATGGTAAGGTAGTTATAGAAGATCTTAGAACAGTAGAAGGAAAAGATGCAGATGGAAAAGTGATAGATATTGTAATTTCTAGAACTGCTGAGATGAAAGTAATTGATAAAAAGACTGATATCACACTCAGTACAAATATCATTCCTTATGGGTCTGTAATCTTTAACAAAAAGATTAAGTCTATTAAAAAAGGAGAAGCTATTTGTCAATGGGATCCATTTAACGGTGTTATTGTTTCTGAATTTGGAGGTACCGTGAAGTTTGATAATCTAGAGCAAGGTATTAATTACCAAGTAGAAGTAGATGAGCAAACTGGTTTCCAAGAAAAAGTAATTACTGATTCTAAGAATAAGAAAATTATTGCTTCTTTAATCATAGAAGATAAAGACGGTAATGCTTTACGTTCTTATAGTTTACCTGTTGGTGCTCATTTAATGGTAGACAACGGTGAAGCTGTAGAAAGTGGAAAAACATTGGTTAAGATTCCTAGAAAATCAGGTAAAGCCGGAGATATTACTGGAGGTCTTCCAAGAGTAACAGAATTATTTGAAGCACGTAACCCTTCTAATCCAGCAGTGGTCTCTGAAGTAGACGGTGTCGTTTCTTTTGGTAAAATTAAAAGAGGTAACAGAGAAATTATTGTTGAATCTAAAACAGGAGATATCAGAAAGTATTTGATTAAACTTTCTAACCAAATCTTAGTTCAAGAGAACGACTTTATAAAAGCAGGAATGCCTTTATCTGACGGAGCAGTTACTCCAATAGATATTCTAAGAATACAAGGACCCTCTGCTGTGCAACAGTACTTGGTGAATGAAATTCAAGATGTATATCGTTTACAAGGTGTAAAGATTAATGATAAACACTTTGAAGTTGTTGTTCGTCAGATGATGCGTAAAGTAAGAATCATTGATTCTGGAGATACGCTATTCTTAGAAAATCAATTGATTCATAAGAATGATTTTATTCTAGAAAATGATGCTATCTACGGAATGAAAGTAATTGAAGATGCAGGAGATTCTGAGAATTTAAAAGCTGGACAAATTATTACTGCGCGTCAATTAAGAGACGAAAACTCATTGTTGCGTAGAAATGATAATAGTCTAGTTGTTGCAAGAGATGCACAACCGGCAACAGCAGAACAAGTATTGCAAGGAATTACTAGAGCTTCTCTTCAAACAAAATCGTTTATTTCTGCGGCATCGTTCCAGGAAACAACGAAAGTATTGAATGAAGCTGCTGTAAATGGTAAAGTAGATTATTTAGAAGGATTAAAAGAAAATGTTATTGTAGGTAAGAAAATTCCAGCTGGTACTGGTATGAGAACTTATGATCATTTAATAGTTGGTCCTAAAGAAGAAATTGAAAGAAGCTTTAATTAATAATAATCATGGCAGAAGATCAAAATAAAAAAGGACAAATTAATATTGAGCTAGACGAATCTGTTGCGGAAGGAACCTATTCTAACCTAGCAATCATCAATCATTCAGTCTCTGAGTTTATTGTAGATTTTATTAGAATAATGCCAGGGGTGCCCAAAGCTAAAGTGAAGTCTAGAATTATCTTGACTCCACAGCATGCTAAAAGGCTTACAAAAGCTCTCGCTGATAATATTTTGAAATTTGAGAAAGTGCATGGTGAAATCAAAGATTACGAGCAACCACCAATTCCAATGAATTTTGGACCTACAGGTGAAGCATAAATAATAAAAAACCCAAAACAATTGTTTTGGGTTTTTTTATTTAATTAACACATGAAGTTATTGTTATAAAAATATTATTCCTTCACTATTTTTAATAAGTGTGTTTTTTGATCTTTTGTGATTTTAGCAAAGTACATTCCTTTAGAAATATTGTCTAAATTAAAAATCACTTTTTTAGAATCATAAAAAGTTTTTTCACGAATTAATTGACTTGTAATATTGTATAGTTCAATTTTAACTGATTGATACTTATTTTCAAAAGAAAAATAAATATCCTTTTTTGTGGGATTTGGATAATAATTAAAATCGATTGATTCATTTTCTGTTATTGAAAGAGAATTATTAATCATAACTACTTTTTCATCCCAACTTAAAATTTCATTTTCAATATAGAGTTTAACCTCATATTCTCCAGTCTCTTCAAAGGTATGACTCGGGTTTTGTTCAGTACTGATATTTCCATCACCGAAATCCCAACGCCAAGAAAGAGCTCCAATACTCGTATCAATAAAATCAACAGTTAGATCATTATTAGAATGAGTAAAATTAGCAGTTGGTTTGTGTTGCTGCCAGAAAAAATTCGTAATTTTTTCAAAAATAATTCCCCAGTACTCGTTTCCACCAATACCATTACTCCAAGTTCCATTGTCTGTTCCATAAAACTCATGCTCTCCATCAGGAACAAAATAAGTTTCTTTATTTGTTAGTTCTAGTGCTTCAAGTCTATTATTTATTTCATTACTTCCATAGGTGTAATTTAATGCAGCATATCCAAAAGGTGAACCTATTTCAAAAGGGACTACAGAGTCAATACCTCCATGAATTAGAAATACAGGTTTGTCATTATTTGAATTTATAAGATCTGTATTTTGAATAGCACCCCACAAAGCAACAACCGCATCTGGTTGACCATCAAAACTGAGATTATTTCCAACGTTTAAAGGCCCCAAATCTGGAGTTGTATGACTAAAAGGTGGTGTTATGTTTATGTATGATACAGTTCCAATGTCTTCAGGTAACTCATCATCATTCATATATATACTATGTAATCCGATAAAGGAGCCTGCACTACTTCCTACAAAATATATTTTTTCCGAATCGACATTGTACATACTAGCATTTGCCCTGAGATATCGTACTGCAGCCATTCCATCTTGTATACCTCTATAAACAGCTCTAGTAGCATGTGTATTTGGATTCGTGATAATATTAAAACCTAATCTATATTCTATAGTAGCTGTCACATAGCCTTTTTTAGATAAAGAATCACAAAAAGCCATCATGTCATCATGGTTTTTATTTCCTGAAAGAAATCCTCCTGAATGTGCAAATATAATTGCAGGCTTATTTTCATTTGTGTCTCCTTCTGGAACAAAAATATCCATTTTTAATTCTTGACTAGTAGTGTTAATTTCAACAGTATATGGATAATCTATAAAAGGTGCGTTTTGATAGACTACATTTTCCGTAACTTCAACAGCAGAAAAAAGAGTTTCGGTATACCTATATTCTTGAGCTTGCGTGATAGATTGAAAGAATATTATTGTAAAAAAAGCACCAATTGTTTTAAAATTTATTCTCATGTTTGATAGATGAAATTGTAGCTCTAAATTATTGTGTAGTAAAAATAGTTTATTAAACTTACAATAGTTTTATGACCATAACAAAAATCATATTTTTAACGAACTTTTTTGTTGAAAAGACTTATGAAATAGAGCAGGGATGCTTAAAGAGTAAAAAAACACTATATTTTTCGCGTTTTATTAAGCAACCAAAAGTCAGCTAATACCAAAGCTGTTAGTGCTTCAATGATAGGAACAGCTCTTGGAACCACACAAGGATCATGACGTCCCTTACCCATAATTTTTGTTTCTT
>Ga0115560_1002264_pt1 | contig 12764 bp, 8 predicted proteins | sample COGITO_mtgs_1105_5_FD_87278 | JGI IMG/M metagenome (GOLD analysis project Ga0115560, IMG submission 87278) | Pelagic marine microbial communities from North Sea - COGITO_mtgs_110509 | ecosystem: Environmental > Aquatic > Marine > Epipelagic | place: Germany:Helgoland, sampling site Kabeltonne... | reverse complement strand
GCCGCCACCGCCGCCACCGCCGCCGCCGCTATTGCCGTTGCCGTATAGTCTTAAATCATCAAAATAATAGGTATCTGTACTCGTTGTATTTAAATCAAAGAAAAGAACAATCTTGTTAAATTTATTACTGTCCGCAGCTGTAAAAGGGAATGTTAATTCTTCCCATCCACTCGTAACGGAAGTCGTTAAAAATTGTTCAGTATTGTTACCAGCATTTCCAATTTCTTCTAACTTTAATCTCACCTCAGTATTTGGTCTTGCAGACCATACTTTAATTTTAAAACCTGTATTTGCATTAAAATCTAGTTTTGCATCTAAATCGTATTGATTGTTATCCCAAGGGTTGTTATTACCTCTTACCACTTGACCAACTTTACACGAAGTGTTTACAGCATTGTCAAAATCTGGATTATCTACCCATGAAAAACCTGCTCCATCAGAAATAAAACCTGCAGATGGGTCTGTTTGAAAGGTCATATTAACGTTTGCAGCACTGTAAGATTCCGTTGTTTCAGGAGTACATGCGCCGCCACCGCCGCCGCCGCCGCCGTTGCCGTTGCCTTCGCCATAAAGCATTAGATCGTCTATATAATATGTTTGTTCAGTTGAAGTACCTAATTCAAAGAACACTACAATTTTATCAAATTTGTTAGAATCTGCGCTTTCAAAATCAAAGCTAATCTCTTCCCATGCTCCAGCACTTTCTGCCGACGTGGTAGCTGAAACTTCTTTAAAAATACTTGAATCGGTCTTATCTTCTAATTTTAATAATACAGCTGTACTTGCAGTTGGAGACCATACTTTTAGTTTAAAGCCTGTATTTGAATTAAAATCTAACTTCGCATCTAAATCAAGTTGATTGTTTGCATACTGTGCTGCACTCGTTCTATCGATCTGTCCGACTTTACAAGATGTATTGACATCATTTTCAAAATCTGGGTTGTCGATCCAAGAAAAACCTGCACCATCTGAAGTTATATCAGCAGTTGGGTCTGACAAAAATGTCATATTAAAGTCAGAAGCAGATAAAGACTCTGCTGTTTCAGCATCACAAGTTCCTACGACTTCAGCAACATTAATTGTGATTTCATCTGTGAAGATATCGAATGCTCCTGCAACGTTTGATGATCTTAACACTACTAAGTATGTTCCGTTTTCATAAACGTTTACTGGGTTGATAAGATTTGAAGTACTTTCATCTCCAAAATCCCAATCATACATAGAGGCATTTATTGATGTATTAATAAAGGTTACTGTTCCTGTGCTCGCATTAATCGTGTGCGTAAAACCAGCTGTAAGTTGTGGTAACACCGCTTCATCGTCGTCACAACCCATAAAACTGATTGCTAAGATAAGTAGTGATACTTTTTTTAATGTTTTAATTAAATTTTTCATTGTCTGTTATATTAGTTATTTTCTATTGTTCATATACTCTTACGTAATCTACTAGCATGTTTTGTGGAAACTTCTCTCCACTCACAGGACTACCAGGGAAGTTCCCTCCAACGGCCAAATTGATGATGATATAAAACGGTTTATTGAAAACCCAATCTCCCGTCACATCAGTCGGTTCTATTGCTTCTGTGTCATCAGTTGCTGGAACGCCATCGTTTAATGTATAAATAGCATCTTCTGGAGTGACTTCAATATCTGAAGGTGTAATTTGATTGTATAATACATCATCAATGTAATAGTTGATATATTCTGGACCCCACTCGATTCCAAATACATGGAATCCGGCATCATAACGTTCATTTCCTAAGTCATAACTTTTAGTCACTTGTCCTTGAGGATCTGTTTCACCAGAATAGCCTGGTCCGTGAATAGAACCACTTACCTTTGTAGGTTCTTGTCTTCGGTATTCCATAATATCAATCTCACCACATTGAGGCCATCCGTCAACATCATAATTATCTCCTAAGAGCCAAAATGCAGGCCAAAGTCCAGATCCACCAGGAACTTTTATACGGGCTTCAAAACGTCCGTAGGCTTGAGAAAATTTTCCTTTAGTAAGTAGCTTAGCGGATGTGTATGAAGATCCGTTATAATTCTCTTGAATAGCAGAAATTACTAACAATCCATTTTGAACGGTTACATTTTCTGGACGGTCGGTGTAATATTGCAATTCGTTGTTGCCCCATCCATTGACACCTGTTCCTATATCATAGTTCCAGATTTCAGAATTCGGAGCGCCTTCTACATCAAATTCATCTGACATAACCAAATTTGTATAAGTCGCAACCGTTTGAGTTTCTTCGTTAGAACAATTTGTAAGCGTTAGAACTAATGCAAAAACAAAGGTCTTCAGCACTGCTGTTTGAACCCGCATTTTATGTTTATTTATATTATTCATGTTTTATTGTTTTGTTGTTTTAAATTGATCTAGTTTCCTCTATAAAAATAAATATTATCTACATACAGTTCTGTTAACGAAGAACCGTTTATGTTTTCCATAATAAGAAGTCCCATATTATCTTTAACATTTAGAGTTATATCAAATTCTAATGTATTCCAAACACCTGGTTCAAAATCAGTTCCATTAAAAAATATTTGTTGGAATGTATCATCACCACCACCATCAACTTGATCTGCTCCAAAATCTCTTACTGTAATTAAAAAATCAAGGTTTGAAGGTTCTTCAGGAATATAAACATTGAGATGAACCTTAGAAAATTCAGTAGCATCAATTGTTGGATTTGCAAATTGAATTCCTACAAAATTAAAATTCGTGTAGTGAATCATATTGTTACCACTGACTACAAAATCACTAGATAAAGTTGTTTGCCATGGCTCCCAATAGCCGTTAAAAAAGTCAACAGGAACATTTGTATAGCTATCACTAAAAAGCGAGATTACATCACTAGAGTTTCTTGTTGGAGTGGGTGCAACATCGAATCCACCGACAGCACTTACGGTCATTGAACCCTGTGCTTCTACGCCTCCTAAACTGGCTGTGATAACCGCTGTACCATCACTAACACTAACAACACCAAATTGATCAACGAATGCTAAACTAGGATCTGAAGATGTAAAGTCAAAATAACTTGGTGCTACATTAACTGTTTTGTTAAGCCCAGAACCCAAATTAAACGTTTGTGTAAGGCCTGTTATTTCTAAATCAATTCCTGCAAAGGCATCTTGTACAAGATCTTGACCATTTAAAATAGCAGGTCTTGGTTGACCAATGGTTCCGAGTCTTTCAAATTTTAATTCGTCAATCCAAAAGGTGTAACCTAAACCGCCTGTGTTTTGAGTTCCTGCCGAATACCAAAACATTCCTCTTTCATCAAAAAGTTTTGAAGGGTCTGGAATTGGAATCACATATTTTACCCAGTTTGTGCTCAAACTTACATTGGTATCGTTTACTTGATATTGGTTTAACCCAAAGTCTTGTCCAAATCCAATTTCTCCAATCACAACCCCTTGAGATGCTTTTGCCCAAAAAGTAAGTGCATCGAATTCTGTAAGATCACGACCTGAGCCTTCGACTCTAAAAATACCCCCAGCATAACTTCCATCTGGATCATTTGCATTTGGCACATCAAATCTCATGGAAGCCTGGCTTTCATAGCCTTCATTTTCATCAACTGACCACGCTGTTGCTTTAGAACCTAAATACGGAAAGTAAAAATCACTTCCAAGTCCTATGGGTGAATCAGTGAAGATTTCGCCTGTTTTGGATAGGGTAGCAAATTCGGCTTCATCAGAAATATCTCTTTCACAACTCATGGTGATTACAAAAAGTAAACCTGTGAGGAGTGTGATTCTTGAATACATAAATTTTATATTTTTCATTTTTACAGTGTTTTATTTTCCTATATTAATATGAATGTATGTTCTAATTTCCCATTCGCTTCCATTAGGAAATCCTACAGAACTGATAGGCGGTACTGCTGGATAGGTATTTGGAGGAATGAACATTGGGGAGTAACGTGGCGAGTATTCGTTTAGTGAACGCCATGTTCCACGTACTCCAACTTGTGTATTTGGAAGGATAAACCAATCTGGTTTTCCTAAGGTTGTTGATAAATCTAACATTAACTGTACAGGATATGTTAGGTTAAAATCACGGTGATAATCAAAAGGTCCCCAATCGTTAAATTTAAGAGTGTGGGTTAGTTTTAATTTGTTATAGATGAATCGAATATCTCCACCAAATCGTTCTATTAAACGATCATCACTACCGTTTGCTTGTGCGTTACCGGCATAAAAATTAGCGATAAATCCAAGGTCTGGATTTAGTTTAGAAACAATTCGTGAATGAGCTTCCCATAAATCTTGAGCAGGAGCTGCATTTGGGAATGCAAAAGAAGTACGATTCGCTAAGAAACCAACTGCTGCATCTTGAGCTGTTGGGTGATGACGAAATACAAAACCAAGGTTGAATGCAAATTTTGCATCTTCAGCGCGGTCGTTATCCCACTCATACATCCATGTTCCTGGAGTTGGATCGTATGTTAATAAGAGTTCTCCAGCTGTAGTTTCTCTGTTGGCTCTAACTGCAAATGGATCATCTTGAACGTTTCTTAGACGTCCAGGTCCTCCATCTAAATCGTTGGGCATTGCAGCAACAATTGGTTTTTGCCATAAGAAATTAGGAGCAATTTGAAAATCTCCAAAGGTATATGCAAACCCAGAAAGGAAGTTGTTTTGGTTACCGCTTCCAGAATCTTTTAATCTCCATCCAGTAAATGTTTGTGTTTGATCGGATCCACCATTAGCAACTAAGCCCATGCTTGCCCCTTGTGCATACCACATAAAAGCTCCTTTTTGATAGGTTAACTTGGCTTTTGCTCCCCAGTTGTCTTTTTCATTAATTTCATCTGTATAGATTACATAATTATCCGTAGTTCCTTCAGCGATTTGAAATTCACGACCGTTTAAAGGTTGTCCACCCCAGATACCACCAACATCAAAAATAAAGTTGCCAAATTTTCTTGTGGCATGTAACGTAACTCTACGTGTTTTTGGAAGTGGAATTGCAATTGAAGTTACTGCACTCCCAACATCATCAATATCTTCGTGGTAAACGGTTGTTAGATCCCAGTTGCCAAATCTTTTACCGTACTTTAAAATTACGGCTGGATTCGCTCCCCACCAAAGTTGAGGACCAAAGGCCGCTTTTAAACCATTTAAAGCTCCTTTAGCATCAAATTCAATTCCTGAAATTTCACCGTTATACAAATCTAAATTTGGCCCATAATTGGCTTCTCTATATAAGTTAAAGAAATCTCCTTCATAGGCCCAGTGATAGTGTCCTGTTCTATAAAAACCTCTTAAATTAAAGTCTTTAGCATTCCAGTCAAATTCAGCGTTATAAATTCTTACTCTGTTTGGGTCTGTAATAGTTACATTACCATCATCTGTATTTACATCAAATGAGCGTCCCGGGTTTTCATAAAATATTTCATCAATTGGATTTTCAGCAACATTACCAAGAATATTGAAATTTACATTGGCACGCATATTAGAAGCAGGGTTTCCTTCTACTCCAATAAAATACGATTGCATGTGGTCAAAGCCGAGTTCATTTGGATAAGCATTCGAATTAGGGTCTTCATTGTCGGGAGTTGTAATAAGTGTTCCGCCCGTATTGAAGGTTGTAGACTCAATTCTCAAATTGCTTAGTTTTAATTTTTCATTGCCTCCCAAAGCTGCTTTATCTCCTCTTGCACGAAGCACCGCATCCATTAATTCGATGTTGTCAAAATGAGTTTCAACAAAATCCGGAGTCACGCCGGCTTCGTAAGGGTTTAATTGGTGTGCTATTTTTAAAGCATAATAAGATGCTCGTGGATATAAAGTGTATAGACCTCTTGAATTTGTTGGACCTTTTGCACAAACTCCAAACCATTCCTCATTCATGTTATTTTCTCCTGGAGCGTAATCAAGTTGATAACCACCATTTGACCATGAGGCATTGTTGTCATGAACTTCTAAATTTTTAGTTTGTCCAAATTTCCACCAACCATCACTAAACTGGAATGTGAAACCACCAATTGCATTTTCTGATTTTCCTAAACCAGCTGCATTCTGATAAATATCTTTCCAATTTGAAACCATGTAATAGGCCTGCATTTTTTGGTCTTCGGCATTATCAAGCGCATTAAATGAATCTGAACCAAATTCAGTTAACATGATTGGCATGTCTAATTTTTCTTTAACAGTCTCAAATGCGTCTGTAAAAGAAGCACCACGATACATATTCGTTCCAAAAATATCAACATCCTTACATTCTTCAGCAATGATATCTATAAATAAAACATCCCCATTACAGATTGCTACAGGATGAGACGAATCGATACTTTTCATTTTAATTGATGCATCATTCATCAATTTATACATAGGTCTTCCACGCTCTTCTCCAACGAAATCTCTTTTTTCTTCTTCGTCTGGAAAATCTTCTGTTTCTGGACCTGCCCAAAACAGTCCGTAATTATTTTCATTTCCTAATAGAAACATTAATAAACCAGGAGTGTCCTTATAATCTTCGGCCAATTTGGTGACTTCAGATAGTAATAGCTCTTGTGTTGCTTCATCGCTATAATCTGTTACTGGTACCCATGCACCATTTATAGTAAGTCCATAACGACCAAAAGAGTGGTTTAACATGGTATAAATACCATAGTTTTCATAAATGTATTGGATCCATTTTGGTTGTGCTCCTGTATATTGTCTTATGACATTAACACCCATATTTTTCAATAACCCCATTTCTGCATCTAATGCTGCTTTGATTACATCATCAGACTGGTTCCATAAACTGTAGGAGTAATTTGTGCCAATTGGGAAATAGTCCCAGTTCATTCCGTTGATCATGAAGTCTTCTCCATTCACTACTAATTTCATCCCATTTTCATTATTAACAACCTTTACCTTGTCTGCCTGAGCAAAAGCGGTTGTTGTAATTAAAAAAAGAATTAATCTTACCAAAGTGTTTTTCATAATTTGATTTTAAAAATTATTGTTTTTAGATTTTGTTTATAGTTTTGATAAATATACTCACTTAGCAATGTATAAGTGATAATAAAAAGCACTACAAAAAACATACAAAATAAAAAAACCTATAAATTTTGATCTATTTATCAAAAAAAGATAAATATAATAGATAAATCAATGGTTTAAAAAAATTCGATAGCCGCATAAAAACTGATGAAGCATTCGATAATGTAGTGGTAATGTATTGTTAATTCCATGACAAAAAGCACCTAATACACATGTGTATAGTTTAAAAAATGTTTTTTTACCATAAATCAACCATTTTATGTTGGGGTGTCACTACAAGCATATTTGTATTGTTGAAATAAAATTCATTAATATCAACTACAAAAGTATTTTACTTTTTACAAAAATACAATGCGTCTGGATTTTTCTTAACATTTTTGTAGTACTGAAAACGTAATTAATAAAAAAATTAGATTGTATCTTTGAAAAAAAAAAGAATGAAAAATTATATCGCTGAAACTATAGGGACCTTTAGTATGATATTTTGTGGTTGTGGCGCCATGGTGATCAATGATTTTACTGGAGGTACAATCACCCACCCAGGAGTAGCAATCACTTGGGGTCTTATTGTAATGGCTATGATTTATGCCTTTGGTGATATTTCAGGAGCGCATTTTAATCCTGCGGTTACAATAGGCTTTGCCGTAGCTAAAAAATTCAGTTGGCAGGAAGTCCCTAAGTATATTGTTTCTCAATTTATAGGAGCCATTACTGCATCCTTGTTATTACTTTATTTGTTTCCTGAAAGCGATTTAGGAGCAACACTTCCAACCATTGAACCGTTAAAAGTTTTTATAATAGAATTGCTGCTTAGCTTTTTCTTAATGGTTGTAATAATTAATGTCTCTACGGGGAGTAAAGAAATTGGACCTATTGCTGGAATTGCTGTTGGGAGTGTTATTCTTTTAGAAGCGATGTTTGCTGGACCTCTTACAAAAGCTTCAATGAATCCTATTCGTTCTTTGGCTCCTGCCCTTGCTTCAGGGAATTTCACACACTTGTGGGTGTATCTTACGGCCCCTTTTGTTGGAATGTTTCTTGCCGTTTACAGCTGTAAACTCGTAAAAAGCGAGAATTGTTGCGATGATAAATGTTAATATTTGTTTAATTATATATTTCATTAATTAAACAAGATGTATTTTTACAATATAATACAAAAAAATTATGTCCAAAAAAAATACACCTTCACAAAATTCCCTTGTAAACCTATATATGGAGTATGTTTTAGAGCACAATCATGCCCCAAAATCTGTTTATGCATTTGCAAAATCTAACGGCTTTAAAGAAGCTGAATTTTATAAGTTTTTTACAAACTTTGAAACCCTAGAATCTAAAATATTTAGTTTGTTTTTTACGAACACCAAAGAAACATTAGAGTCTAGCAAGGACTATCCTACCTACGATTCTAGAAATCAATTATTAAGTTTTTACTTTACCTTTTTTGAAAACTTAACCGCCAACAGAAGTTATGTTGTTTATGCCTTGAATGAAAGCTGTAACAAACTTGAAAACTTAAAAAAGCTAAAGGAGTTACGTTCTAAATTCCTGGACTATATTGATGAATTGGATATTGAAGTCCTTCAAATCAAAAACAAACAAATAGAACAAATAAAAGATAGTATTGTTCATGAATCTTACTGGGTACAACTCATGATTACTTTAAAATTCTGGCTCGATGACACATCGACTTCCTTTGAAAAAACAGATATTTTTATTGAAAAATCAATCAACGCCAGTTTTGATTTGATCTCTATTTCTCCGCTTAAAAGCGTTGTGGATCTAGGAAAGTTTTTATTCAAGGAAAAAATTAGCATGAATTAATATGAAGTCAATTGACAGAATCCCAACTTCAAAAATTGAACGTGCTGGAAAACTCGTTTCAACGGGTGCCAAGGTTGGTGTAAACTACCTCAAATATTACGGTGAAAAAATCACAAAAACAAAAGAAGAAGCAAAAGACAATCTTAACAAAAATAATGCTGAAGATATTTATTCAGGGTTAAAACAACTTAAGGGAAGTGCTTTAAAAGTAGCACAAATGCTCAGTATGGAGAAAAGCATTTTACCGCAAGCTTATGTTGACAAATTTTCTTTAGCACAATTTTCAGTCCCTCCCTTATCTTCCCCACTAGTGATTAAGACTTTTAAAAAATATTTTGGGCAACATCCAAATTTGATTTTTGATGAATTTGATTCAGAATCTATGAATGCAGCAAGTATTGGGCAGGTTCACAAAGCAGAGAAAGATGGCAAGCAATTGGCCGTTAAAATTCAATATCCCGGGGTCGCAAATAGTATCAAATCGGATTTGGCTCTAGTGAAACCTATTGCTGTAAAAATGTTCAACATTAAAGGAAAAGATTCAGATAAATATTTTCAGGAAGTGGAAGATAAATTGGTTGAGGAAACCAATTATAAGCTTGAGATTTCTCAAAGTAAAAAAATAGCAGACGACTGTGTTCACATTCCTAATTTGTTATTTCCTGAATATTATGAAGATTACTCTTCAGACCGTATTATTACTATGGATTTCATGAAAGGTGAGCATTTATCTGAATTCACAAAACACAATACAGATAAAGCGAAGTCTAACCAACTTGGACAGGCGCTTTGGGATTTTTATATGTTTCAAATACACAAGCTCAGAAAGGTACATGCCGATCCTCATCCTGGAAATTTTCTTATAAATGAAAATGCGCAACTTATTGCACTCGATTTTGGCTGTATGAAATCTATTCCAGAGGAGTTTTACATTCCATATTTTGAATTATCAGATAAAAAAATCATTGACAACCCGGTGTTGTTTAAAGAGAAGTTGTATGAATTAGAAATTTTAACCCCAACAGATACTCCCGAGGAATTAGAATTTTTTACAGCAATGTTTCATGAACTACTGAGCGTATTTACATTGCCATTTCATGATTCTATATTTGATTTTTCTAATCCTGATTTTTTTAATAAAATTGGAGACTTAGCACAACGGTACAGCAAAAGTACTGAACTCCGAAAGTTTAACGGCAACCGTGGTTCCAAGCATTTCATATACATCAATAGAACGTTTTTTGGACTGTACAATCTAATGTTTGATTTGAAAGCGTCAGATGTGAAAATTAACCAATTTAAAAACTACTAAATGCTACACTTAAAACGGCAAGATTTTGATGATTTAGATCATGTTTATAGAATAAATATGATGAATAGTTGTTCCGGTTTTAAATCGGCAAATCTGATCGGAACCAAATCAAATGATGGTACTCCAAACGTTGCGGTGTTTAGTTCGGTTACCCATTTAGGCTCCAATCCCCCATTATTAGGAATTGTGTTTAGACCTGTTTCAGATGTGCCAAGAAATACCTATGAAAATATCATAGAGACAGGACAGTTTACTGTGAATCACATCCATCTAGATATTATTGAGCAAGCACACCATACCTCTGCTAAATATGATAAAAGTATTTCGGAATTTGACATTACAAAACTAGAAGAAGAGTACAAAAACGATTGGCATGCACCGTTTGTAAAAGGAGCACCAATTCAAATGGCACTTACTTATTGTGAAGAATATTTAATTAAAGCCAATAATACAATTCAATTGATTGCTGAAATCAAAGATTTATACATTCAAAACGATATTGTGGAGGAGGATGGGTTTGTAAATCTAGCCAAAGCTAACATCGTCGCCATAAATGGATTAGATGGCTATGCCTTACCTTCTTTAAAACAACGTATTGAATACCAACGTCCAAAAAAATAAAAGTTGAATTCCTATTGAAAAAATCTGATCTCCCTTCCAAAGTTTGTGTTCAATGTTTAAGACCATTTACATGGCGAAAAAAATGGGAAAAAAATTGGGAATCAGTGAAATATTGCAGTAAAAAATGTAGCAGTCAACGAAAAAAAACAGCTTAGTTTAGTTCGGAGATATTCAAAATAATATTTCAATTACTACTACTTCAAACTAAATTATTTTAAATGAAAACACTTCGTCTTATACTAGGAGATCAACTAAATATTCAACATTCGTGGTATGCGTCTCTTTCTGAATCAAACGTCTATTGTATGTTTGAAATGCGTCAAGAAACAGATTATGTAAAACACCACATTCAAAAGGTGGTGGGATTTTTTGCGGCCATGCGCGATTTCTCAGAACAATTAAAGTCCAGGGGGCACAAGGTTATATATTTAACTTTAGAGGATTCAAACAACAATCAAAACCTAGAAGACAATCTCAAAAACATCATTGCTTCTCATGAGATAGAATCGTTTGAGTACCAATCACCAGATGAATATCGATTGGATGCGCAGCTCAAATCCATTTGTAATACGCTTTCAATTTCGTTTAAAGAATTTGACTCTGAACATTTCTACACTAAACGTAATGAATTAGCGCTTTTTTACGAAGGGAAAAAACAGTTTTTAATGGAACGGTTTTATAGATATATGCGCAAAAAACATCACATTTTAATGAATGGCGAACAGCCTGAGGGTGGCGAATGGAATTATGACAAAAGCAATCGTAATAAATGGAAGGGTTCCCCTGAAGTTCCACCATTTTTGGACTTTAAAAACCCTGTAAGTAACATACTTAATACAATAAACACGAGTGGCATTGAAACTATAGGACGATTTGATTTCACTACATTTTCATATCCGATAAACAGAGAACAATCCTTACAGCAACTTGATTATTTTAATCAAAATTTATTGATCCATTTTGGAGATTATCAAGACGCATTGCATACCAACGAAGTGTATCTATTTCACTCACGTCTATCGTTTGCCATGAACCTAAAGCTAATCAGTCCCAAAGAGATTGTGGATGCTGTTATGGCACATTACCGAACAAATGATAACGAAATATCAATTTCTCAAGTCGAAGGATTTATCAGACAAGTCATTGGTTGGCGCGAATATATGCGGGGCATGTACTGGGCACAAATGCCCGAATACAAATCATTGAATACTCTTGATAATCACCACAAAATTCCAGATTTCTTTTGGACAGGCGATACAAAAATGAATTGTTTGAGCAAAACAATAAATAATTCATTGGACAACGCCTATGCACATCACATTCAGCGTTTAATGATTACTGGTAATTACTTGTTATTAACCCAAACCAACCCAGATGAAGTTGACGATTGGTATTTAGGAATATATATTGATGCTTTGGAGTGGGTGCAACTTCCAAACACACGAGGTATGAGTCAATTTGCGGATGGCGGTCTGATCGCAACAAAACCCTATGTTTCATCTGGAAGTTATATCAATAAAATGAGTAATTATTGCAGTGACTGTAAATACAACGTCAAAGATCGTTTAGGAGAAAATGCCTGTCCTTTTAATAGTTTATATTGGAATTTTTTGGATGATAAACGAACTCAATTGGCTAATAACTTCCGAATGAAAATGATGTATTCAGTATTAAATAAATTCTCAAATGATGAACTAATTGCCATGAAACTAAGAGCTTCCCAGATCATCGAAACCCCCGAGAGGTTTTAATTACACATTATAAATGTTAATATTTGTTTAATTGTTATTTTAAATGAATAAACATTGTGTATGTTTGAAACTTAAACAACACTATTGGTTCTAGATACAACATACTACAACAAGGAACACAAGCAATTATTTGATAATTTTGTTGGAAATTCTTACACCTTTATTCAAGCTCTTAAACGCCGTGGAGTAGGATCAAAACGTATGATAGTTGACAAAGTTAGCCCAAACTTAAATTCCATTTTAAATACCGTTTC
>Ga0115560_1002255_pt1 | contig 12781 bp, 8 predicted proteins | sample COGITO_mtgs_1105_5_FD_87278 | JGI IMG/M metagenome (GOLD analysis project Ga0115560, IMG submission 87278) | Pelagic marine microbial communities from North Sea - COGITO_mtgs_110509 | ecosystem: Environmental > Aquatic > Marine > Epipelagic | place: Germany:Helgoland, sampling site Kabeltonne... | reverse complement strand
TTTATAATGCTTTCATAATCCTTATTGATTTCCTCATCATTGATTTCTGTATGTCTTTGTTTAATATATTTTTTCATATTTTCACGTAGGGTATTTCTCTTCCTCGAACGTTGTCGCGGTCGCGGCGGCACCGTCGGCGGCGGTGCGGCTTCGGCTGCCGACACCTCGCGCAGCCGCTTCGCTTGCTGCAGCCGCGAATGGATGGACGACGGTGGCGGCGGTGCGGTTTTCGTTTCGCCGCCGCTGCCGCCCTCTTCCTCCTCTCCTTGCCCCGCCGCTTCTTCATCCTCCAGCGCGAGCTTGGATACTTCCTCCGCTGCCACTGCCTCGCCAGCTGCCGCTGCACCTGCACCTGCTTCTGCGGCTCCGCCTACCCCTTTCCCCTCTCTGGACCGATTTAGTAAATATTCTAAACTTTCATCAAAACATATTAATATAGAACTTCTCACTACTTGAGTATTATTACTTTCGAGGCTTGTAATATGCGTTCTATAATATTCAAGTTCACGCTTTATATATTCATTTCCTTGGTAGTCTACATATGTCAAGTATCCTTCTCTTAAGCATAGCTCAACACCCACATCAAGAACTTCGCTATCTATTGTGTTTTTATCTTCTTTTCCATGAAGGCACCCCGCCCCCTTTCCCCTCGCAGGACATATATTTATTTCTAATTTTTTAATAATATTAAAAAAATTTTTATATATATATTCATAATCTTCTATATAATTTTTTCGTTTGTTAAAATTACTTATTTTTAATTTATCAAAAATTTCATGCCATTTATCTTCGATATAATAATTTTTTCTGAGTTCTATTTCCTTTTTTTTATTATTTGTATAACCAGGAATACAATTACAAGGTCCTAAAAATAATTCTTTACCAAAAACATCCCCAATACATTCATCATTATGTAGTTGTCTTACACAATTTCCATGATAACCACCACCCTTAATTTCTCTAGTTTTTCCTAAAATAATGTATTTCCACCTTTTAGGATTAAGAATTAAATCTTCTGGGTCAGGCATGATACACTTTCCTATACATTGCCCTCCATATGCTTTACAAGGGATATAATTAATAATACTTTCATCCATCCTTCGGAGATGTCTAAATATTTTCCAGTTATTAATACATTGGTACATCTTCCCCTCGTATCCAAACTGCTCAAAGTTATTCGCATACCTTGCTAAACCTTCATTTTCAATGGAAGCAGCCTTACCTCTATTTTGTATCCAAAAATCTAATCTATTATATATAGCTGATAACTGAATTTCTTGAAACGATAATTCTCTATTCCGGCGCGCTGTACCTAAATCCCAGGCGGCTATATTTAACGCCGTGTGTCTTTTCCACAAGTAAAACCCTAAATTTAGAGCACCTTTTACTAAATCAGTAAAAAGTTGTATAACCAAAAGGACGGTAACCGGTCCTGCCCCGCCCATAACTTCTTTACCTGCTTCAGTATCGTACCCCATCGAGCCGGAGTAGGACCCACGGAGTGCAGCGTCTGTCGAATTCTGCCATAAAGCGGCTTGATGAGATGGTCCGTCCACGTTCGCCACCAAGCCGCGGTTTCCGCCGCCGCTGCTCCACGCGGCTTCTGCCACACCTTTGATTGTCTTATAAATAATTTTCTTTAGTGATGTTTGATTAATCATATAAATTATATATTTTAAACTATTTATTTGATGTTCGGATTTAACTCCCGTATTAATTTCACAAACTTCTAGTAAATTACTAAAATATCCAATGGGCAAGGGATTTAAAAACCTTTTAGCTGCATTAAATTCATTCTTCGTAATATCACCATTATCACACAAGAATTTTAAAAATTCTATAGAAAACTTCTTATAATTATTTTCATTCCTCTTAGTACTATCTTCAGGGGGGGTTATATAGCTATATATTTTTTTTAATTTTTTTTCTATTTGACTTGGACCTTTTTCGCCGTTTTTTATTTCCTCTTTAGTACAATTTTCCACAAATGTTTTTCTTTTATCTTCCTTAGCTGGGTCTGTAAATGTAATTCTCCCCGCGCACATCACCTCCTTCCATTTAGCTACCGAATATTTATGTAGTTCGAATGTGTCACTTACAGGGCCTAAAAATATTTTTAGGAAACCAGTAGCATCCCTCCTAATATCTTTAATCTTTAAGGACTCGTTATCATATGCAAATTCGTTGTCAATTTCTATTTCTAATTGAACTGTTGTTCCTACTTTAAGAAAAAAATTTGATATGTTAGTATTAATATTGTCAATTTTTGTTTGTGTTTTTGACAATCCTTTTTTTATTTCCTTTCCAGTACAATTTTTCACAAATGTTTGTCTTTTAGTTTCCTTATCTTTATTTACAAATGTAATTCTACCCGCGCACATCACTTCCTTCCATTTATCTACCGAATATTTATGTGGTTCGGATGTGTCACTTACAGGGCCTAAAAATATTTTTAGGAGACCAGTAGCATCCCTCCTAATATCTTTAATCTTTAAGGACTCGTTATCATATACAAATTCGTTGTCAATTTCTATTTCTAATTGAACTGTTGTTCCTACTTTAAGAAAAAAATTTGATATGTTAGTATTTATATTGCTCGTCTTCTGGTTAATTTTTGTTTGTGGTTTTGACTGTCCCTTTTTTTTTTCCTCTGAAGTACACCTTTCCGCAAATCTTGTTCTTTCAGTTTCCTTATCTGGGTCGGTAAATGTAATTCTACCCGCGCACATCACCTCCTTCCATTTATATACCGAATATATATGTGGTTCGGATTTGTCACTTACAGGGCCTAAAAATATTTTTAGGAGACCAGTAGCATCCCTCCTAATATCTTTAATCTTTAAGGACTCGTTATCATATGCAAATTCGTTGTCACTTGCTATTTTTAATTCAACTGGTGTTTCTGCTTTAAGAGCAAAACCAGTAGCATCCCTCCTAATATCTTTAATGTGTGAGGGGTGGGCATATGCGAATTCGTAGTCACTTTCTATTTTTAATTCAACTGGTGTTTCTGCTTTAAGAGTAAATCTTGATATGTTCTCTTTTATATTGCGCTCCTTCTGGTCAATTTTTGTTTGTGTTTTTGACTGTCCCTTTTTTTTTTCCTCTAAAGTACACCTTTCCGCAAATCTTTGTCTTTTAGTTTCCTTCTCGTCATTTACAAAGGTAATTCTGCCAGCACATATCACTTCCTTCCATTTAGCTACAGTATATTTATGTTTTTTGCCCTTTCCATCTTTTTGTCCCAGAATTATTTGTAAACTCTTTCCTAAGTTATCTTTAATATCTATAATTTCTAAAGAAACATCAATATTTTCGAAATGAACGAAGTCATCCGTCGTTTCAATATCTAATTTAGATATACCAAGTTCTTCGCCAATTTTAAACATATGAATATTTTGTGTAATTCTATTTCTTCTCAAATGTTCTCTTCGGAGACGCCTCCCTTCTAGTAGCCCCCCACCATATTGATTATCCGTATTATTATAATCCAACATATATATATATTATAATAATATTTTTTAATAAAAACGACTTTATAAAGATTTTATATATTTTATATATTCATCAAACCGAACTGTTAGATCACTAATACATTCACCAAAGCGGTTGGAGGGAGGAGCCTCAGATTTACTTTTATATTTTACAAGTAAAAGATTTTTTAATTTTTTTACAAAATTAATTTTTAATTCTAATCCAGGCGGAATATCTTCTTTTTTCTTTAATAAAAGATTTATATATTTAGTATGAAGTTTAGATATTTTTAAATCATATTCGTGTAATGTGTATTTTTTTTTATGAGTATCGAATGTGTTTTTTGATGAAATAGCATCTTCGGATTTTTGGATTAAGTCCTTTAAAGAAACCCATTCGTCAACCAATTGGTCGTCCCACCCCGTGCTTTTGGCATCGTTATAATAAAATTCATATTTTTTAGTATCCTTGTTAGAATATGGTGTAGATAATTTTCTATTAATTGGAGTAAGAAATATACTATCTGTTCTAGCCGTTGATATAGGATTCTTCGCTCGTGTAATCATTCTCCCAACAGCATGCACTAAACCAATACCGTCCCAATTACCTGTCTCAAATGCTTTATTTACATAAATTCTGGCTACTTGTTGGCTATATGAATTAAAATTAGAATTTTGTTCATTATTTTGCGCGTTTAAAGAAGTAATATTTATCTCAGACCCTTCGCTGTTTATAAAATGAAGTATTATCTCCTGTTGTTTTTGATCTTTGGTTAGAGAGCTGTTTTCATTTATTATATCATATAATGCTCTCTCATCATCACTCCAATAAATAATATCATTTACATTAATTTTCGCCACGGGCTTGACGGCGAAGAAGCGTTCGTCCGCGATCCAGAGTCCCTCCTCCCAGCGACCAGCCACTTCTTGTTCGTCTTGTGTCGGGACACTGCAAGGATTATATTTACCAATTACCTGTGTTATTTTTTTTTTAGTTCACCAGTAGTTATATCGAAAGTGACTCCTAAAGATTTTAATTCATCTATATGAGTTTTTTTTTTACATTTTCATAATACTTCTTTGTTAAAAAAGAATTAATACCATCAAATAAAATTTCTTTTATTATTTCTATATCAATATTTTCGTTAAGTGTGCTAATTAAAAATTTCGCACCGCTGAGGTCTTTATAAAATTTGTTTAATTTTTTGCTGTTCTCTTTACCCCATTCATTCTCCGTAATTGTTCTCCATGCTAATTTATTTGTAGCAATATTAAATATAATTGCCGCATCTATAAAATAAGTATCAATTATTATATCAGACCTACAATTTGGACAATTAAGTGTACATAATCTTTTAAAACGTAAATTATGAGACCTACTAGCTATTCCTAAATCAGTCATTCTGATATTTGTTGATTTTGGGTCTTTCCCATAAATAATTTTATCCCAATATGGCATTAGAGAACTAGAAAAATCTTCAACCCCAGGTAAAATAGCAAATTCTTCACATCTTATACATTCCATTTTAGGTAAAAATGTAATGTTTTTATCTATATAATTTTTATAATACATTTTAAAAGCTGCCTCTTTTTGTCTTATATTTTGACCTATATTGTCTGTAAAATATGACGCCTCAGTTGCTTTTATGACTTTTGTACTAAGTATTTTTTTAATATCATTTTCTTTAGTAACTCTTAATGCACTGCCTCCAAGGCTTCGATACTCAAATTTTTTTATAATAGCATGACCAGCTTTCGCAAGAGTTACTGCTAATACAATTAAAGATATTACAGCTGAAACAGCAGCTACGATCAGCGCGATCGTACATAATGTTATTGTGACTGGCTCTCCTCCAATTTGGTTGTAATCACCGCCATCACTATCATCTGTATCGTCATCACTGCCATCACTATCATCTGTATCGTCATCACCGCCATCACTATCATCTTTATCGTCATTCTCATTTATAATTGTTTTTAATTTAGTGTGTAATTTTCGAGGAAATATCTTTATTAAGTTTTTTGGGTTAAATATTAACCCAAAATTATCCGCGATACCTTTAAATTGTTTTTTAATAGTTAAGTATAGTGTTTTAGCTAAAAGTTTCAGTTTTTCGGGGGTCAATTCTTTTAATAAATTACTTACCCCCCCCCCTCCCATTTGCATCGAATTTTTTGGTAATATATATTTTAGTGCTCCTCTTATTGTTCCTGTTATTTTTTCGGTGAGAGGTTTTAAACCAATATTTTTAATACCTTCAATTATTTGTTTAGTAACTCTGACTGGAATTATTTTTAATTCAACCGTAAAAAAATTTACTAAACTACTTCTTAGAATAATATTTGTAAAAATATTAATTATAAGACCTTTTATATTTAATTTATCTTTTAATTTATCAAATAATTTTGCAATCATACTAATGAACATCTCGGAGGAGTCCCCACCCCCCAATTGATTATAATGGTCTGTATATTTGTGCACAATTTCCTTTCCCTTCTCGCTATAAATATTTAATTCAGTTCCATTTACTGGATTAATAATTGTTTTATACATTATAATATAATTATATAATTATTTTTTTAATATAGATTCTATAGAAGCTAATTTCTTTTTTACAGATTCGTATTCCTGAGCTTTATTACTTAAATTTTGACTCAAAGTAACAATTCTTAAATCTCTTTCACTAACCAGACTCTCTATATTCTTAAAATCTCTTAATAAATTTGTGTTTTTTTTAGTCAAAGAATATAAAATATTTCCAAAAGAAAGTTCAATCTCATCTACATCTGTTTTACTTATTTCATAATAGTTAGCCTCTATTAATAAATTTTTTATAACATTATTTTCAGATAACATACTGTTCTCTATTAGTTGGATTGTAAAATGTTTAATATCTGTATTTAAATTAAAAACGAACGCTTCGTTCCATTTAGGTTTATCGCTGTTCCGTTTTATAGTCGTTGTTCTTTCCTCTCCATTATAGATAATTTTAACCGAGAAGTCATTTTTACTACTAAAGATTTTATATAATCCAATAATATTAATAAAAAACATTTACTATTAACTTAATTATTTATTTTTAAACTTAAATTTAAAACAAATAAATCCAAGTATTATTTAGATTAGAATATTAATATAACCAGGTCATGCTAGATGGTTTATTTATATGAAAAGTTATCATAAATATGAAATAAAAAATATATTATACATATATTTTTATTTGATGTATTATTTAATTCTTTACGACTATACTATTAGTTATTTAAGCTTTTTTTCAATTTATTTTTAAAATATCTATAATTATTTTTTAAATATAATGCCGTTGACACATTCTTACCAGATATTTTATTTAAAATATTTTTTAAATTATAGTCGTATAAAGATTTACGATAGACTGAAGTGAATTTTGCTCCTATATCAGCCCAATCTTTTGGATATTGTATTTTAACCTCTTCTAATAAAATATCCAGATCCTCAATTTCAATATAATTTAATAATTCTGCTTTATTTCCCAAAATTAATTTTTTTAAATTTTTATCTGTCTTTTTATAATTAAATTTACTAGAAAATGAAGCCATATGAAAAGTCTCATATACATAACCCTTGTTATAAATATAAAAACTAGAATAAAAAAGATGGCCCAACCTATCTATATTTTTTTTAAATAATATGCACATACTCGAAAAGGCCGATTTATCAAAATATATATCTAATTTATAGGGTGTTATATATATAGAATCTCTATTAAATTTAATTACAAAATATCGCTCATCTGTGGGACACTTACTTATATATGAAATTTTTTTATTTACAAATGACCAATCATAAATCTTGAATACGTTGTAGTATTCATTCTTTTGGAATATCAAATTTTCGGCTCGGAGTGTTCCATTATTATATGATAGTTTAATCTGTAAATTTACTATTGTGAACTTATATTTAATTATTATATCGTCTAATTTATCTAAATAATTATTGATAATAACTAAATCCCCTGTTTGATATGTCTGGGTCGTTTGGGTTTTTTTATTAATAGATTGTAAATATTTTTCATTTACACTAATATTAGATATACTATTGAATGTTATTTTTTCATTTTTATTTGATAATGGCATAAATTTTTTCCGGAGTATAATAAGAGTTTTGTATAACTTATCGCATGTACTATTAAATAATCTTACCCTAACGTTTTCAATAACTGGTGTTTTGAATGTGTCCAGAATATTTATTTTAAAATTTGTTAACCATATACTATCTTTTTTCCATATTTTAACTTTAATTTTAGATATATTGAGTAATTTATTTTCAAAAATTAAATCTTTATTCTCTATATAAATATAGTTATGTAAATATATATTTACCCTAAAACTCCTTATCATTATTTTAGGCAAATAACTACTTTCATCGGATTTAAACATTAGCTTTATTTTATTCACGATATTTATGAATTTATCTTCTAAAAATAACTTATTTACTAATAAATGTATATGCTCTATATAAATTGTTTTAGACTTTTTTAATGATAATTTTATTATATTAGTTTGACTAATACACTTTTTTTTATAGAATATTTTAAATTTTTTAATTTTAACTTTAATATATTCACCGGCATTCCTCCTAAAAATATTAACACCGTATAATTCTATATACATATCGGAAAAACAATCGATTCTTTGCTTTTGAATAAATATATTGAATACTGAAAAACTATCGATTATTTTATTAAATTTAGTATAATCTCGGTATAACAGGGAATATTCGCTATCCCATAATTTAAATCAAGTTTAGGTATATTCCGCTCAGGAAACTCAAATGATATTATTTTTGTTTCTAAGAACTCGACTTTTATATATGGGAAAAAATTGTTGTTAACCTTAATTTGTAGATTATTTACATTATTCTCGACAAAAGCAGTATTATATTTAAATTCATTTATTAATAATCTTATATGGTTATTAAATTTAATAATATAATATCTTTTACAGGTGCAATAAATTAATTTAAAAAATAAGTTTATAAAAAAAACCGCAAATTCTATTAAAATGTATAGTAGATAAAAAATATCCATTCATAATATATTATGAAATAATATTAGCATTTAAATTTATAATTTAAATTTATTTTATAATCGCTATCGTATAAAGAATATTTGTAATTTAAATCAGCGTAATCATCTGTAGTTTTATACATTTTTTTTAACCTGAACAAAAATGTATTTTTATCTATAGTGGAGTTATTTTCTAAAAATTGTATTAATTCATTTATTTTAGGAGTCATATTTTTAATACCTCCAATCTGTGATATTTTATCAATTATGTCTTTGTTTATATGGTTTACCTTAAAAAGTTCTCTAATACTATCGTAATCATAATTTACTTTATAACGAGTATTCTTCAATATATTATCTATATTGGCGTATTTTTTAATAAGTTTATAGGCCGATTTATAACCAACTTCTCGCATTTTGTGATTATAATCGGTACCCAATAATATACATAAATCCAAAAAAGAGTTATAATTTAAGTCTAATTCATATAAGATTTCGTCCATATTATAATAGGAAATATAATCCGTTTTGTTATTAAAATTTCGAATTATTATCTTCGAGCCACATGCAATAGTATCGGTATCATCACTTATTACTCCGTCTACCAGGTTAATTCTAGATAAATTAGCACATAGTTGCTCCGCTTCTCTGGGGGCATCTAAATATAATATATTCATTAAAGTTAATAGTTTTTTAGATGATTGAATAACAGAATTATTTACATATACTAGTCTTTTTTCTAGATTCTTAATTTTTTTATTAATTTCTTGCCGCTTCTCTATATTTTCAATAATAGATAAATTTGTTTTAAGATTAATAACTTGTGTTCTTATTTTTTTTTTTAAATTTTTACGATTTTCTAAAGTTTGTTTTTTTTCCTTAGGTGCTTCGCCGTCAAAAACAAATATAGGATAAATATTAAATTTACTTAGCTTATTTATCATAAAAAATAAGCCATTAATATGATTACCATTAGCATATAAAAATTTATATATATATAAATTAGCATCTACAGCGAAAACTTTATTTTTAAAATTGGCCAGGTTATTTTGATTATTGGGATCAATATTAGTAAACTCCGATATAAGATTGTTAAGATTTTTAATACCCATCAAAAGATAGTTATAGTTATAATAAATAGCAGATTATTTAAATGATTTATTTAATTTAAAATTAATACATTTTAAAATGAATAATTAGGTTTTAACATATATGAGCAACGTATTTAAAAATCGAAAACAGCAATTTTCAACAACTTGTTCGTCGTCACTAATTTCACCATCACTAATTTCATCATCCCGGTCACTTTCTATATCTTTTACTGTGGGGTCTTCTTCTTGTGCCTCTTCATTCTCTGGAACGCGAACATCTTCTTCTTCTTCTTTGGGTTTTTCACCAGAGTCATTCAATACGGTTTTTTCATCAATAGTTGTCCATATCTCCCAATGGCTACCCCAATCTTCATATTTATAAATAGTATAACCTCCATCACTCCAATTCTCACCCCAACTATTCCTTATAATAAACCCCTCTTTGTTATATCCAACTATCGTAACGGCATGACCACCCATAAACGGTCCATTAGGAATCCAAAACTGCGAACCAAAATTAAAAACCGGAAATCCTCCTAAACAAGGACCGTTTAGAAATAAACTTTTCTTTAACGTCTCCAACGATGTTACTTTTGCGTAGCCTTTAATTAAATGCTGTTTCGCATCATTATAGATTTCTTGTGGAATTTCATCTTTATCTTCTATTTTCCCATAAGGATAGTTTTTCTCACTACAAATTCCCGTATTTTTTAATAGTCTCATAACGTCTCTCCCAGTCATCCCCTCGTCGTTATTAGAAAAAGAATCGTATTTATTTTCCCGGCAATTATAAAAAAATTGTGGTGAAAAATATTCATTAAAACCATAATCCTGCTTTTCTTGCCATTCTTTAACACAGGCGGCTGTTTGAGCATAACAAGTTCCTTGGTCTCCTTGGTTTCTAATATTTTGTAATTGGTCGCGATAATCAACACTCTCTGGTAATTTTTCATCATTTCCTTTAAAAACAAAGTCTCTTATATCTTCGGGTGATTTTGTCAGATTACAAATAAAATCCATCTTCTATATTTATATACATATATTTTCGTGCTAATTATTTAAAATGTCATTATTCTTAATCTTATTCATGAGAGGGCTACTTTTATTTGGTTTAGCAATTATATATAAATCCCCTTTCGTTTTTTCGTCAAAATTATATAATCCCTTTCCTTGTATTTTAATTATATTAGTTTTAGTAGGTTTAATATCCACATCTAAAATAAATGTAGGTGTAATTTTATTATAATAATTAAACCCATTTAAATAGTCATCTATATGGACGTCTAATATAAGTTCTAAATCAAAATAATTAGCCTTTCTATATAAATTTTCAGGAAAATTATTATATATTTCAATTTTATATACAGAATCATTAAAATTAATAGTAAATTCGTTATAAATTAACTCTAAAAAAAACGTATTTTTAATTATATCATTAGATATCACAAGTTTGACTCCTGAATATTTACATAAAAAATCTATATCTATATCGATTGCATATTCCTTTTCATTTTTAATGACTTCTTCTTTAATACAGTGCTCGAAATAGTTTTTTTTACCTGATAAGGTGCGTTTTTTTATATATTTATTAAGTGTATTAGTGGTTTTATCAATAAATTTATCATTTGTAAACGTTTTAAATATATCACTGGCTGTGGTATGTTCATCTAATAAATTATCGGTTATTTGTGAAAAAGTTGTTTTTAAATAATCGCCGATAATCGGGTCTAATGAATTGAATACATTATTAAACAGTTCATAAGCATCTTCAAATGTGATTGAGACGCAATTATTTTTGTCATATAGTTCTTTTTGTTTTGGAACTGATAAAACCTGATAAGCCTCGGATATTTTAATAAAATTTTGTGTAGCTTCTACATCATTTAAATTTTTATCAGGATGATATTTTAACGCCAGGCGCTTATAGGATTTTTTTATTTCTGTGGGGGAAGCGGTATTATCTAATTCTAATATTTGATAATAATTTTTCATATATGACTTTTTATCACCATAAAACTTTATATAAATTATATTATGGTCTATAGTATATTTTTCTTTTTTTAATCATATGGGCATCGTCTTTAGGTTCAGCTATAATTTGATTAAATTTTTTCCCCTTTAAAAACTCCTCTATAAAATTCATAGAATATATACCACATTCCGTATCTAATTTTTGAAATTGCTTCTCGTTGTAGAATATTTTAAAACATTTTGAGGTAAATGAATTGCAATTATCACACGTGATAGGTAGTTTTACTGTAACTATATCGTCTTCTACCGATATTACATGGTTTAAAGAATCCGTATTAATACATATAACATTATCTAATAGTTTTCCGTAATTATGTTTACCTCCTACCTTTAGTGTGCGATTATTAATCTTTTTAAAATTATAATTTTCATCATGCGTTGTATCGATGTCGTCTATTTTAAGTTTTCTTTCTAATATTAATTTATTACCTTGATTTTTTAATCTGGACATTAACACTTGAACTTCTTGTGGTGGCTGCTTCCCAACGCTGTCGAAAAAATATATCCCGGCGGTATTCATATCTAAAAACAAAGATACCCAGTGAGACCCACCTAAATAATGTGGATCTAAATTAAATATTATCCCTATTTTTCTTATACCAGCGTTATATAGTCTCGATAAATTAATATTACATAATTCATTAGATATACACATCCCAACCGCTATTTTATGGTCGAAATCGATAGGTACGGGTCCTATAAATTTAAATTCGGGGTGTTTATTCTCATACTGTTCCATCACAGTCTGTATATCTATTGTGGATAACCACTCCGTCGGATTATTTTTCCAAGTCGAAGGCATTTTAGGCCTAAAAGAATCCTCAAGTATATTTTTATCTTTCAAGTTGTCTAAGATAGGATTTTCGAGTAAGCAATATTCTTCACTACAATTGGGAGTAAATCTCATTAGTTTTGTTTGTATATCTTTCCAAAGTTTAGATTTATCAATACGTTTTTTATTGTATTGAATTGCGTCGTTTGGGTATTTTTTATTATATTCCTCTGCAATTTTAATGAGCGCTTCTTTATCAAAACAAGTTATATCGTTGTCTTCTTTAGATGGAGAGCAATATGAAGGCATTACTTAATTATAATAGATGATTATTTTATTTTATATGTTAATTTAATATAAAATATA
>Ga0115560_1002249_pt1 | contig 12795 bp, 10 predicted proteins | sample COGITO_mtgs_1105_5_FD_87278 | JGI IMG/M metagenome (GOLD analysis project Ga0115560, IMG submission 87278) | Pelagic marine microbial communities from North Sea - COGITO_mtgs_110509 | ecosystem: Environmental > Aquatic > Marine > Epipelagic | place: Germany:Helgoland, sampling site Kabeltonne... | reverse complement strand
GGAAAAAGCGTATAAGGGATTAAATAGCGCGAATTAGGCCAGAATCAGTCAAATGCCGGTCAAAGGGCTTGACTGGCGGGGCGGCATCGCTAAAATGGCCGTCCGTTTAAAGTGAGTCAGGCAGCTGACAACAGTTTAACGATCCCACCCAAATATGGGGCCTTAGCTCAGCTGGGAGAGCGCAACACTGGCAGTGTTGAGGTCAGCGGTTCGATCCCGCTAGGCTCCACCAAATTTAGAACCCTCGTAGCCCACTGGTTGCGGGGGGGGGGTTAGCTTTTAGTGCCTATTTTCCTCTCTACTTCCAAGCCCTCAATGTTGTCGACTGTGGGAGAATTGTGGGAATTTCCAAATGGTACATTTCTCACTCTCGCTAAAGTCAACAATGGTTTGACCGTATCCTCACAAGCCTTGTTTGATGCAGCAATTAAATTGCTCACTTCTGCCTGCGAATAATGCGTGGTCATACTGCCATTTGAGTGTCCTAATAAGTCCTTTCTATCTTCATGTGAAACGCCTGCGGCACGTAATCGAGTGGCATAAGTATGCCGCAAATTATGTACCCCTTGGCGGATCATTTTCTCTTGGGGCAAGCCACTGGCTACCCACGCTTTTCGCCAAGCCATTGTACGCAAGTTCCGCAAGCGCTTTCCTTTGTAGCTGAATACATACTCGCCGTGTAAGTGGCGAACCTCACTCAGTACTGTTTGCGCTACGTCATTGGGTACTAAGATTCGATCCTGTTTGTTTTTGGTAAGCTGTTTTGGTAAAACAAACAGCGACCGGTCTTCAAACTGAATCTCCCAGTCCCACCGTAATTGGCATACTTCCTGTTCCCTTGCGCCGCAATTGACGTCAAACAAACAGGCTTGGCTTAGGTAGTCAGGTAAGCGCTGAAATAAGGCTTTCTGCTCTTCCCAACTTAACACATAAGACTGACGAGGTTCGTAGCTTGGCAGCGTAATCAGCGGGGCTGTTTCCAGCCATGTTAAACCGTGTTCGTCGCGCCAACTTCTCGCGGCAAGGTTTAAAATCCGTCTCACTATTGCCAACCTGCGATTGATCGTACCCTGACTCAAGCCTTTGTCTAACTGGTACTTCACAAAGGGCCTTAATGAGCTATCGTGAACCCGCTGTAACGACAGGTCTTTGATAAAGGGCATTACCGACGTCAGATTCTCAGCATCCACATGCAAGCTTCGCTTGTGGGTGTTTTCCTCAAGGTATTTAACGGCTGCCTCTTGGAATGTGCGTTCAAGCCGCATACCGTAAATGGTTGCGTTTCGGATATCCGATATCCGTTTGGCTAGGTAGCGTTCCGCTTCTTCGAGATCACTCGTTCCCGTGCTTTCTCGAAGCGGCGAGTCCAATCCTTTGAGTCGCTTGTCGATCCACCAGATATTACCTCGTTGGGTAAGTCCGGGTGATCGGCGTTTGGTTCTATTTTTTCGTGTTGATGATTTTTCCATAAGGGTTTCCTCTTCGGAGGACACCCAACAGCCTGCTTAGTGTAAGTCGCATACGCATCTAATTCCAGTCGATCAAAGCCAATACCGCGTTTTCCAATCGGTATTACGGTGAGATAGGGTCTTACTTGGGCATTAAAGGTGTGCCTGTCCATGCCGAGGTAGGTGGGGGCGTCACGAAGACGGTAGATGCGTTGAAGCATGCTGGGTGCTCAAAATGTCTTAGTCCTGTTTTTTTGAGGAGCTAAATTGAGCAACAACTATATGTTGTTTGTCTTTAGGTAATCAGCAATAAACCATTCACAGTGAAAAGATGGTTTAGTCTTCCAGGCTATTCAACAAATCTCTGCGTTGTAAAAACCTATGCTAAAAAAGGTGACTTATTTATGAATTGTGAGCTGTACGTGCTGGTGATATAGCCCCTCTTGCTAGGCTCTAATCCAGTAGGCCAGCTATATGATGTAAGCAGTGCTGTTCAATGATCTGCTTTAACAAGTCAACTTGTTCAGATAACCAATTCAATTCTTCCTCAGTAATTTCATAGTGCTCTGAATAACGTGCATCAACATAGGCACGCTGCAAGCGGCTAAAGCTACGACGATTGAATTTATTATCTCGAGGAAAGACGGCTGCTATTTCAGGGGCATATTGAAGAGCTAAAGAATGCAGGTGTTGCAGGCTGTGGGTCTTGGGTCGATAATTGGTGACTGTCAAAAGCAAAGTGTTGTAATAACGTTCAGTCGCTTGGTGAAGAGAAAAGGCGGCCAAGCTATACTGCTGATTCGACATATCTAAGTTGTAATGTCCCCAAAAACCGTTCGCATTATTAATCCACTGCTTAAAATGTTTCTCTGCTATCGGCCTTCTCTCTTCGTTAGTTAACTCTTTAGGCTCAGGCAGTTCTTTACCATTTGAGCTGAATAAATAAATGCCCTCTTTTTGAATATCATTAAAGAAATATTGACCTTCGCTTAACCACTGCCCGATTTCTGCTGCTGTGTGAATAATGAGCTTAACAGGGCTATGTACACGCCGTTCAGTTTTCTCTTCAATATTGCGCCAAAGCTCGTACTCTTCGACCAAGAGGTCATTGTTGAGTATCACTAAAATATCATAATCACTGATATAGCCATTGGCAGGGTCGTCCACATACGTACCGTTGGTGTAACTGCCAAATAGAATAATCTGTTTAATGTTGCTGAGCTTTTTCTTTCCCGTGGCGCTGTCAATCAGGCGCTCAAAATCATTGAGTATGGCATCACGAATGGCTTTTACGTAATGCTGCTTTTGCTCGGGTAAGTGATCTAGGTCTGTTTTCATAGCCGTAGTATAGCGGGTAGCGGGTGATTGATCAGTAAGCGAAGCGAGAATCTTGCCTCTGTTATTCTAACGTGCATTTCGTATTCAATGTCCATTATCTTACCGTTTAATCCCATCTCGGGTTAAGGCAATAGCACAATGTGAGCCGTTTTTAATAAGGTCTGAGTAGAGCTTACCTTCGAGCCTGAATCCTTCTTAGAGTGGTGGTCGGTCAATTTCCTGGATCATGGTGCCATCATTGCTAATAAGGCACACTATTTAGCCGCCGCTAAAGGCATTGAACGCTCGGGCGCCTACTCCTTTGGCAAGGCAGCAGAACAGTTAAATCCTTCAAGTGATGTAATAGATAGTTAACGTATTGATATTTTGGCAACCCTACGTCACTGTTTTTCAACAGTGACGTAGGGTCAATCCCGCAGCATAAGCGGCATACAGAAACTTTCTTTGAACTTTGAACAGTTACGAGGGGTATTTTCTATTGAAAAGCCATAGAATTTTAACCAACGAAGTGTGGCTATTGCACCCTCAATAGCGTCGAGGCTCAGCAGAGCCAAGAAAGGTGCTCATACTTAAGTATGAGCTTCATGTCACTAAACGGAGCATTGCTATGGCATCAAAGGAGTAAGCAGTAAAAATGTCTGAAGTATTAAGACGATCTGTGCAAAACCCGACCGGCAATTAACACAGGCGTATTCAAGTTTGAGGGAGTGGTGTCCTAAGACGTAAAGTAATCAGTAGTTAGATTACTCTTCCATGTGGTTACCCCCACTGGAAGGTCATAAACACTTACCGAAAGTACGACTACACCGATATGTTCTGTATTGTTCTTGACCGTTCTGAATAATCAATAAGAGGTATGGAATGTTAAATTGACTTGCCCTTAATTCATAAGACATTGTTGATGTTGATACATTAAAAATACTGCAATTTTAATAAGATAGAATTTTTTATAACACTCCAGAACAGTCGAGAACAGTCTGGAGCGGACAAGAACAGTGAGTTTAAAGCAGGCTGGAGGTGATGGTTTGACACATTGCGCAATCCTGAACGATGAGTGTGACTGCGAGGAAGCAGGGCTATTTATCTGATTTTGAGGTTAGGTCGGCGGATACCAGCCCAAAGTCTCGAAGGACGGTTAGTTCAGCATATATTCACTGGGCTGAGATTATATTCGTGATGGAGCAAAAACATAAGGATAAGCTCAAAGCGGAATTTACTCGATGCTTGATCATAAGGAGGTGCATGTATTGAATATTCCTGATGAGTATCAGTATATGGATTCAGAATTGGTGGATGAATTGCAAGCTGCGGTTAATGGGCTTCTAGGGTAACGAAAAGGAGTCTAGCTGCTCTACACCTAAGGTGAGTAGCCTATCCCGTTAAAAACTATCCCGTCTTTTGGTGTTGAATTAATTCAACACCAAAAGACGGGACACATAGGGAAAGCGGAGCGGGATGGTTGGTTCTAGTGCCGTTGTTTATCGCCGCTCAGTGTTTTAGCGGATACCGGAGTTTCCCTGCCTTTCTGCAATTGTTCAAATAAGTCCTCGCTGTTGTTCTGCGCTGCAACAATATGTCTGACCATTAATCAATGCCGGCTTGTGGTTACGCTAAATGATTGGGGTGTATCAGGTTAGGTTGAATTGAGGAAAATAGTGCTTGTTGTGTCCTATATTGTGTGGTTTATAAAAAATATGATGATAGATAGGTGGGTTGTCCATTATGTCCTTTGGTTATCTGTCAAATGGCTGAGATCGCCTAAGAACGGACGCTCGCAATCACAAAAATCAGGCTGGGGGGCCGGCTGTGTGCCAATTTAAGACATCGCCCCCTTCACTGTACCCTCAAGCATACTACCTAGCAGTATTTAAAATTTACGATTCTTACGACTTGGTGGACTTGACTCCATGGAACAATTCTGCAAACATATGAACATATATTTATATGTTTGATTGAGAAAATGAAAAGCGAAAAACCTCCTGTAGAGCAGTTAGAGTCAGAAGAAGATGTATCACAATTGGCCGATTTATTCCGCCTGATGGGTGATACCAGCAGGCTGCGTATCATTCTTGTCTGCCTACGCTCTCCGATCAGCGTTTCGGACATTGCTAAGAAGCTGAGTCTTTCACAATCGCTGGTTAGTCACCATCTGCGCCTACTGCGTGCAGCACGAATCGTGCGCTCAGAGCGAAGAGGAAAGCAGATCTTCTATGCTGCCGCTGATGCACATATTCAATGCGTCATTGAGGATATGGTCGCACATATCGGTGAGCCGGATGAAACTGAGGAAAGCGACTAATGGTAGGGTGTACAAACTGTCCCTCTGATACAGCAGCGGCAAGCAATGCCGTTGACCCCGTATTTCGCCGCATATTATGGATTGCGCTTGTCGCCAATGCGGCGATGTTCTTGGTGGAGATCGTTGCTAGTCAGATTGGTGATTCAATCTCCCTGCAAGCCGATGCATTGGACTTTTTCGGTGATGCGGCCAACTACGCGATTAGTCTGTTTGTACTGGGAATGGCTTTGCATCTACGTGCCCGTGCCTCACTGATCAAAGGTGCGACAATGGCACTTTTTGGCCTTTGGGTGATTAGTAATGCTATCCACCGTGCGCTGATCGGTAGTGCTCCTGAAGCTTCAGTCATGGGGAGCGTGGCTATACTCGCATTGGCAGTCAATGTTGCTGTTGCGTTATTGCTTTACCGCTACCGCACCGGCGACAGTAATATGCGTTCTATTTGGTTGTGCAGTCGCAACGATGCCATTGGCAATATCGCGGTAATGGTCGCAGCAGCCGGTGTATTTGCAACGTCTTCGCGCTGGCCTGACCTGATAGTCGCAGCAATCATATCAAGCCTGAGTTTAAGTGCTGCGTATCACGTTGTACGTTTAGCGCTTGGTGAAATGCGTGCAGAATCCGCTAAAACTACGTAAACTGATTATTATGTCCAAACCGTTTGTCTGCTATCTGTTTATTTTTTCGCTACTCTTTATGGGTATCGAAAGTGCTGTCGATTCCACTGGTGGTGAACACCCGCATGGAGACGAGTATGCACATGTCTTGGATAGCGGTGATTCCCTTTCTATGGATTCACATGATGATGACGGTCACTGTTCGCATTGTTGCCACGGCCATACCGGAAGTATTGCAGGTCATATCCCTGTTCTGAACAGTGATATGGCCAATCAACAGTTTGCTTCCTACCAGCCACATTTCCTCAATTTTTCTCAGGCACCTCCCACTCCGCCACCTAACGCATAAATCACTTCTGACCTTTATCGGCATACCTGCTGTTGCTGGGGCGAAATTCGCTTGCAGTAATAGCGTGTGCGCAAATACTCACGGGATATTGGACGATGATTTATGCAAATACGAAATACTGTTGTTGCGTTACTGCTTGGTAGCGTAACCCTGTTGTGCTGGGCAGATACGACAAGCTCATCCGCATTCAACGAGACACAGCATGGCAAGGCTTCCAAAGCTCTGACGCTGGAAGAGGCTATTGCCCGAACCCTTAAACATAACCCCCAGCTCTACCAATACCGGTTTCGTGAGCAAAGCCTGGCTGCACAGCGTGAAATTAGCTCGCTATCCCCGGCCATGCAACTTGGGCTGGAAGTCGAAAACGTCGCAGGCAGTGGCGATTTCAGTGGTACTGACAACGCAGAAACTACCCTGGCACTGTCATCTGTGATTGAACTAGGCGGCAAAGCACGTTCACGAGTTGCATTGGTTAATGCCAGAACCGACCGCTTGAGCTTTGAACGCCAAGCAGCAACGCTGGATGTACTCGGCGAACTGACGGCGCTTTATATTCGTTCTATCTCAACGCAGGAATATATTCATTTGGCAGAAGAAGCGGTTGCCCTGTCAGAGAGAATGTTAAAAACCGTTGAGGAGCGAGCGGCAAAAGCAGCGGCTCCAGAAGCAGAAGTGATGCGCGCCAAAGCAGCGGTTACTCGTGCGTCCATCCGGCTTCAATCACTGCACGCCAGTTTTGATCGACAAAAAGTAGCCTTGAGCAGCTTTTGGGGCAGCACTAGCCCACAGTTTGCTGAACTGCATGGCAATCTATCTACGTTTGCAGCTTCAGATGACTTTGCCAGTTTGTTCCAGCGCGCCAAGAACTCGCCTGCTGTTGCTATCTTTGCCAGCGAAGCGCGATTGAAAGATGCCGAGGTCAAACTAGCACAGGCGCAAAGCCGTGTGGATATTGGCTGGCAATTGGGTGTTCGGCGTTTTGAAGAAACCGACGACACGGCTTTTACCGCTGGTATCTCAATCCCGCTGTTTAGTGGTAAACGCAACCGGGGAGCAGTCGCCTCAGCGTTAGCGGAGCGCAATGCGGTTGACTATCAACAAGCCGATGCGATGCTTAATCTGCACAATCGTTTGTTCACCGCATTTTCTCAGCGAGGGGAGAATGCGGCGGTGGTTGAGCAATTCAGTTCGCACGTTCTGCCTGCGCTGCAAAAGGCATTGGTTTTAACGCAAGACGCTTACGAAAAAGGACGCTACCGCTATCAAGACTGGATCGCCGCTCAAGAAGAATTACTTACCGCTAAGCAACAACTAATCGAGGCAGCAACCGCCGCACAGCTTAGTCAGGCACTGATCGAACAATTGACCGCAGAGCCGCTTACTACTAACGCCTTAACTAATTGATAGCGTTTCTTCGCAAAAAATAGTTTGCGAGGAGCAATAGGAATTAACGATGAAAATTTCACGACTTTATTTATACCTAACAATTACAGCAGCACTCGGCGCAGCAAATTTTGCATTCGCTCAGGCAATCTCCAATGATCACGACCACGATCATGAGCACGGCGCTCATGCCCCCGAAAATACACAACACGATGAGAGCGAAGATCATAAACACGAAAATGAACAAGGCGACGTAGACAAAGACGATCACTCCCACGACGAAGAGGAAAATACCAGTCGTATTGATAGTGATATGGCTACTCAAGTAGGTATCGAAACAACAGCCGCCACGGGTCAAACACTTCACCAGACCATTACCAGTTACGGTGTGCTGTCTACCGGGCCAGAACAGCTCAGCCACATGCGAGCACGTTTTTCAGGGTTGATCACCTCCGCCAAGGCAAGCATCGGTGATACTGTCAAAGCCGGTGATCTACTTGCAGAAGTTGAATCTGACGAAAGCCTGAAGAAATATTCAGTGCGCGCACCGATTTCAGGCATGGTGGTACAGCGTCACGCTAACACTGGCGAAGTCACCAAGGATCAAGTGCTGTTTTCTATCGCCAATTTTGACATGCTGTGGGCTGAGTTCCGCATCTATCCAGCGCAAAGAAATAATGTCTTTGCACAACAAGCTGTTGAGATTATCTCCGACCAACAAACAATAGCTGGCAAAATCAGCCATATCATTCCTACCCTGGATAAACCCTATCAGCTAGCTCGCGTGCCGCTGGATAACCAGAAGCTGCGATTATCGCCCGGCCTATTGGTTGAAGGGCGCATTGTTATTGACACGTTTAATGTGTCGCTTGCTGTCGATAAAAATGGCGTGCAACAACTGGGTGGTCGTTCCGGTGTATTTATTAAGGAAGGCGAATCCTACCGATTTGTACCTCTGACGTTAGGCCGTATGGATGACCATTACGTTGAAGTGCTGGGTGGGCTTGAAGAAGGTCAACAGTACGTCAATCAAAACAGTTATCTGATCAAAGCAGACATCGAAAAATCCGAAGCCGAACACGAACACTAAGGGGCGCAACATGATTGATTCAATATTGCGCCTTGCCATTGAGCGGCGCTACTTATTGCTTAGTTTGATACTGGTTGTTATTGGCGTTGGTGTTTGGAGTTACCAAAAATTACCGATTGATGCTGTACCTGATATTACTAACGTTCAGGTGCAAATCAACACAGCCGCACCCGGTTACTCACCACTGGAAGCGGAACAACGGATTACGTATCCCGTCGAAACCGCGTTGTATGGCTTACCCAAGTTAGCCTATACACGCTCACTATCGCGCTACGGATTGTCACAAGTCACTGTGGTGTTTGAAGAAGGCACAGATATCTACTTTGCTCGCAACCTGATCGGCAACCGCCTGGGTGCGATTCAAAGTGTATTGCCACCCGGTATTGAGCCAGAAATGGGGCCGATTTCGACTGGGCTGGGCGAAATTTTTATGTACACCGTGCAGGCACCGCCCGATGCGACGATGGCAAACGGCCAGCCTTATGATGCGACTGCATTGCGTGAAATTCAGGACTGGATCATTAAGCCTCAGTTGGCGCAGGTCAAAGGCGTGATTGAAATCAATAGCATTGGTGGTTTCAACAAACAGTATCACGTTACCCCCGACCCTAAAAAACTACTTTACTACCGTGTGAGTATCGAAGATCTGGTCAACGCGCTGCAAGCCAATAACGACAATCGCGGTGCAGGTTATATTGAGCGTAATGGTCAACAATTACTGGTACGTTCCCCCGGCCAACTGGCTACCCTAGAAGATATTGGCAATGTGATCATTACCGAGCGTGACAGCGTGCCGGTTAAACTTGAAGACGTTGCCAGCATTGGTATTGGCAAAGAGCTGCGCTCCGGTGCTGCCACACAAGATGGCAAGGAAACCGTACTGGGTACAGCCATGATGCTGATTGGTGCGAACTCTCGCACCGTAGCACGCGATGTCGCCAACAAACTCGAAGACGTGCAAGACTCGTTACCCGATGGGGTGACAGTCGAGGCCGTGTATGACCGAACCCGCCTAGTAGACAAAGCCATCGCCACCGTTACCAAAAATCTACTTGAAGGTGCGCTGTTGGTGATAGTTGTGCTCTTTGCTCTACTTGGAAATATTCGAGCGGCACTGATTACCGCAGCGGTCATTCCACTGTCCATGCTAGCGACGATGACAGGCATGGTCAGAACTGGGGTATCCGCAAACTTGATGAGTCTAGGGGCGGTGGACTTTGGATTGATCGTGGATGGCGCGGTCATCATTGTAGAAAACTCAGTGAGGCGTTTAGCCGAGGCACAACGTAATGGTAACCAGCAAACGTTACGCGAGCGCCTGGATACCGTTTATGCGGCCACTGCTGAAGTCATTCGGCCTAGCCTGTTTGGGGTAGCGATTATCGCTGTTGTGTATATCCCCATCTTTACGCTTACCGGCGTTGAAGGAAAAATGTTTCATCCAATGGCCGCAACTGTGGTCATGGCCTTGTTGTCAGCGATGGTGTTTTCTTTGACGATTGTGCCAGCCGCTGTTGCTGTATTTCTAAACGGCAAGATTAGCGAAAAAGAAAGTGTGGTAATTACTAAGAGTAAATCGGCGTATAGGCCACTGTTGTTACTTGCACTCAAATTTCGTTGGGCAGTCGTCAGCTTTGCTGCGCTGTTAGTGGCGAGCTGTATCTGGCTGGCTTCTACTCTGGGATCGGAATTTATTCCCCAGTTAAACGAAGGGGATATTGCGCTACATGCCATGCGCATTCCAGGCACAGGGTTAGAGCAGGCGGTAGAGATGCAGGAAATTCTTGAACAACGCATCAAGTCGTTCCCTGAAGTTGATAAAGTTTTTGCGCGAATTGGTACTGCTGAGGTTGCCACAGATCCAATGCCGCCCAATGTTGCCGACAATTTCGTGATATTAAAACCACGTAGTGAATGGCCTGATCCGAGTAAAACCAAGGATGAATTTGTCGAAGAGCTGGAAGCCTCTCTGGAACAACTACCGGGCAATAACTACGAATTTACTCAACCGATACAAATGCGCTTTAACGAACTTATTTCCGGCGTTCGCGCTGACTTGGGCATTAAAGTGTTTGGTGATGACCTCGATCAATTGGTATTGACCGCTAACGACATTCTTAAGGCGATCAATCAGGTGTCGGGGGCAGCCGATGCCCGCGTTGAGCAAGTAACGGGCTTACCGACCTTATCAGTTATTCCCAAGCGCACCGCCCTGGGTCGATACGGTTTAAATGTGGTGGAACTGCAAGACTGGGTATCCGCTGCCATTGGTGGTGAATCGGCGGGCTTACTGTACGAGGGAGATCGACGCTTTGAGTTGATTGTTCGTTTACCTGAAACGCTACGACGTGATATTGACCGGCTGGCTTTTTTACCCGTGCCTTTACCCAACGGCGATTATATTCCGTTAGAGGAAGTTGCCACCTTAGATATTTCGCCGGGGCCAGCGCAAATCAGTCGGGAAAACGGCAAGCGTCGAGTAGTCGTCACGGCAAATGTACGAGGTCGTGACCTCGGCAGCTTCGTTGCAGATGTGAAATCTCGTATTCGCAGCGATGTGGATATACCGCCGGGATACTGGCTCGATTACGGCGGCACCTTTGAACAGTTGGAGTCTGCCAGTCAACGCTTAGCTCTCGTTGTGCCGATTACTTTATTCGTCATTATTGGCTTGTTGGTCATCGCTTTTGGTTCTATTAAAGATGCATTAATTGTCTTTACTGGCGTGCCGTTGGCGCTGACCGGTGGTGTACTTTCTTTATGGCTGCGAGATATGCCATTGTCGATTTCCGCCGGTGTAGGCTTTATCGCATTGTCTGGGGTCGCTGTACTCAACGGCCTAGTCATGCTGGCTTTTATTCGTGACCTCTGGCATGAGAAAGGCGATTTATTGGAGTCAGTGGTTGAAGGTGCATTGATCCGATTGCGCCCCGTTTTAATGACAGCACTGGTTGCTAGCCTTGGGTTCATCCCTATGGCATTAAACACAGGAACAGGTGCAGAAGTGCAGCGGCCTTTGGCCACCGTTGTGATCGGAGGAATTATTTCATCGACGTTGTTGACGCTGTTTGTATTGCCTGTTTTATACCATTGGTTGCATCGAAACGAAAAAATTAACAATTAGCCAGGAGGTGTGCCTCCAAACGGGGGCACTTTAGCAATGAGCAAAATAATTATTGTATTTTTAGCTGTATATTTTATCTCTTTCTTTGGCCTCTCTGTTGTCTGGCGAAACTACGCGGTTGCCAAAAAGACAGGGGCTAATGCCTTCAAATTGAATAAAAAAATCGGGGCTGAAGCTATCACCGGTTTATATTTTAAATTCCTGCCATTGGTTTCAATTCTGGTTTTTATACTTTATGCATTTCTTCCAACGTTTTACCAGTCGCTAGGGCCAATTGCTTTAATCAATCACAAGGCATTTCAGTTGATTGGCATGGGCATCATGGTCATCGCTTTAGTATGGATTGTAGTTGCGCAGTCTCAAATGGGAGCATCTTGGCGTATTGGTATAGATCGCGATGAGAAGACAGAATTCATTCAGAAAGGTCTTTTCCGTTACTCCAGAAACCCCATTTTTGTAGGCATTATTTTCACGTCTTTTGGTTTTTTCCTAGTGCTTCCAAATCCTTTCACTTTAACTATCCTCATGCTAGATATAGCGCTAATCCAAATACAAGTAGCTATAGAAGAACAGTTTCTTTCAGAAACGCATGGCGAAGAATATACAAAGTATTGCAAACACGTCAGACGTTGGATTTAGCAAAGGGGCACGTAGAGGTGCAACGGTTTTGAAAGCTATAGTGGTAAAGAGTATTCATCACGCTCAAGAAATTATCTAGGCTCAGGAAAAACTCCTGATTAAACATTAATAGGCCTCTCGATTAATCAATTTAAAACCGAGTCGTAGAAACGTTATCTATCGAATGCGGAACTTCTTGTTGCTTAAGTATATGACCGACTGATAACTAGTTCTCGATTGTCTGCTCATAGGCGCTTTCTGCCGTGAGGGTGCAAGGAAACAGGACTATTTGTAATACTGGCTCTCCGACTGTGGGAGAGTTGTGGGAAACTAGTCGACTCTGATAGACATTTGTGGACAATTTGCTGTTGGGCGCCACTATTAAAGTCAATTAAATCAATAAGTTAAAAATACAAAGGCTTTCTGGCAGTGTTGAGGTCAGCGGTTCGATCCCGCTAGGCTCCACCAAATTCTTGTTTTTAAAGTAATCAGTAAGAATAGATAACCCTCGTCGCTTTTGGCTTCGGGG
>Ga0115560_1002216_pt1 | contig 12933 bp, 13 predicted proteins | sample COGITO_mtgs_1105_5_FD_87278 | JGI IMG/M metagenome (GOLD analysis project Ga0115560, IMG submission 87278) | Pelagic marine microbial communities from North Sea - COGITO_mtgs_110509 | ecosystem: Environmental > Aquatic > Marine > Epipelagic | place: Germany:Helgoland, sampling site Kabeltonne... | reverse complement strand
CCTAAGTTTAGAATTAAGGTTTATCAAGTGGTTAGCAGAATACTATTACAGCAACATGATTTTGATGCACTAGAAGTTTATCTTATTAATACCTATAAGGAATTTACGAAAGATAAGATATTTACAAAATCAAATCATGAACAAAAATTAACTATGCTTTCTTATTTAACAAATTGTTTATTTAAAACACATAAATATAAACAATCCTTAGCATATGCTGAAATGCTTAAAAGTAGCATGAATGAACATGACGGATTTCTAAAAGACAAATATCTATTCTACTATTATAATTCTCTTGTTATCAATTATTCATTATCTGATAAAAACAAGGCCTTAGAGGTGCTAAAAGAAGCAAAAAATAATGATGTTATTCAAAGTCTACCTACTTTCTCGGTATTTATTTATTTAAATACCGCACTTATTTATTATGATCAAGAAAAGCTTTCGTTATCAGCAAAAAATTTATCTCGCCTTATGTTGCAGGATGATTTTGTTAATATTGGGAAATCATTTCAACTTAAAATTCATATTGCTGAACTGATTGTTCGTTATGATTTAAATCAAACAGATGTTATTGATGCTAAAATAAAGCACATAAAAAAATCTTATGCCAATTTACTTAAAGATGATAATTTTAACAGAGATAAACAGCTTATTGAAATTATTGATTCTCTAATTTACTGCAACAACTTAACAACTGATAAAAAACTCTTAAAAAAGATTACCACTTTAAGTGTTATCATTACTGAAAAACAGGCTGATGATATTGATGTTATTAATTATAATGTTTGGCTAAAGAATCTTATCTAAATAAAAACAACTCTTATAAGTTCAGCTATTTTTTCAGTGCATCCCAACCCTGTGCCGTAAGCGGATGTAAGGTCCCATCTTTTGCAATAAAATTATTTCCTTCACTAGCATCTGTCACGTAACCAACAATGGTGAAATCCGCATCTTTCTTGAATTTATCATAATGCACTTGACTAATAGTAAATAACAATTCATAATCTTCTCCTCCACTTAAAGCGCAAGTGATAGGATTCATATTGAATTCATTTGCCAAATTCATAGTTGTATAATCAACAGGTATTTTATCTTCATGAATAGTAATTCCGACTTTTGATGATTTTGATAAATGCAAAACTTCAGAAGAAAGACCATCAGAAATATCTATCATTGAAGTTGGTATAATATCCAAATCCTTTAAAATTTTAATGTACTTAACTCCTGCTTCTGGTTTTAATTGCCTTTGTAACACATAGTCATTTCCAGTTAAATCAGGTTGCATAGTCGGGTTTTCTTTAAACATCTCTTTCTCCCTATTTAGAAGCTGTAAACCTAAATAAGCTGCCCCTAAATCTCCTGTACAAATTACTAAATCATTTATTTTGGCGCCACTTCTATATACTACATTTTCTTTTTCAACCTCACCAAGTACTGTAACACTTATCATTAAACCTGCAGTTGAAGAAGTAGTATCACCACCTACTAAATCTACTCCATAATGTTCACATGCCAAATAGATTCCTGCATATAATTCATCCAAAGATTCAACTGTAAAGCGATTACTCATAGCTAAACCCACAGTAATCTGCTTTGCATCACCATTCATGGCGCAAATATCAGATACATTAACAGCAACTGACTTATATCCCAAATGTTTCAAAGGCATGTACCCCAAATCAAAATGGACTCCTTCAACCAATAAATCAGTGCTTACTAATTGATATTTATCGCCAATATCAATAACAGCAGCATCATCTCCAACTCCTTTTATTGTATTTTCATTTTTTAACTTAATGTTTTTAGTTAAATGGTCAATTAAACCAAACTCTCCTAATTGTGAAATTGGAGTTGTATTTTGTGATTTTTCTTCAAGTAAACTCATGTGGCAAAGATAGGTTTTAAATCATATCATTTTTGTAGCTTTGCATTCATTTAGATTAGATAAGAATAAGATGATAAATATTAGCGATTCAGCAAGAGATAGATTAATACATCTACTAGATAGTGATGGGAGTAAAAATTCATTTGTCAGGGTTGGTGTAGAAAGTGGAGGATGTTCTGGTTTAAGCTACAAATTAGACTTTGATGGCAACAAAAATGAAGATGATGAGCTTATTGAAGATAATAATATTAAACTTTTAGTCAACAAAAAAAGCTTTTTATACTTAGTAGGTACAACATTGGAGTTTTCTGATGGACTAAATGGAAAGGGTTTTGTATTTAATAACCCAAACGCAAGCAGAACCTGTGGTTGCGGAGAAAGTTTTTCTCTATAACAATTTATAAAAAATGAGTGAACAAAAAAGACAGTCGGAAGATAAGTTATTAGAAAAAGTAACATCAACTGAATACAAATACGGATTTACAACCGAGATAGAATCAGATACCATTCCAAAAGGACTTTCTGAAGATGTGGTGCGTATTATTTCTGCAAAAAAAAATGAGCCAGAATGGATGTTAGAATACAGACTAAAAGCCTACAGAGCTTGGTTAGAAATGGAAGAGCCTAATTGGGCAAACATCAATTATACTAAACCAAACTATCAGGAAATTATTTATTATTCAGCACCAAAACAAAAACCTGTTCTGGATAGTTTAGATGATTTAGATCCTGAAATGAAAGCAATGTTTGACAAACTCGGTATTTCTATTGGTGAGCAAAACAAATTAGCTAATGTAGCGGTAGATATAGTAATGGACTCTGTTTCAGTAGCTACCTCATTCAAAGAAACTTTGGCAGAAAAAGGAATTATTTTTTGTCCAATTTCTGATGCCATTCAAGATCATCCAGAATTGGTACAGAAATATCTAGGAAGTGTTGTACCAGCTAGAGACAACTTCTTTTCTGCTTTAAATGCAGCAGTATTCTCTGATGGTTCTTTCTGCTATATTCCAAAAGGAGTAAAATGCCCAATGGAACTATCCACTTACTTCAGAATTAATGAAGCTGGAACAGGTCAATTTGAAAGAACACTTTTAATTGCAGATGAAGGATCACAAGTAAGTTACTTGGAGGGATGTACTGCTCCTATGAGAGATGAAAATCAATTGCATGCCGCTGTAGTAGAATTAATTGCAATGGATGATGCTAATATAAAGTATTCGACTGTACAAAATTGGTATCCAGGAAATGCTGAAGGAGTTGGTGGAGTTTTCAACTTTGTAACTAAAAGAGGAATTTGCCATAAGAATGCAAAAATCTCGTGGACACAAGTAGAAACAGGTTCAGCAATAACTTGGAAATATCCTTCTTGTATTTTAAAGGGGGATAATTCTATTGGTGAGTTTTTCTCAGTAGCGGTTACCAATAACATGCAACAAAACGATACAGGTACAAAAATGATACACCTTGGAAAAAACACTAAGAGTACTATTATCGCTAAAGGAATATCAGCAGGAAAAAGTGAAGGAAATTATAGAGGATTAGTTCGTATTTCAAAAGGAGCTACCAACTCGAGAAATTTCTCTCAATGTGACTCTTTGTTAATGGGTGATAAATGTGGAGCACATACTTTCCCATATATTGAAGTAAAGAATAATTCTTCTAAAGTAGAACATGAAGCAACTACTTCAAAAATTGGAGAAGACCAAATATTTTATTGTAACCAAAGAGGTATTGGAACAGAAGCAGCAATTGCACTAATCGTAAACGGTTACTGTAAAGATGTTCTCAACCAATTACCAATGGAATTTGCAGTAGAAGCACAAAAATTATTAGAAATCAGCCTAGAAGGTTCAGTAGGTTAAAAAAAAAGATATGCTACAAATAAAAGAATTAAAAGCAGGAATTGAAAGTAATCAAATCCTAAAAGGAATAAACTTAGAAGTAAAAGCAGGAGAGATACATGCAATCATGGGGCCTAATGGTTCTGGAAAAAGTACTCTTTCAGCTGTAATTGCAGGCAAAGAGGAGTATGAAGTAGAAGGAGGAAGTATTACTTTTGATGGAAAAGATTTATTAGAATTAGACCCTGAAGAAAGAGCCCATAATGGCATATTTCTTTCTTTCCAATATCCAGTTGAAATTCCAGGAATTTCTGTCTCTAACTTTATCAAAACTTCCATCACGGAAAGGAGGAAAGCACAAGGCTTGGAACTGCTTCCTTCTAAGGATTTATTAAAAATGATGCGTGAAAAGATGGAACTATTAAGCATCAAAAAGGGGTATTTATCCAGGAATATGAATGAAGGATTTTCTGGAGGAGAAAAGAAAAGAAATGAGATTTTTCAGATGGCAATGTTAGAGCCAAAACTCGCTATTTTAGATGAAACTGATTCAGGTTTAGATATTGATGCACTTAGAATTGTTGCTAATGGTGTCAATAAACTAAGAACTGGAGACAATGCAACTATCGTTATCACGCATTACCAAAGGTTATTAGACTATATTATTCCTGACTTTGTACATGTGTTGCATAACGGAAGAATCATTAAATCAGGAGGAAAAGAATTAGCTTTAGAGCTAGAAGAAAAAGGATACGATTGGATAACTAAAGAAGCGGATAAAAAGTGGGCTTAATTAAAAATATAAAATCGTATTCTGAAGGGATTCAGATTTCTGCTGACAAAAAAGAAATACTTACTTCTTTTCTATTAAACGGATTTCCGACAACTAAAGATGAAGAATGGAAATATACCTCTTTAAAAAAGGTAATTACTAACGATTATAGTATTGAGAATAAAGGGGAAATTATTGATTCTTCAATAATAGAAAAATATTCTTTAGGGTTTAAAAATAGAATAATATTTTCTGATGGAAAATTGATAAATACTCCAACAATAAAAGGAGTAAGTATTACTGGTTTTTCTGAATTTGAAAGCGCAACTACTGACAGTATATTACAACTTAACAAAGCTCTTTCTCAAAATGGTTTTACTATTTCAGTAGATAAAAATACAGTAGTAGAAAATCCTATTGAAATCTTATTTTTCTTGACAACAGAAAATAGTTTTTGTCAATATAGAAACCAAATTTCTATTGGAGAAAACTCAGAAGTTAAATTTGTAGAAAGAATACAGAACTTAAACAACTTATCTTCTTTTATAAATCATTTTACTCAAACAAATTGTGCTAAAAATACAAAAGTAGAATTCAATAAAATACAGAATAATACTGCCGAATCGCAACTGATTGATACTGTTAATGTGTATCAAGATCAAGATTCAACTTGCAATATTAATACCCTTATTTTTGGAGGGTCATTCACTAGAAATAATCTAAATTTTGAACAAAACGGTTCTAATTGCGAAAGTAACATGAATGGGGTTTCAGTATTAAATGACAATCAATTAGCTGACAATCATACTTTTGTAGATCATAAAAGCGCTCATTGCAGAAGTAATGAAATGTATAAAGGAGTTTATTTAGGCCATTCAAAAGGTGTTTTTAATGGTAAAATAATGGTGCGTCCTAATGCTCAAAAAATTGATGCGTTCCAATCTAACAACAATTTACTTTTAAGTGATAATTCAAGTATTGACAGTAAGCCCCAATTAGAAATTTATGCTGATGATGTAAAGTGTAGTCATGGCTGTACTATTGGCCAATTAGATGATGATGCGCTTTTTTACATGAGAAGTAGAGGAATTGGAATTGAAGAAGCAAAAGCAGTACTAACCTACGCATTTGCATCTGAAGCAATAGAAAATATCTCAGTGGAACAAGTCAAAACGTTAGCTAAAAATTTACTTGCTCAAAAATTAAATGTTGATTTAGATTTCAGTTTATAAATGTTAGATATTAGCAAAATACGAAAGCAATTCCCTATCTTAAGTACAAAGGTAAACGGGGAGAATTTGGTGTATTTTGATAATGGAGCGACTACTCAAAAACCTCAATCAGTTATTACTGCTGAAAGCAATTATTACCAAAATGAAAATTCCAATGTACACAGAGGAGTTCATTTTTTAAGCGGATTGGCAACCGATAAATTTGAGGAGACAAGAATTACTATCCAAAATTTCATAGGCGCAAAACATTCTCATGAAATCATCTTTACTAAAGGAACTACTGACTCTATTAATATAGTTGCGAGCGGATACAGAACCTTATTAAATAAAGGAGATGAAATTATTATTTCAGAATTAGAGCATCATTCAAACATTGTACCTTGGCAAATGTGTTGCGAACAAAGTGGAGCTACTCTAAAAGTTATTCCATTGTTGGATAATGGAAGTTTGGATATGATAGCTTTTGAAAATTTCCTTTCTGAAAATACAAAATTAGTTTCTGTATCTCATATTTCCAATACATTGGGAACTATAAACCCTATTGAAAAAATTATTGAAAAAGCGCAAGCAGTTGGTGCAAAAGTTATGATTGATGGTGCGCAGGCAGCAGCACATATTTCACTAAATATGCAAAGCTTAGGGGCTGATTTCTACTGTTTTTCAGCACATAAATTATATGGCCCTACAGGAGTTGGTATTTTGTATGGGAAGGAAGATGTTTTAAATGAATTACCTCCATATCAAGGTGGTGGAGAAATGATAAAAGAAGTAAGTTTTAAGAAAACTACTTACGCCTGCTTACCTCATAAGTTTGAGGCAGGTACACCAAATATTGCAGGAGTAGTGGCATTTAAATCAGCTATTGATTTTATTACCGAATTAGGATTAAGCAACATTGCTAAATATGAGGAAGAACTTTTGCAATATGCTACAGAAGAAGTATTGAAAATAGAAGGACTAAAAATTTACGGAACAGCTAAAAATAAATCAGGAATTATATCTTTTAATATTAACGAATTGCACCCTTATGATATTGGTATGATTGTTGATAAAATGGGAATAGCAATACGAACAGGACATCATTGTACACAGCCTATTATGGAAAGATTTAACATTCCCGGAACAGCTCGTATTTCTTTAGCCGTATACAATACAAAGGAAGAAATTGACATTTGTATAAGCGCCCTTAAAAAGGCAAAAATGATGTTATCCTAAATGAGTACAATACAAAAAATACAAGCAGAAATTGTTGAGGACTTTGGAATGTTTGACGACTGGATGCAAAAATATGAATACCTTATTGATTTAGGTAACGAATTAGCTCCAATTAAAGAGCAATACAAAACGGAAGACAACCTTATAAAAGGATGTCAGAGTAGAGTTTGGCTACATGCAGAACATACTCAGGGAAAAATAATCTTTACAGCAGATAGTGACGCTATTATGACTAAAGGAATTGTAGCCATACTTATAAATGTGTTATCAAATCAAGCGCCTAAAGATATTGCAACTGCAAAACTTGATTTTATAAACGAAATAGGATTAAAAGATCAACTATCTCCTACACGTGCAAATGGATTAGTCTCCATGATTAAAAAAATGAAATTATACGCTATTGCGTTTAACAATTAGTCATATGAAAACAGAAGAAGAATTACAAAAAATAGGAGAAGAAATTGTTGAGGTGATTTGTGAGATTTACGATCCTGAAATACCGGTGAATATTTATGCACTTGGTTTGATTTACGATATTGAAGTAAGTGAAGAATGTGATGTAAATATTACTATGACTCTTACCTCCCCAAATTGCCCTGTTGCCGAAACCCTTCCTGTTGAGGTAGAAGAAAAAGTGAAAGTTGTTCCTGCTGTAAAAAAAGTAAAGGTAGAGATTGTATTCGATCCAGCTTGGACCAAAGATATGATGAGTGAAGAGGCAAAACTAGAACTTGGAATGTTATAGAAATGACCGGGGATATTGTAAATAGAGTAGCAAAAAGTCCTTTAATCAGCATGGATTTGACTGATTATGCGCCAACAAAACCTATTGCCGTTTTAGATGTGAAAGATTTCCTTTTCCAAGGAATTGTACTAAAAGAAAAAGAGTTCAGGGTAAGTTTAAAAACATTTGATTTCTCAATTTACACCAACACAACTGTAGCTCTTAATTGTAGTGCAGATGCAATTGTACCAATGTGGGCTTTTATGCTAGTTACATCTTATTTGAACTCCGTTAATGCTGACATCCATTTTGGAATAAAAGAAGATGTGTTTCAGCAAATTTTTACCAATAATATTAATTCGATTGACGCTTCTAAATTTGAAAATAAAAAAGTAATAGTAAAAGGTTGTGGGCAAATTCCGCTTAAGGAAAGCTTGTATATTGCCATTACCAAAAAATTACAAAATACGGTTAGTAGCTTAATGTTTGGGGAAGCCTGTTCGGCTGTACCTGTTCTAAAAAATAAATAATGAATAATGAATAAAAATATTCAACATATAAATACTCAGATTTCTGAGTATAAAAAAGCAATTGTCAATCATCCTTTATATAGTCAATTAAATACCATTGAGGATGTCCAAAAACTAATGGAAATTCATGTGTATGCTGTGTGGGATTTCATGTCTTTATTAAAAGGATTACAAATTGATCTAACGTGTACAACCTTGCCTTGGAAGCCAGTTGGAGACACTAAAATAAGACGACTCATCAACTCCATAGTATTGGAAGAAGAAAGTGATGTAGATTCTGCAGGGAACCCTTCTTCTCATTATGAAATGTATTTGGACGCCATGAAAGAATGTGGGGCTAATACTTATGAAATTGACAAGTTTGTTAATAGCGTTTCAGATCTAAACCTACCTAAAGTAAATACAGCTATTGACTCATTTTTAGCAACTACTTTTGATATTTTAAATAGTGGGGAGGCGCATAAAATTGCAGCAGCCTTTACTTTCGGGCGTGAGGATTTAATTCCAGATATGTTTACTGCTATTGTAAATGATTTGAGTAAAGAACATAAACTTGATAAGTTTGTCTACTACCTAGAAAGACACATAGAATTAGATGGAGGAGAGCATGGGCCATTGGCGTTGGAACTTATTAGTAATTTATGTGGAGATGATAAGCAAAAATGGAAAGAAGTAGAAGAAACTGCTATTGCCTGTTTAGTCGCCCGTAAAGAGTTATGGGATCTAGTTTTAAAAGGACTTAATTAATCTACTTTCCCTCTTCAAAGGTTTTAATAGAGTGTTCAACTGACTGATTGATTTTGTTCAATTCTCTAGCTGTAAAATCACGATACTCTCCTATAGGAATATCCAAATTAATATTCATAATTCTCACCCTTTTTAGTTTTCTGATATCATATTCCAAATACTCACACATCCTACGTATTTGTCTATTTAATCCTTGTGTTAAGATGATCTTGAATTTATTTTTATCCGTTTGCTTAACAAAACATTTACGGGTAACGGTATCTAAAATTGGCACTCCATTCCCCATAGCTTCAATAAATTCCTTCGTTATTGGCTTGCTAACAGTAACCTCATATTCTTTTTCGTGATTATTTCTGGCACGCAAAATCTTATTTACAATATCACCATCATTCGTTAAAAAAATAAGTCCTTCGGATGGTTTGTCCAATCTTCCAATGGGAAAAATACGAGTTGGGTAATTAATATAATCAATAATATTATTCTTTTCTCGCATTTGGTCAGTAGTGCAAACAATACCAACTGGTTTGTTAAAAGCAATATATACCATTTTCTTCTTTTTGGCTCTATGCACTACCTTTCCATTCACACTTACCTCATCATCAGCCGATATTTTAGTTCCCATTTCAGGAACCTCACCATTTATTTTTACTCTACCTTGTTCAATTAATTTATCAGCTGCCCTTCGTGAGCAGTAACCAATTTCTGATAAAAATTTATTTATTCTTGTAAGATTTGTATCATTCATAATTGCTACAAAAATACGCTAAAATATTGTTAACATCTCGATAAAAACAAAAGTCGCTAAATTACTTAAAACAGCCCGTTTCATTATATTTGCGTTAAACAAAAATAAAAAAATGACAAAGAAAATTTCATCAATGATAATGGCAGGATTTTTCTCACTATCAGTAATAGCTGATGAGGGAATGTGGCTACCACAGTTATTAAAAACAATGAATGAAAGCGACATGCAAGCGCATGGGCTTCAAATGACTGCTGAAGATTTATACTCTGTAAACAACTCATCACTTAAGGATGCAATAGTATCATTAGGTGGGTTCTGTACGGCTGAAATGATTTCATCAGAAGGATTAATGTTAACCAATCATCACTGTGCTTTTGGATCTATTCAAGAGCATTCAAGTGTTAGTAATGACTATATAAAAGATAGTTTTTGGGCTATGAGTCGTGATGAGGAATTAGTAAATGAAGGATTGACAGCATCATTTTTAGTTAGCATTGAAGAGGTGACTGCTCGTGTATTAGCTGAACTTACTGATGATATGACCGAAAAAGAAAGATCAGCAAAAATCAGGGAAATCTCTAAAACTATTGTGGATGAGAAAACTGAAGATACCCACTACAATGCTAGGGTAAAATCTTTCTTTGGTGGAAACGACTTCTATATTATGACTTACGAAACATTTAAAGATGTTCGTTTAGTTGGAGCTCCACCATCAGCAATCGGTAAATTTGGAGGAGATACAGACAACTGGATGTGGCCTAGACACACTGGGGATTTTGCACTTTACAGAATCTACTCTGCTCCTGATGGAACGCCAGCTGAATACTCAGTAGAAAATATTGCTTACCAACCAAAACATCACCTACCAATACAATTAGATGGTGTTGATAATGGTGACTATACTATGATTTTTGGTTTCCCTGGAAGTACTGACAGATACTTAACTTCTTTTGGAGTACAACAAGCTTTAGATATCACAAGCCCAACTACTGTTGATATCCGTACTGAGAAATTAGCAATTATGAAAGCTGGTATGGACGCCAATAAAAGAACTAAAATTCAGTATGCTGCAAAATATGCCCAAACTTCTAACTATTGGAAATACTTTATTGGACAATCAAAAGGATTAAAGTCAATGAAAGTTCACGATAAAAAAGTTGCAATTGAAGATGATTTCAGATCTTGGGTTGCTGAAGATCAATCAAGAGTTGATAAATATGGTGAAGCCTTAAGCTTAATTGAAAGCGCGTACAACACAAACAAAAAAATTGCTTTAAACAGAACTTACTTAAATGAAGCTGTATTTCAGGGCTCAGAAATCATGTACTGGTCATTCAAAATGAATAAAGCAATTGCCGCATTACCTAGTGAAGGAAAAGAAAGAAATGTTGCGATTAGAGAGATTAAAAAGGAAGCTAAAGATTTTTACAAAAATTATAATGCTTCAGTTGATCAAGAATTGTTTGGGTCAATGTTGGAGATGTACTACTACAATGTCCCTAAAACACAACATGCTCCTTTGTTTAAGAAAATTGAAAATCAATTATTTGGTTTCAAAAAATTAGATTTTGGATGGTATGCTAAAAATGCATTTAGAAGGTCAGTATTTTCTTCAAGAGAGAAATTCTTTACTTTCTTAGAAAACCCTTCCACTATTAAAATTGAGAGAGATCCTGCTTACAAAACTATAATGTCAATATACAATCAATACATTGAGCAAATTTCTCCTAAAAGAATTGATGTGAGAAAGGACTTAACAAAAGGAAATAGATTATTTATTGCAGGATTAAGAGAAATGAATCCTGAGATAAATTATTATCCTAATGCAAACTCAACTATGAGAGCAACTTATGGAAATGTGGGGGATTATAATCCTGGTGAAGCAATGCATTATGACTACTATACGACTATTGATGGACTCATGCAAAAAGAAGATGCTACAAATGAAGAATTTATAATCCCAGAAAGATTGAAAGAGTTATATGAAATTGGTGATTACGGAAAATATGGAGATAAAGATGGTAATTTAAGAATTAACTTTATTTCAAATAATGATATTACTGGTGGTAATTCAGGATCTCCAGTAATTAATGCTTGGGGAGAAATTGTTGGTACTGCTTTTGATGGTAACTGGGAAGCAATGAGTGGAGATATTGCTTTTGAAAAAGAAATTCAAAGAACTATTTCTGTTGATATCAGATATACAATGTTCATTATTGACAAGTTTGCTGGGGCAACTCACTTAATTAATGAGATGACTATCGCGCCTAAGCATGCTGAAAAAATGACGGAGGAAGAATTAGCAGCTAAAGCTATGGAAACTGCTTTAGAAGACCCTAATACTATCGTGAAAGAATTAGAACTTAAAGAATACTTAGGAGCTCAATTACCAGTATTTGATATGCATTCATTTGGTTCTGCTTTTGATATGGCTGTTGAACAATATGGCTCTTCAAAAGAACAAAGATTCTGGTGGCACGGGAATGTGTACACTACTGAGAAAAGATAAGCGATCTCACATTTTAAAAAAAGCCCTACCGATTTGGTGGGGCTTTTTTTATATTTACCAAAAAAATGATTAAAAATATTTTAGCTTTTATAACAGGAGTGTTATTAGCAATGACAGTCAATGTAGGACTCGTTATCTTAGGCAGCAATCTTATTCCTGTATCTGAGGGGTTTGACTCTATGAATGCCATAAACTGGGAGCTAACTAATTTTATCTTTCCTTTTCTAGCCCATGCTTTAGGAACATTAGTAGGAGCTTTTTTAGCTGCTAAAATTGCTAACTCATATCAATTGCCATTAGCAATGAGTATTGGTGTATTTTTCTTAATTGGAGGAGTTACAATGGTCAATATATTACCTGCTCCAGTATGGTTTATATGTACAGATTTAATAGTAGCCTATATTCCAATGGGATATCTAGGATGGATAATTGCGAAAAAAGTTTAGTAAGCTCTTGCGTTATTCCCTTCAATATAATTCATGAAAGCTTTGTTTACTACCTTCACCCCACCTGGAGTTGGGTAATTTCCTGTAAAATACCAATCCCCTTTGTGGTCAGGACAAGATGCGTGTAAATCAGAAATAGATTGATAAATTATCTCCACTTTAGCTCTTGTCCCTTTAGGAGTCAACAATTCACTAATTTTAATAGAAATTTGTTCTGCAGTAAAAGGTTTGTATATTTCTTGAATATCATTTACCATTTCCTCTTTTGATAAGTGAGCTTG
>Ga0115560_1002207_pt1 | contig 12960 bp, 8 predicted proteins | sample COGITO_mtgs_1105_5_FD_87278 | JGI IMG/M metagenome (GOLD analysis project Ga0115560, IMG submission 87278) | Pelagic marine microbial communities from North Sea - COGITO_mtgs_110509 | ecosystem: Environmental > Aquatic > Marine > Epipelagic | place: Germany:Helgoland, sampling site Kabeltonne... | reverse complement strand
TCCGGGAGTGAACACGGCAATTCGGTAAACATTTTCAAGATTGAGCAGAGCGCGGTCGGTGCAGAGGGTAGAACGCTGACCCACGAGACCATTAAAAAACTGGTGGTCGATGCTATCGCGGGCGTTGGTTTTCGCTTGTTGTTTCAGCCAATTCTCAGTCTTCATGGGGAAGACGATGAGTTATTTGAGGTTTTGTTACGACTGCTTGATAAAGACGGTAATGAACTGCCGCCTGCCCAGTTTCTTGGCCCTGCTCACGATGCCGGCTTACTTGAGAAACTCGACCGCTGGGTGATTTTGCAATCCATTAAAACCCTTAGCGCAAAACGTACAGCGGGCAGCAAGACGCGCTTGTTTATCAATGTCACCCATGCGTCTATGGCGGACTCGTCGTTCTTACCCTGGATCACTGTCGCACTCCAGGCTGCTCGCCTGCCAAGCGACGCGCTTATTTTTCAGCTTGATGAAAAGCAGGCGACTTCATACATCAAGGATGCTGCTAAATTTTCTAACGGTCTAGCTAAGCTTCACTTTAAGACGTCCATCAACCATTTCGGCTGCTCGCTCAACCCGTTCAATCTGCTAAAGCACCTCAACCCCGACTATGTCAAACTCGATGGCTCTTTTGCACAACAGATTGAAGGTGACAAGGAAAAGCAGCAGGACCTGATTGACATGGTCAAGTCGCTGCAGTCCACTGGCGTTTTGACAGCGATTTCGGGCGTTGAAAGTCCTGCGGTTCTATCGACCTTATGGCAGGCTGGGGTCAATTTTATCCAGGGATACTATATCTCCATGCCCCTGGAAAACCTTGACTACGATTTTACTAACGAAGATCTCTAGCTTGAATTAAGAGCTTGAATCAAGAGCTTGAGTTAATGGCTTGGCTCGTTAATTCAGCTACTAATATCCACGACCGACAGCCTCTTTGTTGCTTAATGACACAGACTAGCTTGTTCGACCTGAGTCTCGATCGCGAATACCCATCAAATACAAAATGCTATCCAAGCCTAAATGCGAGATCGCTTGCTCTGCATTTTTTTTGACAATCGGCTTGGCATGAAACGCGATCCCCAAGCCAGCAACAGCCAACATCGCCAAGTCGTTCGCACCATCGCCGACAGCAATGACCTGGTCCAACACAATGTTTTCCTGCTTCGCCAACATTTTTAATAGCAGCGCCTTACGCTCAGCATCAACTATCGGCTCGATGACCTGGCCCGTCAGTTTTCCGTTAACAATCTCTAATTCATTGGCGTACACATAATCGACACCGAATCGGGCCTGCAACACTTCACCAAAATAGGTAAATCCACCAGAAAGAATCGCGGTCTTGTAACCCAACTGCTTTAGAACCGCAAACAAATGTTCAACCCCCTCCATCAAAGGCAGGTTATCCGCAACCTGCTTCAGACTCGACTCCGGTAGACCTTCGAGTAAAGCCACCCGTTGCCGCAGACTCGTCTTAAAATCCAACTCGCCGAGCATGGCACGCTCAGTGACCGCGCTGACTTGCTCCCCGACGCCCTTAAGCCGCGCTAATTCGTCTATGACCTCAGTGGAAATAAGTGTTGAGTCCATATCAAAACAAACCAGTCGTCGATTACGTCGAAACAAGCCGTCTTCCTGTACCGCTATATCAATATCAAGCTCACTACAGACATTCATTAACTGAGCCCGAAATGCAGCGTTATCACGCAGCTCACCTTTCAGTGAAAACTCCACACAGGCTTTGGTCTTCGCTTCCGGGCGCATGAGAGGGACCCTGCCGGAAAGCCGAACAATATTGTCTATATTAAGGTCGTTGTCAGCAATGACTCTCGCGACTTTGGCGATATGGGTCGCCTTAATTCGCCGAGCAAGCAGTGTCAGAATGAACCGGGATCGGCCCTGCAGCCCAACCCAGTCGTCGTAGCTGGCTTCGTCTACGGCCGAAAACTTAATATTAACGCCCAAGGCATGGGCCTTGAACAACACTTCTTTGAGAACCGGCTCTGAGTGACCGGGTATGTTAATAAGAATCCCTAAGGACAGATGATTGTGAATCACCGCCTGCCCGATATCGAGAATATCAATATCGAACTCCGCCAGAAGCTCATTAATAGCGGCTGTAAGTCCGGGTTTGTCCTCACCGGAAATGTTGATGAGCACGAGCTCTGTCACATTAATATCCATGGCTGTTAAATCGCGAGCATTATCCTTCGTCATTCAATGAAATACAAAACAAAGCGAATTCTCAGGTCTGCGATTCAGCTATACTCAACCTGTTTCGCTTCACGACTACCGGGGTTCTATGTATCGACGAAAATTAAGAACCATTTTTTTGGTCCTGGTGCCTATATTCATCAGCGGCCTCGCGTCCGTGTTATTTAGCTATAATCACGTCAATGTCGAACTGAATCAGAAGGGCCAGCACTTCGGTAACGCTATTGCCGAACAGCTCTCACTGTCGGTCACGGACTACCTCGTTAACGAAGACATTCTCAGCCTTAATGTCGTTCTCAACGATTTGGTTGCAGGCGGCACTTTCGACTTTGCATCGATCTATAGCGCCGATAATCGCCTGCTCGCTCAGGCTGGTAAACGCGCCAGCGGCATGGATAAAGCGCACATATTTACTCGCGATATCACCTGGCAAAGCGCCAGCGTGGGCCACCTGCAGATCAGCCTGAGTAGCCAGGCTGTTACGGAACCTGTGTTAGCAACCCTGCTACTGATTCTTGCGATCCACCTTCTTATCGCCACCATCACTGGATTTTTGGTCTGGCAGTATGCGGACCTGCTATACCTGTGGATAGCACTTCCCGGCCGGCCCGTGGTCACGGCAACCTCCACGACCCAGGCAGACAACTTAGAGGCGCTTGAAGCCGAACAAAGGGCTGACCAACCGATAGATTCGGCCGGAACGCTCGACACCGTTGTCATGGTCTTCAAGCTCAGACCAGCCCGCCTATTGCCTGACTACCTAACCCGTATTCAACGGGCATTGTTACTCTATCATGGCGAAATGACGCGACCAGATGGTGAAACAATCCTGGTTTATTTTACCGGCGGCGACCCGATCTTTCGAGCCATCTGCAGCGGTCTGTTATTGCTTGAGATCTTCCACCTGAGCGACACACCGATCAGCATCAAGCTTGGCCTGCAGGTAGCGACAGGCGCTTCATCAGGAGTCTCAAGTGACCCGCAAGCCCTGGCCAATGCTCGCAAGCACGCGAGCTACCTGGCCGCCAATGCAGATAATTGTCTGCTCACCAGCCAACAGATGCTTGAACTGATGATCGATCCGGGTCGTTTTGTTATCAGCCCATTTCACAGTTCTCTGACCCCGGCCGGCCTCGTATTCAAGGTGGAAGCGCTGGCGCTACCACACCAGAGTCTCATCCAAAACCAGGCCAAGCAATTACTGGAACAGTAGCTGTGGTGTCGCAGCGGTAATCAGCTCGTCTTCAGGAGCGCGACGCTATCCACCTTCTGAAATCCTCTTGGCAGCTTCAGGCCGCGGCGGGCGCGTTCACCGCGGTAGTGTTCCAGGTCAGCGAATTTAAGATTGATATGACGCTTACCCGAGTGCACAACCAACGTATCGTTTGCGGTTAAAACTAACAAATGGGCCATGAACTCCAGTCGATCGGCAAGGAGGGGCTTGGGAATATTCATGATTTTTACGCCTTTGCCCTTCGCTAACACCGGCAACTCACTGATGGGGAATATCAGTAGACGGCCCTCGTTACTGACCGCTGCCACGTAGTCTTCCTCGAGATTCGACACCAGCCGAGGCTGCAGGACAATCCCGCTAGCCGGCACGCTGATCACCGATTTTCCTGCCTTGTTCTTACTTTGCAGATCACCAAGACTGGCGACGAAGCCATAGCCTGCATCACTGGCCAGCAGATATTGTTGTTTTTGGTCGCCGGTAATAACTCCGGTGAAGTATGCCCCGGAAGGTGGGTTTGTGCGGCCGCTTAAGGGCTCGCCCTGGCCGCGAGCCGAGGGCAACGTATGGGCCGCCAACGTATAGGCTCGGCCCGTCGAATCAAGAAAGACCACATCTTGGTTGGAGCGTCCCAGGACAGACTGGAAAAAGTTATCACCGGATCGATAGCTTAATTCCTGAGGATCAATTTCATGACCTCGTGCAGCGCGAACCCAGCCTTTTTCGGAAAGCACGATGGTCACAGGCTCCGTTGACAGCAAATCTTTTTCGTTGAAAGCCAGGGCTTCCGTTCGACTAACGATGGGGGACTGGCGGTCATCCCCAAACTCCTTGGCATCTCTCAGCAACTCCTGCTTCACCAGAGTCTTCATTCTCGCTGTCGAACCCAGGGTTTTTTCGATATCCCGGCGCTCGATACTCAGCGCGTCTTGCTCACCTTGAATCTTCACTTCCTCAAGTCGTGCCAATTGCCGCAGGCGCAGATCCAATATGGCGTCTGCCTGGATTTCAGATAGCCCATAAGCGGCTATCAACGCCTGTCTCGGCTTATCTTCTGTGCGGATAATGCGAATCACTTCGTCGATATTCAGATAAGCGATCATCAAGCCGTCCAGAATATGCAGACGCGCCAGGATCTTCTCCAGCCGGTAATTCAGTCTACGCACCACCGTATCCGTACGGAACGTCAGCCATTCGGATAACAGCACGTTCAAGGGCTTAACTCGGGGCCTACCGTCCAGGCCGATCATGTTGAAATTTATCCGGTGCGTGCGCTCCAAGTCCGTGGTGGCAAATAGGTGCGCCATCAAGGCTTCAACATCGATCCGGTTGGAGCGGGGAACGATGACAATGCGGGTCGGGTTCTCGTGATCAGACTCATCCCGCAGATCCACGACCATGGGTAATTTCTTAGCCTGCATCTGGGCCGCTATCTGTTCCAGAATTTTGGTCCCGGACACCTGAAATGGGATCGCGGTGATGACAATGTCGCTATCCTCAATCTCATAGACAGCACGTGTACGAACTGCGCCTCGGCCAGTCTCATAGATCTGACGAATATCCGCGGCACTGGAAATAATTTCTGCATTGGTCGGAAAATCTGGCCCCTGAATATGCTCCATCAGATCCAAGACCGAAGCTTTGGGCTGATCTAACAGGCGGATACAAGCACTAACCACTTCGTTGACATTATGTGGCGGAATATCGGTCGCCATCCCCACCGCAATGCCACTGCCACCATTCAGCAATATATTTGGCAGCCGGGCAGGCAACAGCACGGGCTCTTCCATAGTGCCATCAAAGTTGGGAACGAATTCCACAGTCCCTTGACCCAGTTCCTCCAGCAGTACAGAGGCATACTTAGTTAAACGTGACTCTGTGTAACGCATGGCCGCAAATGACTTGGGGTCGTCGGGAGAGCCCCAGTTGCCCTGACCATCTACCAACGGATACCGATAAGAAAATCGCTGAGCCATCAAAACCATGGCCTCGTAGCTGGCACTGTCGCCGTGGGGATGGTATTTCCCGATCACGTCGCCGACGGTCCGGGCTGACTTCATAAACTTGGCATCAGCGCTAAGGCGCAACTCCGACATAGCATAGACGATTCGCCGCTGCACTGGCTTAAGACCATCGCCTATATGTGGCAGAGCCCGATCGTTGATGACATACATGGCATAGTTTAAATAGGCGTCTTCGGTAAACTCCGTTAAGGAAATCGTTTCCGTGTTCGCCGATTGATTTGGTTCGGTCATGAATCTCTTCGCTTTGTAGTTGATCTAACGGTTATAGCAATTCGGCTAGGTCGCCCTTACTCTCCAGCCAGATTTTTCTGTCTGGCGCGCGCTTTTTCGACAACAACATATCCAGCGTATCATGCACCAGACTGCCGGAATCCATGGTGAGTTGCACCAGACGGCGCGTGGCTTCGGCCATGGCTGTTTCACGTAACTGCAAGGGGTTCATTTCACCGAGACCTTTGAAGCGCTGGACGCTGACCTTGCCCTTCTTTTTCTCAGCGGCCACCAGATCCAGGATACCGCGACGCTCAGCTTCATCCAGGGCATAAAACACTTCCTTGCCAACATCGATCCGATACAAGGGCGGCATCGCAACATAAACATGACCCGCACTCACCAGAGCCGGATAATGTTTAACGAACAGCGCTATCAGCAGGCTTGCAATGTGCAGACCATCAGAGTCCGCATCCGCCAGAATGCACACCTTGCCGTAACGCAAATTGGCCAAGTTCTCTTCGCCGGGATCAATACCCAGGGCGACGGAGATATCATGAACTTCCTGGGAGGCCAAAATTTCACTAGAGTCCACTTCCCAGGTATTCAAGATCTTGCCACGCAGCGGCATAATCGCCTGGGTGACTCTGTCTCGGGCCTGTTTCGCTGAGCCGCCGGCTGAATCTCCTTCAACCAGAAACAGCTCACCTTGCATGGCATCCTGACAGGAACAATCTGCCAGCTTGCCGGGTAACGCTGGACCCGCTGTGACTTTCTTACGCACGACTTTTTTACCGGCACGTAATCGGGCTTGGGCATTGCTGATGGCCAGCTCAGCTAAAGCCTCTGCATCCGTCGTGTGCTGATTGAGCCAAAGGCTGAAGCTGTCTTTGACTACGCCTGAGATAAACGTCGCTGCCTGGCGAGAGTTCAAGCGCTCCTTGGTCTGGCCAGAGAATTGTGGATCCAGCAGTTTCGCCGATAAGACATAACTGCAACGATCCCAAATATCATCAGCGGAAATCTTCACGCCACGGGGCACTAAATTTCGAAATTCACAAAATTCTCGTAGAGCCTCTAGCAAACCACCACGCAGGCCGCTGACATGAGTACCGCCCTGGGTTGTCGGAATAAGATTAACGTAGCTTTCCGTGATGAGGTCACCACCTTCTGGCAACCACTGTACGGCCCAGTCCACAGCTTCCTCTTTGCCCGCTATCGAACCCATAAAAGGCTCTGCAGGTAACACCTCAAAACCCGTCAATTCATCGACAAGATAGTCTTTCAAGCCAGCTTCATAAAACCACTCGTACTGCCTTTCGTCTGGGTTGGAGTTAGTCTCATCAGTAAAAAATACGCGCAAACCAGGACACAACACAGCCTTGGCGCGCAACAAGTGTTTCATGCGGCTAACCGAGAACTTGGGTGAATCGAAGTACTGTGGGTTCGGACGAAAAGATACCAGCGTGCCGGTATTACGTTTGCCAACCTCTTCCTTAACCTCAAGATTCGACGCCTTGATGCCATCCTTGAACGACATATGATGGAGCTTGCCATCACGTTTGATATAGACGTCAAAGGTCTCAGACAGGGCATTGACCACAGAAATTCCAACGCCGTGCAAGCCGCCTGAAAATTTGTAATTATCGCTGTTGAATTTCGCCCCGGAATGGAGCCGGGTCAAAATCAGCTCGACCCCTGGGAGCTTTTCTTTTTTATGCAGGTCAACCGGCATACCGCGACCATTGTCAGCCACCGACATGGATCCATCTTTACCCAGAATGACTCGGATTTCGCTGGCGTAACCTTCCAGCGCCTCATCAACGCTGTTGTCGATGACTTCCTGCGCCAGATGATTGGGCCTGGTGGTGTCCGTGTACATGCCCGGGCGCTTCTTGACGGGGTCAAGGCCTTCCAAGACCTCAATAGAGTCTGCGCTATAATTCTTAGTGACCATAGTGTCCTGTTAACATCGATAGGTGGTATCCGGATTCAGTTGTTGTCGGTGTTGGGCGCCCTCACCTACCGCTTTTCAGCAGTAAGGCCTGACCTCAACCCTCGCGCACCCGGGCTGAAAAAATTATCCGCAACACCCATCGCAGGCGCTGGCTGATCGCGTGCCAGACCAAGCAACCCCGTTACCGACAAGCGGCTTTGTATCTGGCGCCAAATTATAACCGCATGGACCGGTGATTTCTTCGGATTTCGCCGCACATTTACTCTGGGGTGTTGTCTTTATCCAGGAACACCGGCTCCAGCGAATGGCCATGCTCGATACAAAAGCTGAGCAACTCGCCGAAGAAGCGATTTATCTGAGATTTTTCGTCGGGTTGAAACATATCCGGATTAGGGGTTTGGTAGCGATATCTGAAATTTCTGTGGCGCTCAAAACCGGTCACCTCCGCCGACTTAATATCGTGGTAGATGCGAACCTCCAACACCGGCCATTTGACCCAAGGCTGATCGTCTTCGCTGGTGACTCGAACCGACAGCATGGTCGTGTAAGGACACCGCTCGGAGATCTGCATGGTCACCAGTGCACCATCTTCAGTGATACCTTGAACGGCACCTTGACTGGTCACTTGAGTGGCACCTTGGACACCAAAAGATAACGCGTCCTGCTTTGCCATATGGGGAAACAGGCGCAGCAAGCGGATGTAATTTGCATCACATTCAGCCATATCTGACACCAGGTCAGGTACATAACGCCGTGACTTAGTCCGCTCCATATTTTCCTTGCTCACCTTATTCAAACCGCGCCAATCACGGGTGTCTGTTATGCCCAAAGGGTACCACAGAAAGCCTCTAGTTTATTCTCCGAGCTGGGCATCAATCAGCCGCAACGTCAGCTTCAGGGCACCTCGATTCTCCGCCATTGTCTGCAGCGCAGCCGCACCCAGCCGCTGGCGTTGCGTTGCACTCTGACACAAAGACGCCAGACTGGATGCCAATGCTGCCGGGGACGCCACTCGAAGCAGTCCGCCGTTGGCGATAAATCGATCCGCAATGTCTTGGATATTGCGTAAATGTTGACCCATTATCACCGGCTTACCATGGCTTGCCGGTTCCATCGGGTTATGTCCACCCACTGGCACCAGACTACCACCAACAAAGGTGATGTCGGCAATGGGATACAGATAGCCCAGCTCACCCATGGTATCCAGCAGGTAGACCTGGGTCTGGGGGCTACAGTTAAGGTTCGTGCTGCGGCGCACCGTCACCAGACCCAGGGTTTGACACAGGCGTTCGACCTGCTCAGCCCGATAATGATGACGGGGGGCTAGCACCAGCAAGATTTCCGGCTGAGACTGCAGCAGGGGGCGCACCGCATCGAGGAGCATCTGCTCCTCGCCGGGATGAGTACTACCGGCCACGATAATCAGGCGCTGACCCAATATTTGACTGAACTCCGCTGATCGCTGCAGAAGATCTGCTGGCTGACTGGCGTCAAATTTGATGCTGCCGGTCACTTGCAGACGCGCAGGTGCTAAACCAAGCTCGACGAACCGATCTCCTTGCTCGCGGCTCTGGGCTGCGACCACGTCGATATCTTCCAGCATCGCCTGACTGATGACCTTGATGCGACCATAACCCGCAGCACTGCGAGCAGAGAGACGGGCATTCACTAAGAGTATTTTGACGCCCTGACGGTGCGCATAGTGCAGCATATTAGGCCACAACTCAGTATCAATAATGACCAATGCCTGCGGCCGACTGCGGCGCAAAAACCGCACTACAGCATCGGGCATATCATAGGGGACATAGCAGCTGGTCACCTGGTCGCCTAACAACCGCTCAATTTGCTCGCGGCCAGTAGGCGTCATGTTAGTGACTATAACCTGACGGCCGGCAGTCAATAGCGCTTTGATCAACGGCACAGCGGCGATGCTTTCGCCCGCCGAGACCGCGTGCACCCAAACCCAATTATCACCAGCCAGGCGTGGGCAAAATCCAAACCGTTGACGCAGGTCCCGCCGATAGCGTGGTTCCTTGCGGGAACGCCAGTAAACCCGGAACAATACCAGCGGTATTGCCAGGTAAAAAACCAGGCTATATAAAATTCTGATCACGGCTTGTTATCTCTGAGCAATCTGGTGGAGGATATCGGTATTCGCCCGCCTAAACCACCTGCGGTAATTCGGGGTATAATCTGTCACCAGAATAATTACTGACGTCACCCTTATTGAGTACTCGAATTATGACTCATCAGCCACACACGCAAATCGCCATTATTGGCGGTGGTATCAGCGGCTTATGGCTGTTAAATGTACTCGGTAACCTCGGCTACTCCGTGGTTTTGCTAGAACAAGAAGCCCTCGGACAGGCACAAACTTTTGCCTCCCAGGGCATGATCCACGGCGGGATCAAATACGCTCTCGGCGGTTTTACCACCCCAGCCTCCGAGTCCATTGCGAGCATGCCAGAGACTTGGCGGCAATGCCTGGCCGGCGGCGGTCCCTTGCCATTAAAGGGGGTCAACACCTTATCCGACGCCTACTACCTGTTTTCCGACGGTAGCTTGGGTTCTAAAGTGACCGCTTTTTTCGGCAGCAAATCGGTACGGGGCCGAGTCACACCCCTGGCACCAAGTAATTATCCCGCCCTATTTACCAATCCTCAGTTTTCCGGCAGCGTCTATCAATTGCAGGATATGGTCATCGACACCCCTGCCTTAGTTAACGCCTTGGCCGCCCCTTATCAGGCTCACATTTATCAGTGTCAGGCAAAACTGATCCGGTCATTAACCGGCGAGGTGACCGGTATTGATACCGGCCACGGCATCTTGACTGCTGACTGTTATATCCTGAGCGCCGGTACGGGCAATGCAGAACTGCTCGCAAGCGACAACCCATCGTCGATTGCCATGCAGCGCAGACCTTTACAGCAGGTCATGCTCAAGGGTCATTTGCCCCAGGCCTACGCCCACGGTGTCAGCCTGCGCACCGCCGCTAAACCGCGGGTGACTATCACCACTCACCCTTGCGAGGACGGCGACAATGTCTGGTATCTCGGTGGCCAATTAGCCGAAGACGGTATAGACCGAAGCGAAGGCGCTCAGATCGACATAGCTCGACGAGAACTCAACGACCTGTTCCCTTGGATCGATTTGGGCGCTGCTGACTGGGCCACCTTGCGAGTCGACCGAGCAGAACCGGCCAACGACCTTCAGCGTCCTGACTCGCCGTTCTGCCAACGGTCCCACAACACCATCACCTGTTGGCCCATCAAACTGACCCTGACTCCCATGCTGGCTGATCAGGTCTGTGCGGCCATCGACCTAAAACCCGCCGGCTGCGCCGCAGATCCCTTGTCATTATCCCCTGCGAAGCCCGGCAAGACCCCCTGGGCATTGGCATTTTGATGGGGTTTCAGCCTCAACAGTTGCGCACCCTCGGCGACTGCGGCCTGAAGGTCTCGCCACTGGGAATTGGCACCGTAAAACTCGGGCGCAATACTGGCATCAAGTACCCCCAGGCCTTCGATTTACCTGACGACCATCAAGTGTCGGTCCTGCTTGAGACGGCGCGCGCCCTAGGCATTAACCTGATCGATACAGCCCCGGCTTATGGCATCAGTGAACAACGTCTGGGTCAGTTGTTACCCGGTTCTCGCGGCGATTGGGTGGTTTGCACTAAGGTTGGCGAACAATACCAGGACCAAAAGTCGCACTACGACTTCTCCGCCAAGGCAACCAGACTCAGTCTTGAGACGAGCCTACGCCACCTGCGAACCGACTATCTGGATATCGTGCTGGTCCATTGCGCCGATGACGACCTGGATATTCTGCAGCACTCTGGGGTTTTAGCTGAGCTGGATCGGTTTAAAAGCCGGGGTTATATCAAGGCGATAGGCGCTTCCACCAAGTCTGTGGCCGCCGGTCTATTGGCAGTCGAAGAGACTGACATCGTGATGCTCACCTGTAATCTCGATGATCAAAGCCAGCAGCCAGTACTCGAACGAGCCCGGGCACTTAACAAGGGCGTATTGCTGAAGAAGCTGTTTGCCTCCGGCCACCTTCAGGATAACGAGGCCGCCATCAACTTCGCCATGACCCAGCGAGCAGTGGCGAGCGCCATCATCGGCACCATTAATCCGACCCATCTCGCCGCTAACGTCAGCGCGGCAGTCAAGGCCTTACAACCCTGACCAACCCTGACTTAAGGCCGCAGGCATATGACTACAGGTTACGAATTTTCTCGACGATGGCCGTGGTTGAACAGTCCTCTACCAGACTTAATACGGCCACTTCGCCACCGTAGGCGCGCACCATGTCACCCCCGACCACCTGCTCAATACCATAATCGCCGCCTTTGACGAGTACATCGGGGCGGAGTTTTTCGAGTAGCGCCAAAGGCGTGTCATGCTCAAACGTCACGACCCAGTCCACCGCGGACAGACCAGCAAGCATGGCCATGCGTCGATCGACAGTATTTATCGGTCGACCTTCACCCTTGAGTCGGTGGACACTTTCGTCGCTATTGATGGCCACCACCAGACGGTCACCCCGTTGCCGTGCCTCGGCGAGATAGTCCACATGGCCTGCATGCAGGATGTCAAAACAGCCGTTAGTAAACACGACTCGCTCGCCACGAGACCGAGCCTCTGTCGCTGCCAGCAATAACTGATCTTCATTCATAATGCCCTGATCAAACCGCTGATCGCGGCTTAGCTCATGCCGCAGTTCAGGGCCGCTGACACTGACAATACCGGGTTTACTGACCGCTATGCCCGCCGCGACATTCGCCATATTGACCGCATCAGGCAAGGTCTCACCTGCTGCTAATGCCGCGCCCAAGGTGGCAATGACGGTATCTCCGGCACCACTCAGGTCAAAGACTTCGCGCTTGCGAGCCGGCATATGAATCGCCGGCTGATTCTTCTGCACCAACGTCAAACCATCGCTGTCTCGGGTCACCAGAATCGCTTCAAGACCCAGCTTTGCGATCATGGCATGACATTTAGCCACGAGTTCGGCTTCGTTCGCCCAGCCACCCACCGCCTTCATAAACTCAATGCGGTTGGGCTTGACCAATGTCGCGCCCGCGTACAGAGAAAAATCTTTGTACTTCGGATCTACCAGAATGGTCTTGTGCAGGGCACGGGCCTGCTGAATAAAGGCCTGCGGATCACTGATCACGCCCTTGTCATAGTCCGACAAAATCACCAGGTCAGTCTGTGCCAGCGCCCCCAGATAAACTGGCATCATGGGCGCGGCTTCAAGATCAACAATATGCTCAAAATCTGCCCGCACCATCTGCTGGCCATGGCTGACTATTCTGAGTTTGGTGA
>Ga0115560_1002204_pt1 | contig 12965 bp, 8 predicted proteins | sample COGITO_mtgs_1105_5_FD_87278 | JGI IMG/M metagenome (GOLD analysis project Ga0115560, IMG submission 87278) | Pelagic marine microbial communities from North Sea - COGITO_mtgs_110509 | ecosystem: Environmental > Aquatic > Marine > Epipelagic | place: Germany:Helgoland, sampling site Kabeltonne... | reverse complement strand
TTACAAAAAAAAACCAGCACAATGAATTGGCTTTTATTTTTTGCGTAGCCCTTTGTGTATTCACAATCTCCTTTGGCTCCAAACACCTTACAGCTCATCAGCGTCACAACGGCCTGGTGGCCGCGATTGCCTTTGGATCAGTAATAAAGCTATTGGCAATTCTGATTGCTGGTGGCGTTGCAGTCTATGCTGTTTTTGGTGGACTAGGAGGTTTAGACCTATGGCTTCAGGCTAATCCGCAAACTGTTGCTCTTCTTAATGAGCCAATAAGAGATGATTCTTCTCGGGCACTCTTGCTCATATTTTTCTCGTCGGCTGTCGCTATGCCACATCTCTTCCACATGATTTTCGCTGAAAACCCCAATACCGAAGCGCTGCAAGCGGCTAGTTGGGGGATGCCTCTTTTTCTCTTTTTAATGAGTCTGCCCATCCTTCCTATACTCTGGGCTGGAATGAAATTGGATACGGCTTTACCGACGGAATATTTCACCCTAGCACTGGGTATTGAGCTCGAATCGAAAGCGCTGGGCATTCTAATTTATCTGGGCGGGCTTTCAGCCGCCAGCGGCGCTGTTGTTGTCACTACGCTGGCACTAGCGTCCATGTGCCTCAAGCATTTGATCTTGCCGATTTATCGCCCGAGTACTGACCAAAATATCTATCGCTGGCTGCTATGGATTCGTCGCATTCTCATTATTTGTATCATTCTTAGCGGTTATCTATTTTATCGATTTATTGACGGCAACGAAGCCTTATCAGAACTTGGACTATCAGCTTTTATTGCAGCAATGCAGTTCCTACCCGGTATCTTGGCCGCACTGTATTGGCAAAGCGCTAATCGACAAGGCTTTATCGCCGGACTAGCCTCTGGATTTTCTATTTGGTTGATCGTGCTACTGCTACCTATCATCAGCAACTTTGATCCCAGCTATATCGGAAAAATCTATTTCAATCTCAGCCCCGACGAAATATGGAGCGCAGTTACCATCGTTTCAATTGGTATCAATGTATTGATATTCGGTCTGGTGTCACTGCTTACAACCACATCTGAAGATGAAAAGGACGCCGCGGAAGTTTGTTCAACCGATGATTTGAATCGGCCAGCCCGACGCATACTAAGCGTCCAGAACCCTCAACAAATGAAAGACCAGCTGGCGATCGCTCTCGGTCCCGATACAGCGGAAAGAGAGGTAGCCAGGGCGCTCAAAGAGATGCAATTACGCGACGGTGAAAATCGACCATTTGCCTTACGCCGTCTACGCTATCGCCTGGAGGCGAACCTTTCAGGTTTGCTGGGACCATCCGTCGCTAATGACATGATTAACCAACTACTGCCTTACATAAAAAACAGCACCAATAACAGCAGCGAAGACATCAATCTGATCGAAGTACAACTGGAATCATACAAAACCCATTTAACAGGCCTTGCCGCCGATCTTGATAATTTAAGACGCTATCACCGAAAGACGCTCCTGGACCTGCCGGTAGGGGTGTGCGCGCTCGGTCAAGATGGTGAAATCCTTATGTGGAACCACGCTATCGCTTCATTAACCGGAATTAACACCTTTGACGTTATTGGTTCCCGCTTGTTAAGCCTCCCCGCCCCTTGGGGACGACTCCTCAATGATTTTCTCGATATGCAGCAGCCTCGTTTATACAAGCAACATATCGTAATCGACAATAGTAACTACTGGTTCAATCTCCACAAAACTATCACTATTGCAGCGAGAGAACCTACTGACGGACGAGTCATCGTGCTAGAGGATATTACCGATGTACAAATGCTGGAGGATGAACTCATACACAGCGAAAGACTCGCCTCTATCGGCAGGCTTGCCGCCGGCGTTGCTCATGAAATTGGAAACCCAATAACAGCAATAGCCTGCCTGGCTCAAAATTTACGCTATGACACTGATAACCCCGAGAGCCTCGAGACCGGCAAAGAAATTATCGTGCAAACGGGCCGTGTATCAAAAATAGTACAAACACTGGTCAATTTTTCTCATGCAGGCACTGAGAACAGCCATCATGAGCGAGAGCCTGTGCACTTAAAATCCTGCGTAGATGAAGCTATTCATTTGCTGCATCTCAACAAAGACGCAAAAATAGTCAGCTTTGACAACCACTGCCCAGGCACTATTTACATTCTGGGCGATACCCAGCGGTTACTGCAAGTTTTCGTTAATTTACTCAGTAATGCCAGAGATGCTAGCCCTGCGTTAAGCTCTATCTCAGTTGACAGTAAAGCGTTGAATGAGCGCGTTTCTATTACTGTTACCGATACCGGCAGCGGCATTGAAAACTCGCATCAAGAACAAATATTTGATCCGTTTTTTACCACCAAAGAAGCTGGCGAGGGCACCGGCTTGGGCTTGGCATTGGTCTACAGCATTATCGATGATCTTGACGGCCATATAAGTGTTGAGAGCCCGGTAAACGGCACTGATCACGGCACTCGTTTTACCATAAGGCTAATCCAGCACCGGCCAGATCAGGCAATTGACTAGGACTTTTCTCGGCTTGTCACTAGAAAAAAAAACATAGACGCGTTATGTTACCAAGATACACAGTGTAATTTGGGTTCTCACTGCCAACTGCTAAGGTCTGCTCCATGGAAAAAATTCTGATTGTCGAGGACGAAGCCGTCATTCGCAGTGCTTTACGCAAGCTACTAGAGCGGCACCAATACGTGGTCAGCGAAGCAGGCTCAGTCAACGAAGCCCTCGACAACTTTGATCTCAGCCGCTTTAATCTGATTATTAGCGATTTGCGATTGCCCGGAGTTCCCGGTACTGATCTCATCAAAAAAGCGGGCGATATTCCCGTTCTTATCATGACCAGCTATGCTAGCTTGCGGTCAGCCGTCGACTCGATGAAAAGCGGCGCAGTCGACTATATTGCCAAGCCTTTCGATCATGAAGAAATGCTCGATGCTGTTGCTGCGATCATTGCCAATCATTCAGCTCAAAATACGCCTGCCGCGCAACGCCGAGCCACCAGCAGCACCCGCGGCCAGACAAATCTTGGAGGCATGATTGGCAACTGCCAACCAATGGTGAAATTGTATGAATACATTCACAAAGTAGCGCCCACCAGTTCAACCGTTCTCATTCACGGAGAAACCGGCACCGGTAAAGAATTGGTCGCTAAAGCCATTCATGCCTATAGCAATCGAACAGAAGAAGCGTTCATTAGCGTTAACTGCGCGGCAATACCCGAAACATTAATCGAGTCGGAACTGTTTGGCTATGAAAAAGGCGCCTTTACCGGAGCCAATACCAACAGAATGGGACTCATAGAAGCCGCTGATGGCGGCACCTTATTCCTGGATGAAATTGGTGAGTTACCCATTGAGGCACAAGCAAGACTGTTGCGCTTTATTCAGGAAGACGAAATACGACGGATCGGCTCGGTAGAGTCGCGCAAGGTTAACGTACGACTGATCTGTGCAACCCATAGAGACCTGAAAACATTAGCCCAAACCAATCAGTTCCGACCAGACTTATATTATCGAATCAATGTTATGCAGTTAGTACTTCCACCACTGCGTGAACGTGGCAAAGATATTTTAGAATTGGCTGAATGTATTCTAGAGCGCCGCTGCCAGGAGCTCGGCAAGCAGCCAGCTGTTTTTTCCCCGAAAGCAATCCAGGCAATCACCACCTATACTTGGCCAGGCAACGTTAGAGAACTCGAGAACGTTATCGAACGGGCCGTTATATTATCTGACGGCGGCAGCATCGACAACGACCTACTCAACATTGATCTTGAACTCGTCAACGTCACACAGATCCGCACAAAACGCCAGCCAACCGCCCCTGCGCTCAACAACTCCAGCCCCCCCTCTGCTGCAGTCGATTCGCAAGATGATCTTTCACTGGAAGACTATTTCCAGCGCTTTGTATTGGAACACCAAGATTCCATGAGCGAAACAGAGCTGGCTCGAAAATTAGGTGTCAGCCGCAAGTGCCTATGGGAACGAAGACAACGGCTGGGCATCCCGCGCAAAAAAGGTCCGAAGTCCGTGACCTCCTAATAGTCACCGGCCAATGAGGTCCATCTAAACTAAAACCCATTCTACGATTCCCTAGAACTAGCAGCCGCTAGAGAAGTCAGTGATTGCATAAAGCACTAAGAAGAGTTCCGTCTCAGCTTTAGCGCAATGGAACCATTAAATTGTAAAATGTTGTGATTTATTAGAAAACGCGATAATCACCCAACAGCCAAGGATAATACTGTTACCCAATTCACCTGCCAGTAACAAAGTGCGAGATTAACAGTAACATTTTGCGATAAAACCCTACATCCTCATACCAACATTATCCCTAAGTGATTGAAAAATATAGATTTATATAAATGGCACGATCCATGCTATACAGACAGAACAATAATAAAAATAAACAATAATAATAGTCACAACTAATAATAATAATACCGAGACCTGGATGGGGAAGAGCGATCTTCCCTCATCAATTCATTGCCTGATACCCTGTTTACACATCATCAGGTACTTCCGCTTCCGCAGCTAATACCTTACACAATTGACTCTCACGCAGAGGCATTAGTTCAGGGTGAAAACTACCATCAAAGTCCGTACCCAATGCGCGCAGCAAGTTCCAGCCAGTTTGCCGCTGCCAGCCTAAAACCATTTACTATATTACGATTTATTAAATAAATAGTTCAGCTGATAGCGACTGGTTTTTAGGGCTTTAAACCTCATTGTTTTTTGTTACCCGTGTGGTTATTTTGTAACATGATGCGGGGATAAGCGTAACAACCCTCTCCAATTTGACATATAAAACAAATCAAGCTGGAGATAAGCTATTGTTCTATAAACAGTTTTCTATCTGGCACGATACCTGCTATCCCTAAGGGCAATAACAATAATAAATAGACCAATAATAATAATAACCATGAGACCTGGATGGGGGAAAACTAAGTTTTCCCTGCATCATTATCTTCTGCACTTTCAACGTTTGTTCCGCCACCTGCCGGAGCACCTTATAGAAACTGGCTGCACAATTCTGCGTTCCTCAAGAGTGTGTTACTATCCGCACCACTACTAATATTAATCAGGCGCCAGCCTAACTTTATATGTCAAAATTGCTATCCAATGCCATAAACCGAGTAAAGGGAATATTGGGCGCTGACTCAAACAGCGCTATGCTCAACCCAGATCCCCATATCATCCCTCGCGATCAACACACTATTTCTCGCAAGAACATCAGCGACGCAGCACTGCGCGTAATGACGACGTTACGCAAAGCCGGTTTTGCCGGATTTCTAGTCGGCGGCGGTGTTCGCGATCTACTGCTGGGAGGACGGCCAAAAGATTTTGATATTGCTACTGATGCAACCCCTGAACAGGTGCGCAAATTATTTCATAACTCCCGAATTATCGGCCGGCGATTTAAAATAGTGCACGTACGATTTGGCCGCGAGATTATCGAAGTCACCACTTTTCGCGGCACGCATGAACAAGTAGAGCAAAGCCCGAAAGGAAAGCGCCCACAAAATCAAAATTCTGCTCAATCGAAAAATGGAATGTTGCTCCGGGACAATGTCTTTGGAACGGTCGAAGAAGACGCGGTGCGGCGCGATTTCACTATTAATGCTCTCTATTACACCACCGCCGACTTTGCTGTTTATGACTATACAAGCGGTCTACGTGATTTGGACGAAAAGATCATTCGAATTATAGGTGACCCCGAAACACGGTATCGTGAAGACCCTGTTCGCATGCTTCGGGCAGTGCGGTTTGCTGCAAAACTGAACTTCACTATCGAAAAAAATACCGCTAAACCAATATTGCGCTTAGCGCCTTCGCTGGCTGCTATTCCCGCTGCTAGGATGTTTGATGAAGTACTCAAGTTATTGATGTCCGGCTACGGCGCCGATGTCTACAAGCTGATGCAACAGTATGGCTTATTTGAACCATTATTTCCGCAGACACAACCTTGTTTGCAACAGCCACAGGCAAACATTCTCGTAGAACAGGCCATCAAAAATACCGATGCTCGTATCCAGCAGGGAAAACCCGTGACGCCGGCGTTTATTTTCGCAGCCCTGCTCTGGCCAGCTGTCAACGAACGCCAGCAACAATTAGTCAAGGAACGTGTGCCGGAAATACCCGCTATGCATCAGGCGGCGCAGGAAATCGCATCAATGCAGCAACAACACACCGCAGTGCCGAAACGGTTCGGTATACCCATGCGGGAGATTTGGGATATGCAGCTGCGTCTTAGCAAGCGCGGCGGGAATAAAGCGGAACAAATGATTGAAAATCGCCGTTTTCGCGCTGCCTATGACTTTTTATTATTACGCGAGCAAGCCGGTGAACCCACTGATGGCCTAGGCCAGTGGTGGACCGACTACCAAGATCGCAGCCCTGATCAAAGAGCTGAAATGGTTGCTGCGATTAAAGAGCACAATCCCAAACGTAAGCGTAAACCCCGCAAAAAGCCGAATGCAGATAATCACTGACGATGCCGCGCTGTTTTATCGCTATTGGTAGTAATCTTGATCAGCCGCTAGATCAAGTGAATAACGCTGTCAGCGAGCTTGCTGTACTGCCTGATTGCTCTCTTATCTCAGTCTCACGCTGGTACCAAACGGTTGCCATAGGACCCGGCATCCAGCCAGACTATATTAACGGGGTCGCTGAGCTTGATAGCACACAATCTCCGGTGGCTCTGCTGCGGTTACTGCAATCCATAGAAAATCAGCATCATCGCCAACGTCTCCAGCGTTGGGGACCAAGAACCCTGGATCTGGACATGCTGATCTATGGGTCGTCAATTGTCGATGACCCAGACCTGACCATACCGCACCCCCGAATGCTGGAGCGTAATTTTGTCTTGTATCCGCTAATGGATATAGCTCCGGATTTACTTTTACACAACGGATTAAAGGTCAGTGAGTTGATAAAATCATGTCCATCGACAGGCTTGCATTTGGTCTAGAACGAAACTTCCAATACAATGCCACCGACGCAATAGCGCACACGAACAGATACCGGAGTTTTCAGTGAATCAGGACGAAGTCCCGCCTGTAATAAATTTCAAAAACCGTACGCCTCCTCGGTTTATCGCTATAGAGGGTGCTATTGGTGTCGGCAAAACTACACTTGCACGTCAGCTAGCTGACACCTTTAACTATCAGACACTGCTGGAAAATGCTGAACAAAACCCATTTCTGGAGCGCTTTTACCAGAATCAAAAACATGCGGCACTGGCAACTCAATTGTTTTTCCTGTTTCAGCGCAGTCAACAAATTGAAGACTTAAGACAGGGGGATATCTTTGAGCCCGTCAGAGTTTCAGATTTTCTCATCGACAAAGACAAACTGTTTGCCCAACTAAATCTCGATGCTGACGAGTTTCAGCTATACGACAAAGTCTTTCAACAGCTCACCATAGATGCACCCAAACCCGATTTAGTCATCTATTTGCAGGCATCGGTAGACGTACTACTCGCCCGCATTCAAAATAGGGGCGTTGAATTTGAACAGCGAATTTCTCGTAATTATCTGGAGTCTATCAACGAAGCCTATAGTGAATTCTTTCTGTATTATGACGACGCTCCATTGCTTATCGTTAACGCCGATGAAATGGATGTGGTCAACCGCAGTAACGACTATACCCAGTTGGTCGACTACTTATTAAATATCCGCAGTGGTCGACACTACTTTAATCCCACTTTTTTTTAGCGCTACACAATCATTTTCAAAAGCCCGACAGCTGTAAATCGAGACTAAAACCATGACAAATGTAACCATTACCACGCTCCAGGAGCACAAGGCTGCAGGAGAAAAGTTTGCCGTTATCACCGCTTACGATGCAACATTTGCGGGCTTAATTGAAGATGCGGGAATCGAGGTGATTTTGGTGGGCGACTCTCTTGGAATGGTCCTGCAAGGCCATGACAGCACCTTGCCCACCACTATCGACGAGATGATTTATCATACTCACTGCGTTAATCGGGGCTGCAAAAAGCCGTTGATTATAGGCGACTTACCGTTTGGCTCCTATAATACGCTGCAAGAAACCATGACCAATGCTGCCGCTCTGATGCGTGCCGGTGCGAATATGGTAAAGCTTGAAGGAGGATGGCTGACGGAGAGTATCTCGGCCATGACCGAACGTGGCATCCCAGTTTGTGCACATTTGGGCCTAACGCCACAATCCGTCAACAGCTTGGGAGGCTTTAAGGTTCAAGGTCGGGAATCTGAACAAGCAACAGTTATACTGGATGATGCTAAGCGCTTAGAGGCTGCTGGTGCCAGCATGCTGGTTCTGGAGTGCGTCCCCTCCTCCTTGGCAGCAGCCATTAGCTCTGCGCTAACAATACCTGTAATCGGCATAGGTGCGGGCGTTCACACTGACGCACAGGTTCTGGTTTTACACGACATGCTGGGGCTATCCCCGCGCTTACCCAAGTTTGTTCGCAACTTCATGATCGACAGCCCAGACGTTCAAAACGCGCTCAAAGCTTACAACGCAGCTGTCAAGGCCGGTGAATTCCCCACCTTGGCGCATAGTTTTAACTAACTGCCTCTATTCCGCCTTGATTTGTTACTCATTAAAAGCCGCTTCTTTTGGTAACAAAATAGTCATTATTTTGCTGATTTGATGATTGCTCCACTGAAATGATTGGGGCATACTTGCCCGCCTCTTAAAAAGATGACTCAGGTTTTCTTATAGGAGGGAGAGAGGTTTCGGGCGGGGCTTTTCAAGCGACCACTGCCGATTATTGGCGGCCAGCGAAAAGCTCTTAAAAGGTTCGGTGTCGGCTATTATAGTTAACACCGGAGACGATGATTTACCAACGGCACGTTAAACGTCGGAAGCAGTTGAATCGTATGAAGACTTTCAGTAAAAGCAGTCACCTGCGAAATGTTTTAGCTAAAAATAAACTGAGCGGTAAGACAATCGCCTTCGTCCCTACTATGGGAAATTTACATGAAGGACACATACAGTTAATGCGACAAGCCAAAAAAATGGCTGATATCGTGGTGGCTAGTATTTTTGTTAATCCCCTACAGTTTGGCGCCAATGAAGACCTAGAGAGCTACCCTAGGACATTGTCAGCAGACAAAGAAAAATTATTTGCCGAAGGTGTTGATTATCTGCTGTTCCCCGATGTCGAAGAAATTTATCCGGAAGGAATGGATAAACAGACCCTTATCGTTGTGCCTGCCTTATCGGACACTCTATGCGGCGCCAACCGCCCTGGTCACTTCGCCGGCGTTGCCACGGTTGTCACCAAGCTATTTCAAATAGTCCAACCGGACATTGCCATCTTCGGGAAAAAAGATTACCAACAGCTAGCGATTATTGAAAAGATGGTCAAAGATCTTTGCATGCCGATAAATATCGTGGGTGTGGAAACAGCCCGTGATGTCGATGGTTTAGCACTGAGTTCTCGAAATGGTTTCCTGACCGAAGAACAACGCTCTATTGCACCGGCTCTTCATCAAACCCTCTTAGAGTGTCGCGACGCTATCGCCTGCGGCTTTGACAGTTATCAAGCCTTAGAGGACTATTGCACGGAAGCACTAAAACACGCGGGGTTCGAACCTGATTACTTTTCTGTTCGGGATGCCGAAACATTACAGGCGGTGACCTGTGATACTGAGGAAATTGTTATTCTCGCTGCTGCCAAGTTGGGTAAGCCGCGATTGATCGACAACGTGACTTTAACGCTAAATCCTTCGCAGGACTGGGGCATGCTGGCTGTTCATTAGTTTTTCTGAACCCTGCCCGAGACAGTTCAACTCAAACTTATCCCAGTTTGCCGCATTGTGTATCAATACCTAAAAGTAGCCTTTCCCGCTCCACCAATCGATAAATGAGCTCTCCGGTTTGGCGCCGTTGACACCCTATTGTCCACTCCATATGTTGATGATGCGCTCCATAGCAGAATAGCAATCTTACGCTATTGTATTCCTAGACACTGCAATATACGTTATTCTTATCGGATACATTTTATTTAGCACGCTGTTATTTTTCTTAAACCTGATTTGAGATACATTCCATGAGCAACACAACAACTTACCCGGTTCCCGCTGACTATGCCGCTAAAGCTCATCTCAATGAAGAACAATACAAAACGATGTATCAGGCGTCGATCAATGATCCCGATGCCTTCTGGGCGGAACAGGCCGCGGAGTTTTTAAGCTGGGATAAACCTTGGACTAAGGTACGGGAATATGACTTTACCAAAGGGGAAGCAGCTTGGTTTATTGGCGGAAAACTCAATATTACCTACAACTGTATTGATCGCCACCTAGAAACTCGAGCCAACCAGACGGCGATCATTTGGGAGGGAGACAGCCCGGACGAATGCACTAACATCAGCTATCAACAGCTGCATAGCGAGGTCTGTAAACTTGCTAATGCTTTAAAACAGCGTGGGATAAAGAAAGGCGATCGTGTTTGTATCTATATGCCGATGATCGTTGAAGCATCCTATGCGATGCTAGCGTGCGCTCGAATTGGTGCTGTACATTCGGTGGTATTCGGCGGTTTCTCCCCCGACGCATTAAGAGATCGAATCCTAAACTCTGATTGCCAGATTGTCATTACCGCCGATGAAGGACTGAGAGGCGGCAAAAAGATCCCGCTAAAAGCTAACGTTGACGCCGCTCTGATAGATTGCCCTAACGTACATACTGTCGTTACGGTAAAACGAACCGGCAGTGATATTGACTGGACTGAACAGCGTGACGTCTGGTATCACGAAGCCATTAACAACGCATCTGATCAATGTCCACCCGAGCCGATGGACAGTGAAGACCCCCTTTTTATTCTCTACACGTCTGGGTCTACAGGAAAACCCAAAGGGGTTCTGCACACAACAGCAGGCTATTTGTTGCAAGTAGCTATGACCTTCAAATATACCTTTGATTATCATGAGGGTGATATTTTTTGGTGTACTGCTGACGTCGGCTGGATTACAGGCCATAGCTATTGTGTTTATGGCCCATTAGCTAATGGCGCGACCACTCTGTTATTTGAAGGTGTGCCAACCTACCCCGACGCCTCTCGTTGCTGGCAGGTGTGCGACAAACACCAAGTCACTATTTTTTATACCGCACCTACGGCTATCCGAGCACTAATGGCGGTCGGTGATGACTATGTCACAGCCACCTCACGAAGCTCCATCAACTTGCTGGGAACCGTCGGTGAACCGATAAATCCTGAAGCTTGGGAGTGGTACTATCGGGTAGTGGGTGAATCACGCTGTCCTATTGTAGATACCTGGTGGCAAACTGAAACCGGTGCACATATGTTAACGCCCCTCCCCGGTGCTACCCCATTGAAGCCTGGATCAGCTACACGGCCTTTTTTCGGCGTGGAGCCTGTCTTACTTGATAATGACGGCAAAATTATTGAAGGCGCCGGCGAAGGTAATCTAGCAATCAAGTCTTCATGGCCCAGTCAAATACGCAGTGTTTACGGCGATCATCAGCGATTGATAGACACCTATTTCAGCACCTATCCCGGCTATTACTTTACCAGTGATGGTGCCCGCCGGGACGAGGACGGTTATTACTGGATAACCGGCCGGGTTGATGATGTATTAAATGTTTCCGGACACAGACTGGGGACCGCTGAGATTGAAAGTGCTCTTGTCCATCATGAAGCCGTTGCTGAAGCGGCTGTTGTTGGATATCCGCACGATGTTAAAGGTGAGGGCATTTATGCCTACGTTACTTTGATGAGTGGAGAGCAGCCTTCTAACGCCCTGAAAACCGAACTTATTGCTATGTGCACCAAAGAAATTGGCCCAATCGCCAAGCCTGACCTGATTCAATGGGCCCCGGGCTTACCGAAAACTCGATCGGGGAAAATTATGCGACGAATTCTAAGAAAAGTTGCCGCCAATGAACTAGAAAATCTTGGCGATACATCAACACTGGCAGATCCATCAGTGGTTGATCAACTCATTGAGCACCGATTAAATCAGTAGCGGGTAACCGCTACTTGTTTTGAGCGCAGTGTCGCTACTGATGCAAACGTTGCCATTAACAATTTATTCATGCGAAAGTCACCGACACAGCGGTTGCTATTTAAGCCATTCTTACAGTGTCTAACTGCCTCTCACGTCACAACTTATTTACCTAACTGCTTATCGACGCGGTAAATCTTGCAAAATAAATAAGTCGTTTTTCTGATCTTTCGCGATTTTAATTTCACAGATCTCACCCGAACAATGAAATGCCAGGTCGATAACAGTCTCTCTTATCGCGTCCTAGGAATTCGCTGCGACTCGACAAAAAAAAGACTCCACACCTCAAAATAGAGCTCAAGATTTTGTAGGCATGTCTGACTCGTATCAGTCTGTATTCAACTACTGACAGACTACCCCCTTGTTGGCATAATACGCACGTAAATTGTCGCTTCCGTAAAACCAATGCGCCGCCTGCCAAGGACTCACTATGTTACGACTAAGATCTCAGTTACAGGCCAAAAAACTACCGCCGGACCTGGTTACATTGATCGATACTATTGCCATCGCGGGAAAGGACATCGCTTTCCGCTTGCAGCAAGGCGCCATGTCAGGAGTTTTAGGATCAGCAGAGAAAGAGAATGTTCAAGGAGAAACGCAGAAAAAACTGGACGTTATTTCTAACGACTTACTAAAGACCTATCTTTTGGAATCCAATACCGTCCGTGGCATAGCCTCTGAAGAAGAAGAAAATATTGTCGCTGGCCATGATCACGCTAAATATCTAGTCGCTTTCGACCCGCTGGATGGCTCCTCAAATATCGACATCAACAGCATGATCGGCACCATTTTTTCAATCCTGCATGCACCTACTACAGAGACAGTGTCACAGGCCGATTTTTTACAACCGGGCCGGAATCAATGCGCGGCGGGTTACATACTTTATGGACCGTCGGTAATGTTAGCTCTCACCACCGGAAACGGTGTGCAGATGTATACTCTTGACCAACGTAT
>Ga0115560_1002196_pt1 | contig 12997 bp, 8 predicted proteins | sample COGITO_mtgs_1105_5_FD_87278 | JGI IMG/M metagenome (GOLD analysis project Ga0115560, IMG submission 87278) | Pelagic marine microbial communities from North Sea - COGITO_mtgs_110509 | ecosystem: Environmental > Aquatic > Marine > Epipelagic | place: Germany:Helgoland, sampling site Kabeltonne... | reverse complement strand
TTTGCCACGGGGTCCGCGTCTGACAAGAGTGCCAAGCACTGCATATCCAACTGGTCATAGCGGGCCTTCCGCGGTGCGTTGCGGTCAAATGCAAAAGCGTCAGCCATGGTCCGAAGTTCGACAGTGCTGGCGTTTATTCGACCTGTTACAAGTCAAGAAGCGTCAAAAAAGCACCGGCGCAGGTGAACGCACTTCCGCGCCCAGCTCGCTTTTGGCCAATTCGGAGAACAACCTACAAGTGTCGGGCGTCTTGATGCTGTCGGGCTGGTGCACCAAAAGATCGACCGACTGTAAACCCTTGGCCTGCCACGCTTTGATGCGCCTGCACCAATCTTTGAGCCTGCGTTCATCGCTTGCGTGTCCCTCGTAACCACCAAAACGAAGCAGCAAAAATGGTGCGGTCATCCTCATGTGCAGCGCATCTCTGCGCAAGGCCGTATCGCTCAGAACAGCACCAATTCCCCACTCCAACATAGCCTGCCACACCGACTCTACAGCATGGGCGAACTCCGGTTCAGGAGCAAACCAACCGGGGTGACGAAATTCAATAGCAGCCTCAAACGACCGGGGCCACGTTTTGAGGTAGGCCAACAAGCGGTCAGCGTGCTTGGGTGAGAAATGCGGAGGCAGTTGGATAAAGGCAGGGCCTCTTTTTTTTCCCAATGCATCCAATCCTGCGATGAAGTCGTCGGTGGGTCCGGCACAGTCATTAAACCTTCGGTAATGCGTGATGATCGCAGGAAATTTGGGGCAAAACCGAAAGTCCTCCGGCATGGCTGCAGCCCATTGTGCCATACGTTCAGCAGGGTGAATCCGGTAATGGGTGGCATTGAGCTCGATGGTGCCGAACGCCTGCCCATAATGAACGGGCCACGTGCGTTGCGGCGCCTTTTCGGGATAAACACTGCCCCGCCATGGACGAATGGTCCACATCGTACCGCCTGCCCTGACTTCCAATGGTCGGCCTTTTCCCGAAGCCAAGCCTGCCAACGTATCGGGGTGGTCTTCTGGCAAAGAGAAGTCTATCCCTGGCAGCTGTTCGTGCTGCTCCTCCTCTGGAATCTTGCCGTATTTCACGACCACAAAGAAAGCGGCTCTGCAAACAAACCCTACGCCGCGCCTTTCTGTTTAGGGCCGACTTTGCCCGCAACAATGACGCCCTGGCACCTCATCGCACACGCCATTTTCCCCAGGCGATGCGCTTCGTGTGAAACACCCCTCTCTGAGGCGGAACCCGCCTGGTGCGGGCCCTGTGAATTTTCGTGGGTTCGGCATTCCGGACACGGTGCCTTGCGCTTTGGACATCGCCTAGACTGGGCGTTGGGAATCACTTGGCTGCACCTGGCCCGACCCGAAGAACGCCGGCTGGTCCACAACCTTAAATACGGGGGCAGCGCCTTTTTGGGCATCCAACTCGGAAGGATCATGGCGCGAGAGTGCGCACAAACCTTGGACATGGCATCCGCCACCCAATGGTCCGTAGTGCCCGTTCCTCTCCACCGAAAGCGACAGCGCCAAAGGGGATACAACCAAAGTGAAATGCTGGCCAAGGGTTGGTCACAGGTTACCGGCGCACCCATGTTGTCCCTACTAGAGCGACCTCATGCTGGGCAATCCTTGACACGGTTCGGAAGGGCCGGCCGCATTAGAGAAGGGCTCAATCCGTTTGTTTGGAAAGCCCCTGATTCAGACAGCACCGTGCCCGACGCTGGCATCCTCATCATGGACGACGTCATGACCACAGGCAGCACACTCGAACGCGCGCATTCTGCGATTCGCCAATATTGGAGCGGCCCTTTGGGCTACCTCACCTTGTTGGACGCCAATCGCTGAAGACCAGGGGCCTCAGATTCCGTGGCACTTCTTGAACTTCTTGCCCGAACCGCACGGACAAGGCTCATTGGGCAGCGTCTTCTTCTCGACGCGGACCGGCTCAGACTTGGGAGGAGGAGGTGCGGGCATTCCCGTCGTTCCACCGCCGCCTTGAGCGCGGGCAGCCGATATGCGCTGTTCGTTGAGGTTCTGAACGCCCGCCTTGCTTGTCTGCACCCGGGCTGGCTGCTGGGGCCTGGCACCCGGTGCCCTCTTGACCTGATCAGGCTGACTCGGCAACTGACACTTGAGCAAGAAACTGGCCACATCCGTGTTCATACGCTGCACCATGGCCTTAAAAAGCTCGTAGGACTCGAACTTGTAAATGAGCAACGGATCCTTCTGCTCGAAACGGGCGTGCTGCACATTGGAACGGAGGTCGTCCATGTTGCGCAGGTGCTCTTTCCAGAGTTGGTCCAACACTCCCAAGACCACCGTCTTTTCCAACTCGTCCACCAAAGTGGTGCCCGAGGAATCCACAGCCTCTTGAATGTTGGCCATCACCTGAAGGTTTCGGCGGCCATCCGTAAAGGGCACTGCGATGTTGACGAATTGATTGGTGTCGTCCTCGTACACGCGCTGAATCACCGGATGCGCATGGGCCGCCAAGGACTTCATGCGGTCGTGGTAATGTGTTTCGGCGGCGTTGTGCAGGGACTGAGACTGGGCCTCGGGATTGCCCAGGCCAAAGTCGTCGGAAGAGAAGGGAGGGTCTACCCCCAATTCTGCTAGACTCCGTATGCGCAACCCTTCGAAGTCTTTGCCCGGTCCAAAGTCGGTCACGAGTTGATCCGATAGCTCGTAGAACATTCCGGAGATGTCAAACTTGAGGCGCTCCCCATGCAAAGCATTCCGGCGGCGGCGGTATATGACCTCGCGCTGGCTGTTCATCACATCGTCATACTCGAGCAAGCGCTTGCGGATACCAAAGTTGTTCTCCTCCACCTTGCGCTGGGCGCGCTCAATGGACTTGGTGATCATGGAGTGCTGAATGACTTCCCCGTCTTGGTGGCCCAAACGGTCCATCATTTTGGATACCCGTTCACTTTGGAACAGGCGCATCAGATCGTCTTCCAAACTCACATAGAATTGGCTGCTACCCGGGTCGCCTTGGCGGCCTGAACGGCCCCGCAACTGACGGTCAACACGTCGGCTGTCGTGGCGCTCTGTGCCGATAATGGCCAAACCACCTGCAGCCTTCACGTCTTCGCCCAATTTGATGTCGGTTCCACGTCCAGCCATGTTGGTCGCAATGGTCACTGCGCCTGGCTTACCCGCTTTCGCCACCACCTCGGCTTCGGCCTGGTGGCGCTTCGCGTTGAGCACTTGGTGCTCGATTTTGCGAATGTCCAGCATGCGGCTCAGCAATTCGCTGACCTCTACAGTAGTGGTTCCTACGAGGACGGGGCGGCCCGCATCGCGCAACTTCACCACGTCTTCAATGACCGCGTTGAACTTCTCCCGCTTGGTCTTGAAGACCAAATCGTCCTCGTCTTCGCGCGCAACAGGACGGTTCGTCGGGATCGACATCACATCGAGCTTGTAGATGTCCCACAACTCTTGCGCTTCCGTTTCCGCCGTCCCCGTCATGCCCGCAAGCTTGTGGTACATCCGGAAGTAATTCTGAAGGGTGATTGTGGCGTAGGTCTGCGTCGCCGCCTCAATGCGCACCCCCTCCTTGGCCTCAATCGCTTGGTGCAAACCATCCGAATAACGGCGGCCCTCCATAATGCGGCCCGTTTGCTCGTCTACAATCTTCACCTTGTTGTCCATCACCACATAGTCGATGTCCTTTTCGAACAAGGCATACGACTTGAGCAACTGGTTCATGGTGTGCAGGCGGGCAGATTTGATGCCCTGCTCGCGGAAAAGCGCCTCGCGCTGCTCCTGCTTTGCCGCATCCGAAGCATCCGAAGCGTCAATTTCGACCAAGGTCGATGGCACATCCGGCATCGTGAAGAACTGATCGTCCTCAATGTCTGCGGTCAACGTAGCGATGCCCTTTTCTGTCAATTCGACCTGGTTCTGCTTCTCGTCAATCACGAAATACAGCTCCTCATCGGCCTCGGGCATCATGCGCTTGTTGTCCTGCAAGTAGTAGCCCTCCGTCTTCAGCAACTGCTGCCGAACCCCCTCTTCGCTCATGAACTTGATGAGCGACTTGGTCTTGGGCAAGCCTCTGTAGGCGCGGAACAATGCCAAACCACCTGTGCGGATGGTCTCCTTGTCGGCGCCCTCAGTCCCCAACTTTTTCTTGGCCTCGGTGATCATGTTGTTCACCGCTTGGCGCTGCTTTTGCATCAGCTGTACCACTTTGGGCTTGAGCCCATCAAACTCGTGCTCGTCTCCCTTGGGAGTAGGCCCCGAAATGATCAATGGCGTTCTGGCTTCGTCAATCAGAACACTGTCCACCTCGTCCACAATGGCAAAATGGTGCTTGCCCTGTACCAACTGATCGGGACGCATGGCCATGTTGTCCCGGAGGTAATCGAAACCGAACTCGTTGTTCGTACCGTAGACGACGTCGCACTTGTACGCATTGCGCCGGGCTTCAGAATTGGGCTGATGCTTGTCGATGCAGTCGATGGTCAATCCGTGGAATTGAAACAGAGGGCCCATCCACTCCGCGTCACGACGGGCGAGATAATCATTCACCGTCACCAAGTGCACTCCTCGTCCCGTTAAGGCATTCAGAAAAACGGGAAGCGTAGCCACCAAGGTTTTTCCCTCACCGGTTTGCATCTCTGCGACTTTACCACGGTGCAATGCGACACCACCGATCAACTGGACATCGTAATGCACCATGTTCCACTCGACCGGTGTTCCCGCAGCCATCCATTCTCTGGCCCAAAAAGCCTGGTCTCCCTCTATGCGCACGAAATCGCGGCCCGCAGCAAAGTCACGGTCATAATCCAATGCGGTCACCTCCAACTCTCCAGGCGCCGCAAACCGGCGAGAAGTTTCCTTGAGTAAGGCAAAGGCTTCGGGCATCAATTGCTCCAAAACCTCCTCCAGCTTATCGTCAACCTCCTTTTCCAGCGCATCTACTCGGTCATACAACACCTCTTTGGCCTCAAACGACATGGTGGGATTTGAAGCGACCTGCGCCCTGAGGCCTTTGGACTCTTCCACCAACTCCTCCACATGATTCAAGATCCGGCGCTTCAAGTCAGCACTGCGCTCGCGAAGCCCGTCGGAGGACAGTCCCTGCATTTCAGACTCGAAAGTGTGAACGGCATCCACCGCAGGTTGGATGGCTTTGACATCCGTTGCCGCCTTGTCGCCGACGAGGCGCTTGACGATTTTATTGAAGGCTCCAATCATGGGTGCTGCTTGTGCCACTGAAATCCCATGTCAAAAACAAAAATGGAATCCAAGAGGTGTGGACAAAATTAAGGCTCAAGATTGGGGTCTCCACTCCCAAACATTGTTGCGAATTGCCTCCGCAGTAAGCCCTTGTGGGCCGCCATGAACACCAAAAAAATTCATCCCCTCATCTCATACACCGAAGCCCCTATCAACAATTCAAAATACTGATTAACAGGAGTTTAATGGGGTTAATCAACCGCATGTTGACAATTCCATCGAGGTGTTCATCGTTTCCGATTGCCGTTGCAGGCTCCACTCCGCAGTTTTGAAGTCTGTCTTTTAGGAGACAAAATCATCGCCGCACAGAAGTCAATTTCATCCAATCCCAACCACATGAACAACGAGCAGCACAATCACGGAACTGAGTCGGTCAACGACGTTTCTTCGGATGTTCAACAACCGGGTGAAGGTCAAATGGCCATTGACGCCATGCTTCCGGAAAACACTGCAGTGGTCGAACCCATTCTGGAGGACAACCCCAACCGTTTTGTGCTGTTTCCGATTCAACACGACGACATCTGGAATTTCTACAAAAAGTCCGAGGCCAGCTTTTGGACCGCTGAGGAGATTGACCTCGCGGCAGATATGGTGGATTGGAACGAAAAGCTCAACGACAATGAGCGCTACTTCATCAAGCACATCCTGGCCTTCTTTGCCGCCTCTGATGGCATTGTAAATGAGAACCTCGCTGAGAACTTCGTCGCCGAAGTCCAGTACACAGAGGCCAAGTTCTTTTATGGTTTCCAAATCATGATGGAGAACATCCACTCGGAGACATACTCCTTGTTGATCGACACCTACATCAAGGACAAGGAGGAAAAGAACCACCTGTTCAATGCCATCGAGACCTTGGACTGCGTCAAGAAAAAAGCCAACTGGGCGCTCCAGTGGATTGACAACGGCAACTTCCCCGAGCGCATCGTCGCTTTTGCAGCTGTAGAGGGCATCTTCTTTAGCGGAAGCTTTTGTTCCATCTTCTGGTTAAAGAAGCGCGGACTGATGCCAGGACTGAGCTTCTCCAACGAACTCATCTCTAGGGACGAAGGCATGCACTGCGACTTCGCTTGCTTGCTCTACACCCAGCACATCGTCAACAAGTTGCCCAAGTCTACGGTCGAGAAAATCATCGTCGACGCCGTCAACATCGAGAAGGAATTTGTCTGCGACGCTTTGCCTGTGCGTTTGATTGGAATGAATGCCGATCTGATGAGCCAGTACATTGAGTTCGTCGCCGACCGCCTTTTGGTCGAGTTGGGCAACGAGAAAGTTTACAATGCCACCAACCCCTTCGATTTCATGGAAATGATTTCACTCCAAGGCAAAACCAACTTCTTTGAGAAGCGGGTTGCCGAGTACCAGAAGGCAGGAGTCAACAAATCCGGATCTGAGGAAGAGGCCAAAGGCTTCAGTCTTGACGCGGATTTCTGATTTCAACGGAGAAAAAGTTTAAAACTGCCACTCCACAGAAGTACAATTCACCCTCTTCAAGCCCCATCTTGAGAGGACGAAAATGAACCTCCAGTCAAAACCATTGGCTGTTGCGTTCAACACCGGACCAAGAGCATCAGAACAACACACACCGCCGAGGTCTTGTCGCCTCGGTTGTCACAACCATTCTCTCTAATCGAGGGTAAAAAAGCCGAGAAAAAAGCATGTATGTCGTCAAACGGGATGGACGCCGAGAACAGGTCCAATTCGACAAGATCACGGCAAGGGTCAAAAAACTCTGCTACGGACTTCACCAAAAAGTAGACCCGGTTTCAGTCGCCATGCGCGTCATCGAAGGGGTCTACGATGGGGTCACCACTTCAGAGCTCGACAACCTCGCCGCAGAGGTTGCCGCGACCAATGCAGTCAACCATCCTGACTACGCACAGCTCGCATCGCGCATTGCAGTCTCCAACCTACACAAGACGACCCACAAGTCGTTCTCAGAGGTGATGCGCAGCCTGCACACCTACACAGATCCTGTTACGGGGGCGCCGGCTGCCCTCATCGCAGATGACGTGATGGAAATCATCGAGGCCAACACAGAAGTTCTGGACTCTGCCATCATCTATGATCGGGACTTCAGCTACGACTACTTTGGGTTCAAGACCCTGGAGCGTTCCTACCTCCTAAAACTGGAGGGCCAGGTGGCTGAGCGTCCTCAGCAAATGTTGATGCGCGTCTCTGTCGGCATTCACAAAGACGACATCGAAAGTGCCATCAAGACCTACAACTTGATGTCAGAAGGGTGGTTCACCCATGCCACGCCTACCCTCTTCAATGCAGGCACGCCCAAGCCTCAAATGTCCAGCTGCTTCTTGCTCACGACACAAGAAGACAGCATTAGCGGCATCTATGATACCCTCAAGCAGTGCGCCAAAATCTCGCAGAATGCGGGCGGCATTGGCTTGGCCATTCACGACGTACGCGCCACAGGATCCTACATCCGCGGCACCAACGGAACGTCCAATGGCATCGTCCCCATGTTGCGCGTGTTCAACGACACGGCGCGCTACGTAGACCAAGGTGGCGGTAAGCGCAAAGGATCTTTTGCTGTTTATATCGAGCCTTGGCACGCAGACGTTTTTGATTTCCTCGACCTCAAGAAGAACCACGGAAAAGAAGAGCAGCGCGCACGCGATTTGTTCTACGCTCTCTGGGTACCTGACCTCTTCATGAAGCGCGTTGAAGCCGACGGTGAGTGGACCTTAATGTGCCCCAACGAGTGCCCCGGCCTTGCAGACACTTGGGGACCTGAGTTTGAAGCCCTGTACGAGAAGTATGAGGCAGAAGGCAAAGGCCGCAAGACGATCAAAGCCCAGGAACTCTGGTTCAAAATCGTAGAAAGCCAAATCGAAACGGGCGTTCCCTACATGCTCTACAAGGACGCTGCCAACGGCAAGTCCAACCAGCAAAACTTGGGTACGATCCGCTCTTCCAACCTGTGCACCGAGATCATCGAGTACACAGCCAAGGACGAAGTGGCCGTGTGCAACCTCGCATCCATCGCGCTGCCCAAGTTTGTGAACGAAGACCTGAGCTTTGACCACGACAAGCTGTTCGAGGTCACTTATCAGGTCACCAAAAACCTCAACAGGGTCATCGACCGGAACTTCTACCCCATTGTAGAAGCCCGCAACTCCAACATGCGCCACCGTCCTGTGGGTCTGGGCGTACAAGGATTGGCCGATGCCTTCATCATGATGCGCTTCCCCTTCGAATCAGAAGAGGCACGCCAATTGAACAAAGACGTTTTCGAAACCATCTACTACGCGGCATGCTGTGCATCGAAGGATTTGGCCATCGAAGAAGGCCCTTACGAAACCTTCAAGGGTTCCCCCGCTTCCGAAGGCAAGCTTCAGTTTGACCTTTGGGGTGTGACCCCAAGCGACCGCTGGGAATGGGATGTGTTGAAAGAGGAAATCATGGACAAGGGCATGCGCAACAGCTTGCTCGTAGCGCCCATGCCGACCGCTTCTACCGCGCAAATCCTTGGAAACAATGAGTGCTTCGAGCCCTACACCTCGAACATTTACACCCGCCGTACCCTGAGTGGTGAATTCATCGTGGTCAACAACCACCTCCTCCGCGACCTGACCAAACTCGGGATGTGGAACCCAACGATGAAGAATCAGCTCATTGCCGCCAACGGATCCATCCAAAACATCCCCGAGATTCCCGAAAACCTCAAGGCGCTGTACCGCACCGCTTGGGAAATTTCGCAGCGCGCCATCTTGGACATGGCCGCAGACCGGGGAGCCTTCATCTGCCAGTCACAGTCTTTGAATGTCTTCATGGAGAATGCCAACGCACCCAAGTTGACCTCCATGCACTTCCACGCATGGCGCTCAGGATTGAAAACCGGCATGTACTACCTGCGAACAAAGGCCGCCACCGATGCGATCAAGTTCACGGTAGACAAGAAGTACAAGGACAAGCCTGTTGAAGTCGCCGCTCAAGAAGCAGCCCCAGAAGCAGCTCCAGAAGCAGTGGTCACTCCAAAGGATGTCACAGAAATGACACACGAGGAGCAAGTCGCCGCCTGCTCGATCGACAATGGGCCAGACTGCGAAATGTGCAGCGGCTGAGTCCGATACACCTATCTTCAAAAAAGGGCGGTCCAATTCTGGACCGCCTTTTTTTTTCCATTCGTAACGCAAAAAGCCACCAACCACACCCAAGAAACGTTGTAGCCATGTTCAGTTCAGTGCCGTGACCGAACTTTGACCCTCCGTGCGACAGGACCATCTCCATATCGTCTCCCTCAATCACCGCAACGCCCCCATCTCTCGGGTTGGCAGTTTGCACGTTCCTGAAGAGCGCCAAGAGGCCTTTTTGAACGAACTCAAAAACACCCTCGGCGTTCAAGGCTTGGCCTACCTGACGACCTGCAATAGGGTGGAGTTTATCCTAGTGGACGAAGCCTATTTCTGCATGGGTCGGCTGCAACAGCTGTTTCAAACCTTTGCTCCTGACGACGCCGAACTGCGTTCCCTCATGGGCACCGCCATGGTGCTCCATGGAGAAGATGCGGCCCGCCACTTGCTGCGCGTGAGCGCTGGATTAGAATCGATGGTCCTGGGCGAACGTGAAATCCTGACCCAAATACGCTCCGCCTTGGAACGTTCCAGACAATGGGGGTTGGCCGGAGACCAGTTGCGCATCACCGAACGCATCGCCATCGAAACGGCCAAACAGGTCTTTACTGAAACCGACATCGCCCGACGTAGCGTCTCTGTCAACGCCCTTGGGTGGAAGGCCTTTCAGGAGCAATCCATCCCAAAAGAGGCCCCCATTCTATTGATAGGAGCGGGACAAACCAACGGCAACATTGCGCGCTTTCTTGCAAAGCAAGGGTATGCATCCGTTCACATCCTCAACCGCACAGCCCCAAAGGCTGAAGCACTCGCCGCTCCCCGGAACTGGACCTGGGGCGACCTCTCAGGGTTGGAGGAGTCCCTCGCAAAAGGGCCTGCCGCCATCTTCCTCTGCACCGGAAGCGACACTGCGATTTTAGACGAGGCCCAAGCACAAGCACTGCCGGCAGGACAGGTCTTTGTCTTGGACCTGAGTGTTCCTTCAGGTGTAACTGAAGCCTTCCGTAAGCGCCCAAACTGTATGGTTGTCGGCATCGCCGAACTCAAACCTCTCGCCGACGAAAACGTGGCAGGACGTCGCGCCGCACTCGGTGACTGTCAGCGTATCATCAACGCTAGCCTCATCGAACTGACCAACCGCCTCCAGCAACGGGAAGTGGAATTGGCCCTGCGTGAACTGCCCACATTGCTCGCGGCCGTCCGCAATACAGCACTGGGCGAAGTCTTCGCTGATGAACTCGCGGAACTCGATGGAGAAACGCGCAGCCTGGTAGACCGCATCGTGGCCTACCTCGAGAAAAAATACGTCTCCGTTCCCATGAAATTGGCGCGTGAAGCCGTCATGGAACATTTGGACAAGCCCTGAGGCAATATGGCCGATTCACCCCATTTCCGCATCGGCACGCGGGGCAGTGACCTCGCCCTGTGGCAAGCGCACCATGTGCGCGACTTGATCGCCGCCGCGGGTGGCACCTCCGAGATTATCGTGCTCTCCACCCAAGGGGACCGTGAACAGGTGCAGTCTTTTGAAAAACTCGAAGGCAAAGGGTTTTTTACCAAGGAAATCGAAGATGCATTGCTCGCGGAGCGGATCGACATTGCCGTCCACAGCCACAAGGACCTCGAGACCCAACAACCACAAGGCCTCGCCATCGTCGCTGTGCCAGAACGGGCATCACCACGCGACACCCTGCTGGTCCGAGATGACCAACATGTATCTGCCCCGTGGCTTCCATTGGCACAAGGAGCCACTGTAGGGACCTCCTCCGTCAGGCGAAGAGACCAGCTGTTGTTGTTGAGGCCTGACTTGAACATCCGCGCTTTGCGCGGCAACGTCCCGACAAGGGTCAACCGTTTACAAGAAGGCCTGTACGACGCCATTGTCCTGGCCGAAGCGGGATTGGATCGACTCGACCTCCCCTTAACCGGCATTGTCCGACACAGCCTTGACCACCGGTCGTTCGTACCGGCACCGGCACAGGGTGCACTTGCCCTACAAATGAGGGAGACCGACCCCAAATGCGCCTTTTTGTCGGCATTGACCAACCCCAACGCTCAAAGCGGTGTGAACAGCGAGCGGGCCGTCTTGCGCGCCTTAGAAGGCGGATGTCAACTTCCCTTTGGGGCGCACTGGGACACCCAGACCGAGCAACTCCGTTGCTTCCTACAGACGCCTGCAGGGCCCCGTCGCGTTCTGGCTCAGAACGCCGACGCGGCCTTGGCCCAGCTCTCATCAACAGCCACATTCAGTGTTTTGATCACCCGCACACCCCGCAGCAACAGCGTGCTCAGTCGGTTGGCAAATGGCGAGGGGACAACCCTGATTGAAACACCCTTGGTGCATGTACGGCCATTGTCTGCCCGAGCAGTACCCGAAAGTTGGTCCCAATCCACCCAAGATTGGGTCTGGCTAGGCAGCCCCGGTGCATGTGAAGCGGCCCAATCCTGGTTGCGACAGCACACAGAAACCCGCATAGCCGTTCCTGGAAACGGAACTGCAGAAGCCCTGGCACCTGAACTGCTGCCAAGGCTCGGATTCGTGGGGAGCGGGCATCCTGCACAAGCTTGGCATGCCTTTGCAGCCAGCCGCTCCGCATCAGAACATATTGCCATACCCCATGGGACCTATTCGCTCAAGCGATGGAACACGGGCAAGACCGAAGCGACTTTACACGCCTGGGAACATTATGAGCTCATTCCCAATGACCAAATGCCAAGCCAAGCCAATGTAGTCTGCTTCACTTCACCCAGCAACGTGAACACTTGGCAAGGGGATCGGCCTCAAAAAATCGTGGCGATCGGTCCTACAACTGCCGCAGCGCTCGCGGCCAAAGAATGGTCATGCACTACCGCCAAATCCCCGGATGCTTTTGGACTTTGGGAGGCCATTCTGCATGCAAAATCTTCTTGAAAGCACTGATTCCGTAAGAATTCAGCCGTAGATCACATCGATACTTTCAAGCCGATTCAAATTCGCGTATCTTCGCACCCCTCAAAAAAAGAGGCCCATCATGTACGCCATCGTAGAAATTGCAGGGCACCAGTATAAGGTACAGCAAGATCAACGGCTCTATGTGAACCGTCTGAAAGACGATGAGGGCGCTAAGGTCAGCTTTGACCGTGTGCTCCTCGTTGATGACGGCTCCAAAGTTTCCGTTGGCGCCCCCGCAGTAAAAGGCGCAACCGTGAATGCCACGGTTGACCGCCATTTAAAAGGTGACAAAGTGCTCGTCTTCAAGAAGAAGCGACGCAAAGGTTACCAGAAGTTGAACGGCTTCCGGCCCTCCTTGACCGAGTTGGTCATCACCGGCATTGCACTCGGTAGCAAGCCCAAAAAGGCCGCTGCCAAAAAGGCAGAGGATACCGGTGAAGAGGCAGCTCCGAAAGCTGAAAAAAAGTCTGAAGAATAAATTCCTGAACCATGGCTCACAAAAAGGCGGCGGCCTCGACCAAGAACGGCCGCGAATCAGAAAGCAAACGACTGGGCGTCAAGATTTATGGCGGTCAGGTGTGCATCGCGGGCAACATTCTCGTTCGCCAGCGCGGCACCCAACATAACCCCGGACTCAACGTCGGAATCGGCAAGGACCACACACTGTACGCCCTCACAGACGGCGTCGTGGAGTTCCGCCGGCGCAAGAACAACAAGAGCTTTGTCTCTGTGGTTCCTA
>Ga0115560_1002187_pt1 | contig 13018 bp, 16 predicted proteins | sample COGITO_mtgs_1105_5_FD_87278 | JGI IMG/M metagenome (GOLD analysis project Ga0115560, IMG submission 87278) | Pelagic marine microbial communities from North Sea - COGITO_mtgs_110509 | ecosystem: Environmental > Aquatic > Marine > Epipelagic | place: Germany:Helgoland, sampling site Kabeltonne... | reverse complement strand
TACAACTCCATACACAGAAGAAGCAGAGACACGTACATTTACACAAGACGTACTAGAAGAGGAGTTAGTATGGCATAGAGATAGAGAAGATAGAATTATCGACCCTCTATCTACAACAGATTGGAAATTCCAATTTGATAATGAGTTACCTGTAAATATAACAAGACTGCTATTTATACCAAAGAATACATATCACCGACTAATTAAAGGGACAGGCGACTTAACAATAAGAGTTCAAAAACTATGAAATTAATAAACATACTACTAGAAGAAAAACAAGTACTAACATTAGGAGATTTGAAATTCGGTGTAAACGTACATAGAGGAGACTACCTACCGAAACCATTCTCCGATGCACTAATCAGTTTCACCGCCGAAGAACAGCTAGAAAGGTACTTAAAAGGAGAAGACCTCACTGCTACGGTTATTATAGATAGAAGCCAACACAGAAACGATATGTTTAAAATACCGTCTTTTGAGAAATCAAGACAAAAAGCCAGTCAAGAAAAAGAAGAGTGGTTAGATAACCTCAGAACAAAAGGACAGACATCAGGGCTAGACTAATTATATGAAATTATCGAAGATAATACTCGAAGGACCTTTAGAGTACGACCCGAACTTCAACAAGGAAGTAGATAAGATACAAGATCAAGGCGGAAAATATTTAGGTTCCGGAGATTACGGCTCTGTATACTTACTTAACGGAAGAGCTGTTAAAGTAACTACCGATGAAATCGAGCTAGATCATGCAGAGGTACTCAAAGGAAAGAAAACAAACAATTTTGTATACATATACGACGTAGAGAGATTACAAGATAAGTTAGGTATAATTACTATGGACGTAATGGGAGTACATAAAGGAGAGGTTCCTGATGAATTTATAGACGCATTAGAGAAAGAAGCTATAAGATTGGGCATAGATTCAGAGGAATTAGATATAAGACCAGACAACTTCATGATACATCCGAAATCAGGCAAATTAAAAATGACTGATGTTTAGTTGCTAATACGAAAAGTAATTCGTATATTAATTAATCAAATGTTATAAATGGAGTATACCTTTTTATTAGGATCAATAGAGAATGTATTAGGAAAGAGTAGTAAGAGAGCAAAGGATAATTATGCTTTTCACTGCCCTTTTTGCAGTCACCGTAAACCTAAACTAGAGATTAGTATGGTTACTAATGATGAAGGTAAAAACTATTGGGAGTGTTGGGTGTGTAAAACTAGAGGTCAATCTATATACTCGTTACTAAAACAGCTAAACATACCAAAGAACGAAGCACAAGAAGTTCTAAAGTATGTTAAAAAAGGGAAAAAGTACGAATATAAGAATGATGAGGTAGTTGAACTTCCGAAAGAGTTTCAAGAACTACATACTGCCAGTAAAGAGTCTATAATTGCTAACAAAGTAAGAAGGTATCTATATGAGAGAGGATTTAGCGACGATGATTTTATTAAATATAATGTTGGATATACAACAAGCGGAGAATATGGAGGACGAATCATTATTCCAAGTTATTCTGAGTCCAATAGGCTCAACTATTTTATTGCAAGAACTTATGAAGGAAACTACTTTAAATACAAAAACCCAATATTCTCCAAAGACATAGTCTTTTTCGAAAACCTTATCAATTGGAACAGACCGGTAATATTATGTGAAGGTGTATTTGACGCAATTGCAATTAAGAGAAACGCTATACCACTACTAGGTACTACTCTAGCCCCGTCGTTATGGAAGAAGCTACTAGGAGGAGGTACAACAGATATATACATAGCATTAGATAAAGATGCTCAAAAACACGCTACGAAGATCGCAGAAGACCTACTAGCAGCAGGATTCAAAGTATTTCTATTACAACTACCAGATAAAGATCCTTCAGAACTAGGATTTAGAACAATAACTAAACTATTACAATCAGCAACAGAACTAACCTTTAGACAAATAATGTTGCAAAAATTAGATTTATGATAAAACAAGGAACAGATGTTTTAAAAGAACATAAGAGTAAAAGATTAACCTTCGATGCTAAGTTGAAGCAAATTAACTTCCTCAACAGTAGGATGTACAAACGTGCTGAAAACAAGTACTATCCATCAGTTACAACGATACTACAGTACATGCCTAAGAATAAGTTCTTCCAAACCTGGCTCAAAGATGTAGGACATAACTCCGATATTATAATGAGGAAAGCTGGGAAAGAAGGTACACAAGTACACGAAGCATCGGAAAAACTCGTATTAGGAGAAACAGTAGAATGGTTAGATCAGTACGGAAAAGCAAAATACAGTGAATTAGTATGGAGTATGATACTAAAGTTCGCAGACTTTTGGAACGAAACTAAACCAGAACTTATTTCAACTGAAGACTTCGTATTCTCAGACGAACACCTCTACGCAGGTACTGCAGATTTAGTAGTTAAGATAGACGGAGAGACATGGTTACTAGATATAAAAACATCTAACGCACTACACAAATCCTACGACCTACAATTAGCAGCATACGCAAAAGCAATCGAAGAGCAAAAAGGGATCAAGATAGATAGGACAGGAATTATCTGGCTAAAAGCATCTACTAGAAAAGCTTCTACTAAGAAAGGAGTAATGCAAGGGAAGGGATGGCAAGTAAAAGTCGTAGATAATATTGACGAAAACTTCAGACTATTTAAACTAATCTACGAACTATACAGCCTCGAAAACAAAGACGTAATACCTAAGTACAAAACATACCCAACATCTATTAAGCTATAGAGTACTATTTATTAGTGTATAAGTTTGCGAACTACGATAATTATTCGTATATTTAGCTAAAACAATTAGTATGGGAGGAAATATATTTGATTCAACAAAGCCAATAAAAAAGGAACACATTAAACCTACGATGAAGAACTTCCTTATACAATTTAAGGAGGTTTTTCCAAAGGCAGAACCTTACTTCGGAGGAATGAAAACACTAGGTTCGGTAGGTAAGAAAGACTACTCAGGAGATATAGACCTAGCTTTATCTGGTAAATCATTCGATAATATCGAAGATTGGGGATTAGATAAGGAATATGTGACTAAGCTGTTTGACGGATTTAAGAAAAGAGCAAGGACAGCAACAGAAGAGCAGTTAATGAAACGAGCTGTAATAGTTGCTATAGCTCAAAAGATAGAAGGATCTAACTCCGACATACTAGTAGACGTAAAAGGCTCCGGAGCAGGAGCATTGTTCTTAGCATTCCCACAATTTGATGAGAACAACGAAGAAGTAGGAGACAACGTACAAATCGATGTAAATGTAGGAGACGTAGACTGGCTAGAATTTGCATACTACTCATCAACTTATAAAGGAAACGTTAAAGGATTACATAGAACACAGCTAATGCTAGCTATGTTTGCGAATAAAGGATATATCTTTTCTCATAACTACGGAGTTAAAGATAAAGAAACTCAAGAGATAGTAGCTAATAATCCAAAACAAGCTATAGAATTACTTAATAGAGAATACAACATTGACTTAGACTTAAGTACACTATCAGACTACTTTAAGTTAATAGAGATATTAAGAACTAATCTAAGTAGAGAAGAACTTGAAAGAATACTTAACAGGTATATTAAAATACTAGACTTTACAAGAGCGGACATACCGGAAGACTTACAAGATTACTGGATAGAGAAACAAGGAGAGTTAGGACTGAAAGGTAAATTTCTACCAGACACTTCTAACCTATTTAAATATAAAACAGTATAACATGTCAGGAGTAGCAGGAGGAAACAGAATAGAAAAATCAGACGTACAGAGAACATTTGACAAGTATACTAAGGAGATTCTAGAAAAGATACCAGGATTCAAGAAAGCTAGTCTATCTGGATCTGTAAAAGTAGGAACTAAGCCTGATTACGGAGATTTAGACTTAATCACTTGGTTTGAAGGTGAAGATAAAAGAGAAGTAAAGCAGAGGATAATAAAACTAGTCACATCTCAATCCGACAGTGTTATAGTACCTTTTAAAAGCGAGAAGTACTCCGGCAAGAAATACTACAATTCAGGCGAGATAATTACAGTGCTTTACCCGATAGAAGGTAAACAAGATGAATATATACAGGTAGATAACATTATAGCATTATCAGAACAAGAACACAGCTTCAAAAACAGCTTCTTAGACTTACCTGCAGAAAAACAAGGACTTATATTAGGATTGGTAAAAGTAATCCTACTAGAGAAACCTCCACAGGAAGTAATAAGTTCATTAGGAATAAAAAACATCCCTCCATTAGCAGATGATGAGGAGTTAGAGTTTAATTTAAGCTCTGGAAAACTAACCTTAAGGAAAGTAAAACTCAAAGACTTTAAAACAGTAAAGAGGGAGGATTTATGGAGTTCAACAAATTGGGAGGATATTAAAACACTACTTAAAGGAATAGAGCTAGAAGGATCTTTTGAAGAACTTCTCGCTGATGTTAAAAGTAAGCTTAAGAACCCAAGATCAAAAAATAGAATTAAAGGAATCTTTAATAGTATGATATCTGTTAAGTCTGGAGAAGTAGGGACACCGAAAGGAGATAATAAAGAAAGAGCAATTAATAAGGTAAACACATTACTGGAAGAAACAGGAACAGGTACTGTAGGTCTTTACGCAGGAGGATTTAAACCACCTCACAAAGCCCACTTTAATAATGCTAAATTCCTAGCAAAAAAAGTAGACAGTTTAATTATCTTTATAGGACCTAAAGTTAGAGAAGGAGTAAAAATTACAGCAGAACAGTCTAGAGATATATGGCAGATATACAGCAAACACATAAACACACCTGTAAAAATAATAATTTCAGAAACCTCACCAATAAGAGATATCTATACTTTTGCTGATGAAAACCTAGAAAACTACGAGAAGATAATAACCGGAGCACTTCCGGAAGAGATTAAGAAATTTGCTTACTTCGAGAAAAACAAGGAAAAGTACAATAACGTAGAGATATTAGAGCTTCCTAGGATAGGTAGTATAGCTAGTAAATTCTCCGCTACAAGTATAAGAAGTTCAATACACTTCCTAAAGGAAGGAGACTGGATACCGTCTGAACTTTCAGAAAAAGATAAAGAAACCGTAATAAACATCGCAATGATAAATACACCCTCAGAAAGAGAGATACAAATGCAAGAAGCATTAAACGATACATTAGATGAACTATTTACAACAGAGGTAAAAGAAGGTTTTGCAGGAACACATATAGCACCGTCTGGAGTACTTCAATCATCTAAAAGAGCACAACTAGTCGACCTATATAAGCAACTAATGAATATAGTAGACGATGAGGAATTTACATTAAGCTTTGATCAAAGTAGTATATCGATTAAGAATAAAGATGAAGATACTAAAATAGGATACGACTATACCCCGTATATGGCCTCTATACTAGAGTATATGATTGACGAAGGTATGAATATACTACCACTACCCGAAGTGAAAGTAAAAAAAGACATTACAGAATCTGCTAACTTTTTTGGAAAAACTGCATATTACGACCCTAACAATAAAGAGGTTGTGCTATATGTGAAAGATAGACATCCTAAAGATGTAATGAGATCTTTTACACATGAAATGATTCATCACCTACAAAACCTAGAAGGGCGATTAGGAGGTGTAGCGACATCTAATACAAACGAAGATAGTTCACTAATGGAACTAGAGAAGGAAGCATACCTTAAGGGGAATATAACCTTTAGAAACTGGGAAGATAAAGTAAAGAACGTAGAGAAAGCAATTGATAGCGACAAAATCGAATGTGATAAATGTGGGTGGAGTTGGAAGATAGAAGATGGCGGTAACGATTTATTTATATGCCACAAATGTGGACATGATAATAAACCAACAGGTAAATAAGTTGTTACTCTGTAGTATTTTTCGTATATTTAGATATGGAAAAAAAGGTTACAAAACAGGATATTGCTAATCTAACAGAGAAGTATATCAAAACAATAGAGGAATACTACGGAGAATCAAATCATCAAGGAACTACCCCATATATTTACGTAGGGGATTGTGATTTTACCGATGTTAAAGGAGAGTACTGCTACATGCTCAACGAGATAACAGTATATTGGGAGAACATCGGAAGTTTAGAAGAACTAATACGAGTGATAATACATGAATACCAGCACTACCTACAGTCCCCTAGCTGGATGACAAGGTACTATAAAATGGGACATACATATGAATCTCATCCATACGAAGTAGCAGCGTATGCAGAGGAAGAAAATTGGAAAAAGATATGGAAAGCAGCAGCATAGTAGAGTTATTGGAAGCCTATCCAATACCGGAAGAAAAAGAAATACCGCCGTATAAAATATACTGCGACATGGATGGAGTATTGACCGACTTTCAATCAAGATTCGAACACTTCTCAGGAATGTCTCCAAAAGAGTACGAAAACAAGTACAACACAGCAGCATTCTGGAACCTGATTGACGTAGAAGTAGGTGTAAGTTTTTGGTCAGATATGAACTGGATGCCACAAGGACAGAAACTATGGCAGTTTATAGAGAAATACAACCCCGAACTGTTAACCTCGCCCTCTAAAGATAATAACTCTAGACTAGGTAAAAAACTATGGGTCAAGAACAACTTAACACCGCTCCCTAACGTTATATTCTCTTACTCGGAAGACAAGCAGAGATACGCTGATACTAATGCGATACTAATAGACGACAAGAAGTCTAATATAAACGAGTGGACAGCAAGAGGAGGTATAGCAATTAGATGTAAAGATGGGAATGTAGATCACGTTATAGAAAAATTAAAGCAATTAGGATATGAATAAAGACTCGGTACTAAAAAAAGAATTTAAAAAAGAAGATGTTGCAAGAGTACGGAACTTAGTTAATAAAGACTACACAGCAAGCACTAAGCAACAAAGCGGATATAAGAAAGTACTGGCAAGACATAAAGAAGGAGACGTTTGGCAAGAAAGCGGTAAAGAGTGGACTATAAAGAATGGAATTAAACAGAGTATAACTAAGTTAGATGTAGCTAAAAAAGCATTACGACTACCACTAAGATGCCCGAACTGTGGTGGCCCTATGAAACATCACTTAGCAAAAAAAATGTACAAAATACATGGATTCTGTTTTGACCCATGTACAGTTGAAATGGAAGCTAAACTAAGAACTGCAGGACTGTATGATCAGTATGAGAAACGCATGATGCAAGGCAACATGAAGACTTTTATTAAAGATGTAGAAGAGTGGGCAGGAGCATTAGTAGAAAACGTAGGACAGTCATATGTAACAGAGCAGGGAGATGTAGAGCAATGGAATAGTAATAACGGGAAACAAAAAGAAATATTAGAAACTGTTAAGCAATACACCAAGCAACTACAGGAACATATAAATTAACATATTTATAGGTATAAACAACCTACGAATGACCCAAAAACAGATATTAGAACAGGTACTAGAAGAGTTAGGATCTATAAAAAAAGACATGCCTAACGGAGAACTAGTACAACTACAAAAAGATGTTGCTAGCCTGAAGTTAGACTTATCTGATATAAAATATACATTACTTAACCCAGAAGACGGAGTAATAGTAAAGACAAACCAAAATACAGACTTTAGGAGAGGAATGCAACAAGGCGAAAAAGAATTCCTTAACACAATACTGGAATTTAAACAACTTAAAAGATGGCAGTCAGGAGTTACTAAAGCACTATGGATTGCATTTAGTACTATTATCGGAATAATACTAAAAATACTATCTGGGTTAAATTAAAATACTATGAAACTAGCAGACATTATACTAAAAGAAAGAAAAAAACAAACCATAGGGCAGAAATGGGCAGACGATAAAGGTCCATTTAAAAAAGGAGACGAGTGGCAGGAGATAGGTATCGTAACAGAACAAGAACACTACTTAGGATTCGATTCATTTGCAGTAGAGAGCCTAACTAAATACTTACAAAGGAAGTATAAAGAAAGCGAAGACTACATATTACATATTGGACGAGGAGACGACTTCGCAAATGCAGTGACTATACTAAATAGAGAATTAAATCAAGATAAAGTACTAATGACTTTAATTGATCTCGCAGAAGACGAGAGTATAGGAGATCCTGACGCAAACAACTACTACATGCAAGAACACGAAACAGACCCGGGATTAGAACTGCAAGTAGGAGACTATAAGACGAATCACTACCATATGTGCCCAGGCGCTAAAACATTATACCAGGATATAGAAGAGAAAGTAGAGGATATGGAGCTAGCAGTAAGAGCTGCTAAACTACAAGATGCGTTATTCGCTATGGAGGAGATGGCGTTAGATAGAGGAGCAACAGAAGCAGACTTATTTGCTGTAGAAACTGTAGCTGCTCAAATTATGGAAATGGCTAAAATGATGGGATTAGAAGAAGAGCACTCATACATACAAGGACATGTGGATAAAGTAAAAGGAGCAGTTAAGTGAAAAAGTCAAAAATAATACAAGCAATTAAAGAGGTATTAGCAGAAAAAAAAAGACCAGGGTTATGGGCTAACATAAATGCTAAGAAAAAAAGAGGAGAAAAACCATCTCATGGGAACTCTAACGCACATAAAGATGCAGTAGCAGCTGGAAAAGCAATGAAGAAAGAAGGATCAGATCACGAACCAATGAACCCAGGTATATTAAAAAAAAGGTTAGGTGAACTCTCCTGCACAAAGGTAAAAACTGCAAAGGGAAAACTAAAAGACAAGGGAACTACCTACGCAAAAGCACTGCAAAGGTACTTAAACTACCATTGCCAGTAGATAAACAAGATTAGCGAACTATTTATGTATAATAAACACCACAAAGTACAATGACATATCAAGAAATTAAAACCCGCCTATCTAAATGCGAGTTGATACTAAAGAAAGTCGGACAAGCAGATACACAAGACTCTAGTAAAAACCGAGCAATTGCCGGTAAGTTAAAAGAAGAAATAGTCACACTAAAAGAGAGTTTAGCTAAAACATATAAAAACGAAATGCAAGACACAGGAACTAAAGGAACAGTCTCTACAGACGATGAAAGAGAAGCAGCAGACCTAGCTAAGAAAGGAGTTAACGTACAACTAACCAACGAGAACGAAGGCATGGAATTTACAATAGAGGAGACTAAAGCTATCGCTAAAGAAGTAGCTAAGTCACTACTAAGTGCGTTAAGAGAAGTAGGGGATGAAGTAGGAGCAGGTAAGATAAAAAATATAAATCCTAACTCATTTGATATCTTCGTAGAATATAAAAACAACTTCGAGGATGAGTTTACATTTGATATAAAAGACGATACGTTACACTTAATTGACTTTTCTTTTGAAAAGCCAGTAGGAGAAGTAGGAGTAAAGCCTTCCGGAGAAGCTATTATACATAAGGATGTTATAACTGCAAACCTAGTAAAGCATTTCCAAGCTTTAAACGAACAAGAGTACGCTAAAGATATAGAAGTACAGGCAGACGAAGAAGAGGAATATCAGAACCTAAAGAACAGACAGAACGACGAGATGAATGAAGCACCTCATCAAACAGCATACATTAAAGTACCATCAGCTGATTACAAAAACGCTATGTCTGTATTAGATGCTAATATAGACCCAACTTACGTTAAGATGGATATAGTAGATAACGATGGAGATGGAAACGTAATCATATACTTTAACTTTAGAGCAAAAGACGATGGTGAATTTGAAGAAGATGTACCTGCTTTTATACACGATGCAGCAATGGACTTAAGAGCGAACGATGTAGCAGTAGTAGATGCAAGTCATGATCTAGAGGAGAGTAAGCAGACAGTTAAAGAATACGGTCCAATGTACGGTTCTCAAAATACGGAATATACTCAAAGTGATGACATTAAAAGGATAGGGGAAATAGACGATCTTTTGATGCATACTGATAACCAAGAAGCTTTTTATGCTTGGGATAGAGCAGCAAATACATATCTAGGAAGAGGAGATGCACAATATTGGGCTGACTTAGATCCTCAAGAATTAGAATTAGCTATAGATGATGGAGAAGATATAATTAGAAAGTACAACTTAGGGGAAGTAAACGAAGAAGAGAACGACAGACAGAAGTACTTAACTATAATGGATATGTACAAAAGAGCAGGAAGAATAGATAGAGAGAGACTAAAGCCAAAACTAGAAAAAGCAGCTAAGCAATTAGGAATAGAACTACAGTTAAACGAGCAAGGAATTTTAGAAGTAGTAGAAGGAGAAGGAAACGAAAAAGAACTTGCAGGCAAAGAAATGGTTGACTATATAATGAAGAGATGGGATTGGTCGGAAGAAAAGACATTACAATTTCTCGCTGACAAATTCGGAAACAGCCAAGCAATAGACGAAACTGAAGGACCTGAAGGAGGAGATCTAGATGTTGGACATCAAGATGACGAACCTAATATGCTGAAGAAGGATATTTACGATATCGCTGTATATGCCGCTAAACTGTATAAGCAATTAGACAAGTACGATCAAATGGATGGAGAAATAGACTTCCCTCATTGGTGGCAAGGAAAAGTAATTAAAGCAAGAGAATTCATGTCTTCAGCGCAACACTACTTAGAAGCAGAAGAAAAGCAACCTATAATAGATCAACTAGCATTAGAGGGTAAGCAAACAGAAGCCCAGTTAAAAGATAGATGGAGAGAGTGGAATAAAAAACACCCACTAGATCAAGTTGACTGGAACGAATTTAGAGAAGAGCATGAAGACGAGCTTATAAAGGAAGAAAAAGCAACATGCTGTGGAAAATGTGGTAGAGTTCATGTAAAAGGCACAAAGTGTAAAACACCTTACTTAAAAGGAGCAAAACACTGTAGAAACAACAAATAATTCTTTTTTATACCAATAATATTTCGTATATTTAGAAAATATAAGTCAAATGAAGATAAACAGACAACAGTTTAAGAAAATAATAGAAGAAGCATATATTTCCTACCTAAGGGAAGTAGATGAACCTACACCAGAAGATCCAATAGGAGACGAAAGAGCAGGACAGGAAACAGTTCTCGAAGATGCAACTGATACAATGTTAGAGAAGTTTCCAACACTAAAAGTTACTTTAGTAAAGTTAATGACTAAAGACTATAAGGAATTTATGGCAACAATTGACTGGGTATCACCTAAACCAACTACCTTTAGAGTAAACCTAACTAACGGACAAGACTTTACATTAAAATGGACAGGTACTAATTTTGAAGCTAAGGTACTCGGAAAAAAGTACTACTTAGGTAAAGTAGACGAATTCCAACAAGCACTAGACAAACTTGCTAGACTCTATCAAGAAGCACCACTTAAAGGAGCAGGAGAAGAAGATGCAGAAGGAGGAGCAGATACAGACTTCGGAGACGGAGGAGGAGGAGAGTTTCCTGGTGAAGAAGGTGGCGGAGAAGATGCTGCATTTACAGATGCAGGAGGCGATGAAGAAGGAGGAGCCGACTTAGGAGGAGAAGAAATAGATTTTGAAGCAGGAGAAGAACCAGAAGCATAAACACATATGAAACTATCAGACATACTTAAAGAAGAGCTACCTTTCGGAAACGAACCAACAGAAGCAAGAGAAGTAACAGAACTAGCTCCTAAAATAAACAGTGCAATAACAAGTATTGACGATAGTATGAGCTATACCTACTTTGCACAAGCAGTTGCTAAGGTAGTGAGAGATGAATACGGAAGTCACTTGTACGGTAAATTCGCTAAAGAACTAATTGACAATTTAAAGTAATAATAATAATAATAATAAACATGGAAAATAATTTTAATTTAAAAAAATTCTTAACTGAAAATAAACTTACTAATAATAGTAAGATACTAAATGAAGTATCAGAAAACTTCTTAGACGCCGTATTCAACTCCCTTAACGACATGATGAGAGCAGGAGAAATTTCTGGAGAAGAGTTTGACGCAGCTAAAAACAAGTTAGACAGTAACCCTGCAAGTCTTACACCTTTTGAAAAAAGGAAAGATATACAAGCAGCTGCCGAATCACTACTAAAAGGAGTCAACGAAGTAACTGACAGTGGTGACGAAATGGTACCAAACGATATAATCTGGACAGACGAAGACGAAGATACAGCTAGTCAAGGAACCTTCAACCAATTCGACCAATCAGCAGAGGATCTTGATGGATACGAAGTAGAAGTATTAGGATACAGTCCAAGTACAGGGAAAGCTTACGTAGGTTCAACTTTCGGTTCATACGGAGAAACTGCATTTGATGATGTAGACGATATTAGGCAGATGAACTCGAAGGAAACTGGGTACTATATGGATGCTTTAAAACAATACGAACCAGAGCATTTTAAAAAAATGTCCCAACTAAACCAAGAAACTAACGAAGTAGCTGACAGTGGTGATGAAATGGTACTATTAAGTGTCTCAAACCGTAGACTTAATGCAAGCGCACAAGACATATCGAGAATTCTTCAAAAAAAAGCACCAGGAACCTTCTACATTGTTAGAGGAAATGGAGGAGAACCTAACGAAACAAGGGAAGTTTCAAGAGAAGAAGCCTTAGACTACGTAGAGTATTATAGAAGCATGACACCTCCTAATCTTGACCAAGAGAAAGAAGAACTGTTAGGAACCAAACTAAAAGTATTAGGATGGGAATCTCATCTATCATTCAAACCTGATTCTATGGATGAAACTAACGAAGATCAAGAAAGAGATCATTATTTTTCTGCTAATCAAGAAGAAGAAGAAATTGTAATGCAAATAGCTAAAGACGCAATAGCACTTATAGACGAACAACCAGGAACTGACGCAGTATCTGCATTACTAGCGACAATAGAATTCCTTGACGATTAATAATAGGAACAAGTTAGCTACTAATGGATACAATAGATAAAGTTTTATTAGAATGGTCACTTAAGACCGATAAAGGGTATCCTGATCTTAATTCAAAAGAGGATATGGATTTATTTGAATCTATGTTTGGTATTAAGTTGAATGAAGAGGAAGAGAGTAAGGAAGAGGTAGTTACTAAAAAAGATATTATCGATTTAATTAATTCATCTAATTT
>Ga0115560_1002163_pt1 | contig 13084 bp, 10 predicted proteins | sample COGITO_mtgs_1105_5_FD_87278 | JGI IMG/M metagenome (GOLD analysis project Ga0115560, IMG submission 87278) | Pelagic marine microbial communities from North Sea - COGITO_mtgs_110509 | ecosystem: Environmental > Aquatic > Marine > Epipelagic | place: Germany:Helgoland, sampling site Kabeltonne... | reverse complement strand
TTGGAGACGATAATGACCAGGGTCCTGGTGGGATCGAGCCTGGCCAGCACTTGGTCGATATGCAGGCCGTCCACATTGGCGACATAGTCACAGCGGATCTGGCCATCGTCGTAGGGCGAGAGTGCTTCATCCACCATGCGCGGGCCAAGGTAAGAGCCACCGATACCAAGATGCAAAATATTAGTGATGGTTTTGCCGCTGGCGCCGAGCCATTGGCCGGATCGCACCGCGTCGCTGATGCGTTTGACGCTGGCTAAGGATGCCTGGACGTCGCCATACTGATCGGTGAGTTGGGGGCTGACCTGCCCTGGACTCGTTCTGAGCAAGGTGTGCAGCGCGGCGCGATTTTCGGTGCGGTTGATCGGCTCGCCGGCAATCATGGCGTCGATGCTAGACTGCAGTGTGATGCCATCGAATAACTGTTGGAATAGTGTCAGCGTCTTAGCGTTGATCAGGTTTTTTGAGTAATCCAGCGTCAGACCCGCTGCAGTCATGCTATACCGAGTCGCGCGGACAGGGTCCGCCTCAAACATCGACATCATAGACGACTGACACATCTCCTGCGCATGGTTAGTAAGCGCTTGCCAGCCGATCGGGAGTGCGTAAGTCATATTAGTTAAACCATGGAAGGCGTCGGATTGTAGTAGTGTCTGGCGCGTTTCACTGTGCTGAGATAGGTAACGAGTGCTTCGTAGTCAGCGTCGCTATTAACCAAGTCTATCTCGGCAGCATTGACGATGAGTAGCGGTGCGGCGTCATAATAATGAAAGAAGCGGGTGTATGCATCCACCAGCTGGGCAAGATATTCTTTTTCAATCTGCTGCTCAGCGGCGACACCCCGTAGCTGAATGCGATCCAATAACACGGGTACGGGAGCTTGCAGATAGATCACTAGATCAGGTGTTGGTGCCTCGATGGCAAGGTGATTATAAACGTTGTCGTACAGCTCCAATTCGTCGCGATCGAGGTTGATTTCGGCGAATAAGCGGTCTTTTTCGAGCAGAAAATCAGCAATTCTGACGGGTTCAAACATATCACCTTGGCGCATTTCCTGAATTTGCCGGCTGCGTTCAAACAAGAAAAACAACTGTGTGGGCAATGCCGCCTGACGGCGGTTCTGATAGAAGCGCTCAAGAAAGGGATTGGTCTCAGGTTTTTCCAGCACTGTTTCGTAGTTGAATGTGGCGGCGAGTCGTTTAGTAAACGAGGTCTTGCCGACCCCGATAGGACCCTCTACAGCAATATAGTGGGGAAAGTTCGGGTGGTTTGTGTCGAGCTGCAAGCCTTTCTCCCAGAATCGATCAGCGGGTTGGATGACAGATTGTACAATTATTCTAGTCTGTTGCAGCTTGATTTTCTGGCTTTCGTCGACGCTTCCGTGGGCGTTTAGCGGGTGCCGTCGGTTGCTCCAACAGTTCGCCGCGATCTTCTTCTGCGGTTTCTTGAAATTGGGTCCACCAGGCGCCGAGCCCATCGAGTTGTTCGCCGGACTCCTCGCGCAATAACAAAAAGTCATAGGCTGCGCGGAAGCGTTTGTGCTGCAGGAGTGTATTTGGCTTTTTGCCCGATTTGATGGGCAATCGATACTGTAGGCTCCAAATGTCGCGCATGGGGCCTGAAAATCGCTTGGGGATAGAGGTGACTGACAATTGCCTGGAGACTACCTGATTGGCCCCTTCAAAACTGGCGACATAGCTACTCTCGCCGTCGGCCTCAAGCTGTTCACGTTGCTCTAAATAGGGTTGCCAGAGCAAGGCCGCAAAAATGAATGCAGGGGTGACCGGCATATCCTTGGCAATTCGTCGATCGGTGCTGGCCAACGCTAGACGAATTAACTCAGCGCCGTTGCCTGTCTCAAGCAGGCGGTTCGTGTCTGGAAATAGCCAACCGAATAAATCGTATTCCCGCAGCACGGCGAAAGATTGCTCCCCATGGCCGCTCATAAAAAGTTTCAGCACTTCCTCGAACAGGCGAGCGGGCGGTATGTCTCTGAGCAACAGCCCCAGCCGGTAGAGTGGCTCAGCCGTTGTTTGTTCTATCTCAAAGCCGAGTTTGGCCTTAAATCGGACGGCCCTCAGCATTCGGACTGGATCTTCTCGATAGCGGCTATCGGGATTGCCGATCAGTCTGATTTGGCGACTGCCCAAATCTTCGAGGCCACTCACCTCATCAAGAATGGTGTCATTTTCTGGGTCGTAGTAAAGGGCATTCATCGTGAAGTCGCGGCGCTCGGCGTCTTCGTGAAAGCTGCCGTAAATATTATCCGACAGAATCATGCCGCCATCGGAAAAATTCTGCTCGGTCTGGGTCTCGCTGTGGGGAGCTCTAAAGGTTGCGACTTCGATGATTTCTCGGCCGAAACGAACATGAACAATCTTGAAGCGACGACCGATCAACCGAGAATTACGAAATAACTCGTGAACCTCTTCGGGATTGGCATCGGTGGCGACATCAAAGTCCTTGGGATGATTGCCAAGGAGCAAGTCGCGCACACAGCCACCTACCAGATAAGCCTGGTAACCAGCACTGGTGAGGCGTTTGACCACCTTCAGAGCACTGACATTAATATAGTCAGGAGACAAATCGATAGGAGTTTTAGTCATGCGGGTGAGCTATTTGAAAGATGTTTACGTCCACTGAAACTGGTAACAGAAGTGGCTAATACTAGCAGAGAGTGTCGTCAGAAAGTATGAGAGAAAAGGATTTTGGTGCGTTGAAAAAAACAGAAGGGGATGGAGCCCCCCTTCCGTACGCATGCAGTCATCGATTTTAGTTTTATTATTAGTGTTTTTATTTTTATTTTGATTGGGTCGAGGCTTGGTTGCTGTTGTTTTTACATCGACCCATTAGCTTCACAGCTGAGTAATCAAGAGCATGAATTGTGCCAGCCCAAAATAGTGTTTAAGAACAAGGTGTTAAGTCTCTGGCCCTATGGCGCGATGGGACGATTGGTTACGTTATGGTGTCGGGATTGGACGCATTGGTAACACCATTGCCGCAGCTACCCAGCCCCGAAGGCTTGGTGTACGACTGTTTCGTAGCATGAGCCGCTAGGATCTGCGGGAGCGCTCGCGCGGCATATTAAGTTTTTGCCGGCGCTGCCACAAGGCTTTGCGGCTGATGCCGAGCTTCTGTGCCAATTGGGTTTCCGTCATGTGATCTTGGTTGTCGATGACAAAGCGCTTGAAATACCCTTCGAGAGAATCACGGTCCTCAAGATCGTTGGCCTCATTTGGCTGGTGGCGGCGAGTCTCATTGTCGACAGCCAGCAACTCCGCATCAATTATCCGGCCTTCACACAGGATGGTGCCGCGTTCGACGGCGTTCTTTAATTCTCTGATATTGCCTGGCCAGGAATAAGATTGGATCAAATCTAGTGCGCACCTGGAAAAGCTCAAACCAGTTTTGCCTAAGGTTCTGCCATTAGTCTGTAGGAAGTGTTCAGCTAGGCTCAGCAGATCACCAGGCCGCTCCCGCAAGGGCGGCAGGCTGAGTTTGACAACGTTTAAGCGATAATAAAGATCTTCACGAAACTGACCACTTTCGGTCAAATTCTCCAGATTTCTGTGGGTTGCAGCGATGAGACGAATGTCGACCTTGCGGGTTTCAATCGCTCCGACCTTGCGGATCTCACCTTCTTGCAAAACCCGTAGCAAGCGCGCTTGGGCTTCCAGCGGCAATTCACCGATTTCATCAAGAAATAAGGTGCCCCCATCAGCGGCTTCAACAAGCCCGACCCGACTGCTGGTGGCGCCGGTAAAAGCGCCTTTTTCATGACCGAATAACTCTGACTCGATCAACGTCTCAGGGATCGCCGCACAGTTGAGAGACACGATCTTGCGCGAGCTTCTGGGGCCCGCAGCGTGGATCGCTTGCGCTACCAATTCCTTGCCTGTCCCTGATTCACCCATAATCAGCACGGTGGTCTGAGTTGGCGCAACTTTGCGAATGTGATTAAAGAGTTGATGCATGGCATCACAGGTCCCCAGCATCTCTGGGAATAACGGCAAATCCGTCGAATGGGGTTCAATGAGCGCCGTGATACTGTCCAACAAATCGTCGTAGGCGAAGGGCTTGGCAATATAATCCGCCGCACCCAGTTTCATAGTATCCACGGCAGAGCTGACGCTGGCATAGCTGGTCATGACCAGCACCGGGACGTTGATAGCGTGTCTGATGATATCGGTACCGATCGGGCCAGGTAGTTGCAAATCTGTGATGATCAGCGCGAAGTCCTGCAAATTATTCTGCAAGGCCTCTGCCAACGATCCAGCTTCTACGACTTTGTATAATTTTTTTTCGAGAAACTTTTTCAAAGATGCGCGTATGACGACTTCGTCTTCGACGATAAGAATCTTTTTTCGGCTCATGGATTACACTGTAGAACCTGATATTAGATTCGTCACTAAACAGCGAAGATCGGCCTAAGTCAAACAAATTCTCCGTTAGGGTGGCGCGGCAAGGTCATTTTGATTCGGGTCCCCCAAGCCTGCGCCGACCGCGTTCGCGCTGATCCCCCCATGATGCTGGGCAACGATGGACGTGGCTGTTGCTGGCCCATCAGCGGTCAACCTCGGCGACAAAGACGAAGAAGCCGAAAACCAGGAAAATAATCAGTTGATCGAGAGACAGGCAGGCGTTGTAAACTTAATGAACAAAGAGTGGATAAGCCTAATATGGGTCAGGTGCTGCAAGTGTCAGGCGTTTTGGTACGAGATCCATTGACCAGGCCTCTGTTGCAGCCTGAAGTAGAGATTCTAGGTCGTCGATCTCGGGAAATAATGGTTGGCCGAGAGCGTTCAGGGCTTGCCTGATGCAGGCGATGGGCTTGCCGTCGGGTATCGCCGCTGCCCCGGTTGACTTGCTGAGTTTGTGCCCCTGTTGATCTACCAGTAATGGGATATGGGCATAGTTGATGGGTGGGTAGTCTAGCGCCGTGCCCAGACAGGCTTGCTTCAGGCTCGAGTCAAGCAGGTCACTGCCGCGGATAACATGACTGATGTTTTGATACGCGTCATCTACCGTGACGGCGAGTTGATAGGCCACCAAGCCGTCTCTGCGCTTGATGATGAAATCGCCAACGTCGCGTTGGAGCGACGAGCCCCGGGATTCCTGGACGCGATCGTCGATGGTAACAACGACCGGGGGCACACGAAAGCGAATAGAATGTGCCGGCAATGAGGGGGTGAAGGAACGCGATCGACAGGTACCAGGGTAAATGGGTGGCAGATCCCGACGACTGCAGGTGCAAGGGTATACCTGCTGCTGCTCTTTGAGTTTATCTAGCGCGGCCTGGTAGGCGTCGAGACGTTGGCTTTGAAATAAGGGCGTGCCGTTCCAGCTCAGCCCGAGGGACTCCAATTGGCTCATAATCTGAGCGGGCGCGCCAGGTTTCTCACGCGGGGGGTCTAGATCTTCGATGCGGAGTAACCACAGGCCCTTGTTTTTACGAGCCTCGAGCCAGCCGGCAAGAGCCACTACAATGGAACCAAAGTGCAATGGCCCCGTTGGCGAAGGTGCAAAACGGCCGATGTAGCCCTGCGTCTGACTCATAGGTCAGACAACAACAAGGGGCTAGCCGTGAATCTGTCGTTCCTTGATTTCATCGAGGGTCTTGCAGTCGATACATTGGGTCGCCGTCGGTCTGGCTTCGAGTCGTTGAATGCCTATCTCGATACCACAAGAATCACAGTAACCATAGTCATCCTGGTCGATCAGGTCGATCGTGGCGTCAATCTTTCTGATCAGCTTACGCTCTCGGTCGCGGGTGCGTAGCTCAAGGCTGAATTCTTCCTCCTGGGTTGCGCGATCCGCTGGATCCGGGTCGTTCGCCGCGACATCCTTCATATGATTGACGGTTCGATCCACTTCTTCCATTAACTGCAATTTCCAGTCGAGGAGGATTTGTCTGAAGTGCTCACGCTGGCCAGCGTTCATATACTCTTCGTTCTTTTTGCGAGCATAGGGTGTGAAATCGGCGGGTTGTGCGTCGATACGACTGACGCCGGCTTTTCTGGTTGTTTTTGCCGGTTTCTTGGCCGCTACTTTCTTGCTGGCGACGGGTTTAACAATTGCGATGGGGTCTGTCTTGGCCAATTTAGGTTCTCGTTGGGCTGCCTTTTGAGAGCCTTTAGATGATAATTTGATCGGAGACGCCGGTGCCGACTTTTGCGCGGCGGTGCGCTTCGCGATCTTCTTAGATTTTACCGCTGTCTTGTTCGGTGCTTTGGCCTTGGCAATAGGCTTCGATGCGGCTTTCGGTGCGGCTTTTTGTGCGGCTTTCGATGCTGCTTTCGGTGCGGCTTTAGTCACGCTGGTTTTGGGTGTCGTTTTTGTAGCCGCTTTAGTAGCCGACTTAGTGCTCTTTTTGGCATTAGCTTTAGCTTGCGCGGTGCTGCTTTTGGGCTTTGCAATAGTCTTCGCTTTACTCGGGGCTGACACGGCCTTAACCGGCTTAACGACTTTTTTGACAGCTGGTTTGGCAGCTGCCTTCGGATTGACGGTTTTCTTTGCCGGCGCTGTGGTCTTTGCCTTAGTTGATATCTTCGACGTTGGCTTCTTTATCTTGGCGGCAGGCTTTGCTGGCGGCGTTTTCGTTGCGACCTTAGCGGCAGTTTTTTTCACCGGCGCAGTTTTTTTCACCGGCTGAGTCTTGTTCGCTTTCTTGGTTTTCGCCGCAGGCGCTACAATTTTTGCTTTTTTTGCCGGCTTGGCTTTGGAGCTACTTTTAGTTTTGGTTGCCATAGTTTCATCCAGTATGCTATGTCACGTAAAACCTAAACAAAATCGAGCGCGAACGTTACCAGAAGAAGGAAGAATCTCCAAGCGAGAATTGAGTCATCGTCGCTTTACTTCGATTTGCGTCATTTGTATCAGAATCCTGAAAAATATTGGGTCAATTTCTGACCCGACAGTGAAATTAAGCGATACTGCGATTTTAAACAAGGTGCAGAGCTTGAGCTCAAGCCAGGGATAGGTAGTAACAGATGGCAGTTGTTGACAGTTCGGGTTTTGCCCATCGACTCAAAGACATCCAGTCGTTCAAGGTAATGAAACTCTTAGCCAGGGCGAATCAGCTTCAGTCGCAGGGGCATCAGGTTGTCCATATGGAGGTGGGAGAACCGGATTTTGAGACGCCAGCCGCGATCGTCGAGGCTGGTATTGCGGCATTGCGTGCGGGGAAAACGAAATACACCAGCGCTCAGGGCATTCCTGAACTCAGAGAACTGTTGAGCCGACACTACGCTGAAGAACATGGTGTTGATGTGGCACCTTCAAGGATCTTCATCACAGCAGGTAGCTCAGGCGCGCTATTACTGGTTTCTGCGTTGCTTCTGAATCCCGGTGAAGGCTTGTTAATGACAGATCCTGGGTATCCTTGTAATCGGCATTTCCTCAAGGCGTTCAGCGGTGAGGGTCAATTGGTACCAGTCACTGCAGCCGACGGCTATCAGTTGACCCCAACACTGGTCGACCGACATTGGCAGTCGTCGACTCGTGGCGTGTTATTAGCGTCGCCTGCTAACCCAACTGGGGCGATTATCGACGAAGCTGTTCTGCAGGCGGTTGCCGCTGGTGTTCGGCGGCGAGGTGGGCATCTTGTGGTGGATGAAATTTATCACGGGCTGACCTATACTGCGCGCAAACCAACCAGCGTGCTTGCCTTTGACCCAGAGGCATTTGTGATCAACAGCTTTTCGAAATATTTTGGCATGACGGGTTGGCGTTTAGGCTGGTTAATTGTCCCAGAAGCTGCTGTGCCAGACTTGGAAAAACTCGCACAGAATCTCTTTATTTGCCCCTCCAGCGTCGCGCAAGAGGCTGCGCTAGCAGCATTCAGTGCCGAGGCTCGAGATATTATGGAGCGCCAACGCGAGGCATTCCAGGCTCGTCGTGACTTTCTAGTGCCGGCGCTGCGAGAGCTCGGGTTTGGGATTGAGCGCATGCCGGAAGGTGCTTTTTACATCTATGCAACGATGCCTGCGGGTCTCGCTGCCGACAGTGAGGCCTTCAGTGACAGCCTACTTGAAAACCATTACGTTGCGGTGACGCCCGGTACGGACTTCGGCTTCTATCGAGCGGATGAGCACTTGCGTTTCAGCTATGCTCAGGGCCTGGACATGCTTGAATTGGGCGTCGATCGATTACATCGTGCCGTCGCCGCTTATGGACTCTCATGATTTTTTCGCCTCCCCTTGCATCCGCGCTTTTGATTCAGCGCTACAAGCGATTCCTGGCAGATATCGCTTTACCAGATGGCTCGGTTAAAACGATTCATTGTCCCAATACAGGGTCGATGAAAAACTGCGCTGCAGCCGGCGACCGAGTCTGGTATTCCACGTCGGAGAACCCGAAACGCAAATATGCGCACACTTGGGAGCTCAATGAGACTCAGGCAGGACATTTCATCGGCGTGAATACCCATCGTGCGAATGCGTTGGTCAAGGCGGCTGTTGAGACGGGTGTCATAGACTCGCTTCAGGGTTATGGCACCATCACGTCGGAAGTCAAATATGGGCAGGAAAATAGTCGAATCGATTTGTTGCTCACCCAGCATCAGAAGTTGCCGCCCTGTTATGTTGAAGTTAAGAGTGTGACTTTGTGCGAGCCTCGGGGTGATAATTATATTGGCTATTTTCCGGATTCCGTCAGCGCTCGCGGCACCAAGCACCTGCGCGAACTGATGCAGGTTGTTGAGCAAGGTGAGCGTGGGGTCCTGGTGTTTTGCGTCCAACATTCGGCGATAGAAGTGGTTCGCCCGGCTTTACATATTGACCCGATGTATACGGCAACACTGGCTTTGGCCATGGCGGCTGGCGTTGAGGTTATGGCTTATCGAGCCGATCTGAGTGCCACCGGTATTCGCCTGGTTGAATCCATACCTGTGTCGCTGGTAGAGCTCGAATGACGAAGCCGATCGTGTGGATGATGTTATTGATGGCGGTGGTTGCCAGTGCGTTCGCGGCGATGTTTTTTGGTAGTGCGACGATCTCTGTGGCGCAGGGTTGGAGCCTGATCAGTGGTGAATCGACGTCCCCGCTGGTGGATACTATTATTTTTCAAATCCGGCTCCCAAGGGTCCTATTGGCGCTTATCGTTGGCGCGGGTACTGCCGCTACAGGCGCTGCGATTCAAGGTATGTTTCGAAATCCCCTCGCAGACCCGGCGCTGATCGGCGTTTCCAGTGGCGCTGCTCTGTTTGCGGCGGCTTATATGGTGCTTAATCTGCACAATTCGGCGTGGGGGTTTCTGGGTCTGGCGGGCAGCGCGTTCACCGGTGGCTTCATCACGACACTGTTGGTGCTGAAAGTGGGTCAGCGCAGCGGCACTATTTCCAGTATGTTGCTGGCGGGCATTGCCGTTAACGCCATCGCCTTAGCCGGTGTGGGTTTATTTTCCTATCTCTCCTCTGATCTGCAGTTAAGGTCCGTGGCGTTTTGGGCGCTCGGCAGTTTCAACGGCGCTGATTGGGTCGGTGTTCAAGTCGCATTGGTTATTCCGATAGTGGTGTTGTTGCTGTATCGAGATAGTCAGAAGCTGAATGCTGTCACCCTGGGTGATCTTGAGGCTACGCACTTGGGTATCAATGTCCCCAGGTTACGGACGCGAATCGTGCTGTATACCGCAGTCATTACGGGTACGAGTGTAGCGTTGGTGGGTATCATCGCCTTCATCGGTCTGGTTGTGCCGCACCTGATACGTTTAATGTTGGGTTCCAATCATCATACAGTGATACCGGGGTCGGCGCTGCTCGGCGCGCTGTTGCTACTGATGGCCGATACCCTAGGGCGAGTGATCATCGCGCCGGCGGAATTGCCTGTGGGAATTTTGACTGCGCTGTTGGGTGGACCGTTTTTTATCTACCTGGTTGTGCAACAAAAGGGCAGGCTAGGTATATGACACTGCGCGCTGAACATTGCGGTCTGAGCTATGCCGGTCAAAGAATATTGCATGATGTCAGCCTGGAGCTGAAGGCGGGCGAGATTCTTGCTGTCGTCGGCCCTAATGGTGCTGGCAAGTCGTCTCTTGTGGGTTTGCTGGCGGGTACCAGTCGACCTACACTCGGATCTGTCACGCTCGACAATCAGCTTTATGCGGATATTTCCCTGGCTGCAAGGGCCACTCGTTTGGCCGTTCTGCCACAACACACGAGTCTGGATTTCCCGTTTACCGTTGACGAGATTATTGAAATGGGCAGGATACCCCATGGTGGTAATGCTCGGATGCACGCGCCCATGCGCGCCGAGATTGCCGCATTGCTCGGGCTTGAGGCCTTGCGCGAGCGGGTTTACACCACCTTATCGGGGGGGGAGAAGCAGAGAACTCAGATTGCTCGCGTGCTGTGTCAGCTATGGGATTGCTTGCCGGCCAGCTATTTTCTGTTTGATGAGCCCACTGGCGCATTGGATATCGCGCACCAATTGGTCTTTATGAGTCTGGCGCGTCAATTAGCGCAGCAAGGGGCTGGGGTGTTGACGGTGATGCACGATATTAATCTTGCCGCCCGTTATGCCGATCGGCTTGTGTTGCTTAAAGACGGTGAGGTGATGGGTATAGGTACGCCTGCGGAAGTGTTGACAAACGAGCACGTTAAGGCAGCGTTTGGGGTAACTCCCCAGGTTGTGCTGCTGGCCGATGGTAGTCGACAGTGGCTGTTTGTCGAATAATCTCTCCTGGTTGGGTCACCGGCAGGCCCCCTTGATGGATACGAATGTCTGCGACGACTGAATATAAATCAGCCATAATTCTCAATAATCTACGTTCTCGAAAACCGACAAGGACCAACAATGCCGGAAGGCTTTGTACTAACCCGGCAATGGCTGGAAAAACCCGACGGTCAGGATCTTGTCTTCTGGCTCGCAACAGATAGCGGACCGGTCAAGGTTGTGATCGAAAATCATGAGTCGGTATTTTTTCTGCCGCTGCCGCAGATTCCTGCAGCGAGACGGATTCTGGGCGATAAGCCTCGTTGGCGGGATGCCGCAGTGCCCTTATGCGACTTTCATCAGACACCGGTACATGCCTGTTACTTCACTTCGCAAAAAGATCTGAATATTGCCCGTGCACGGCTTTGGCAAGCCAATGTGCAGCCTCTGGAGGCTGATATTCGGCCGACGGATCGCTATCTCATGGAGCGGTTTATTACTGGTGCTATGTCTGTGGAGGGTGATGCTGAGACCCTGGATGGCCTGCCTGTTTATCGCAATCCGCGACTACTGCCCGTCGAGTATATACCGGCATTGCTGGTAGTTTCCCTGGATATCGAGACCTCTTATACGGAGAATATTCTGTATTCCATTGCCGTGTCGGGTCCGAATATAGCTAAGGTATTTATGGTTTTTGATGCGCCCTCGCCAGGCCATGAGGAGCCAGCTTTAGGCGAGGCGCTGGACTATCTTGAGTATGTGGCCACTGAAGCGGTGCTTATTGAGCGTTTCCTTGATTGGTTTGCAGTGCTCGACCCAGATGTGGTTATTGGTTGGAATGTGGTGGGTTTCGACTTGCAGTTTCTGCAGAAGCGTTGTGAGTTCCACGGCCTGGCTTTCACACTGGGTCGGCAAAGCCAGGAGGTTCGCTGGCGATCAACCAGTCAAGGCCAGCAACGGCATTATGCTTTGGTTCCGGGCCGGGTGGTCCTTGATGGCATTGAAATGCTTCGAACCGCGACCTATCAGTTTGAGAGTTTCAGCCTCGAAAATGTCGCCCGGGTGTTATTGGGGCGGGGCAAGTTGGTTCATGATGTTGATAGTCGGGCGGCAGAAATTCAGGTTATGTACGCCCAGGACCCTCTTGCCCTGGCTCGCTACAATCTTGAAGACTGTGTGCTGGTGGAAGAGATCTTTGCCAAGACAGACTTGATCCGATTTGCCCTCGAGCGCGCGCGTTTGACCGGTCTCGACTTGGATCGCCCCGGTGGTTCCGTGGCGGCCTTTGACTTTTTGTATCTGCCCCGGCTTCATCGTCAAGGCTATGTCGGACCAGTGGTCAGCGAACAGATTGATTCTGGCAGCCCCGGTGGCTATGTTTTGGGTTCAAAGCCGGGGCTTTATGAGCATGTCATCGTCCTGGACTTCAAGAGTTTGTACCCGAGTATTATTCGTACCTTCCATGTGGACCCGTTGGCTATGGTTTGTGGCGAGTTGGAAGATGACGGTATCGCTGGTTTCAAGGGCGCGATATTTTCTCGGCATCATTATATTTTACCGGAGATTATTGAGGGTCTGTGGCTGGCCCGTGATGAGGCGAAGTTGGCGGGCCAAACGGCCATGTCTCAAGCCATCAAAATCATCATGAATTCTTTTTATGGTGTTCTTGGCACCCCTGGCTGTCGGTTTTTTGACCAACGCCTGGTGAGTTCAATTACCTTGCGCGGTCATGAAATTTTACAGACTACTCGTGACTTGTTGGAGGACTGGGGTTATGCCGTGATTTACGGCGACACCGATTCAGTATTTGTCTGGCTCAGAGGCGCCGATCAGACCCGCAACGTGGACGCCACAGGACAGGATTTGATGGCGAGACTGAACCGCTGGTGGCAAGTGCAGATAGCGTCTTCAGCGGCTACGGTGAGCTGCCTCGAAGTTGAGTACGAGACTCACTTCGCACGTTTTCTGATGCCCACTGTTCGCGGCTCGACGATTGGCAGCAAAAAGCGCTATGCGGGACTGGTGACGACCGGTGACGCCGAAACATTGATCTTCAAGGGTCTGGAGACAGTGCGGAGTGATTGGACCCCTTTGGCCAGGACGTTCCAGCAGGAGCTCTATCGCCTGGTCTTTCATGATCAGCCGGTAGTTGATTTTGTTCGAGCAACGGTCGCCTCGGTTTACGCCGGAGAGCGTGACGAAGAGCTGGTGCTGCGCCGGCGGTTACGCCGCAAACTTGAAGATTACACCAAAAATGTTCCGCCACACGTCAAAGCGGCTCGGCTGAGTGATGATGTCCGAGCCGCCAGAGGCCTCGCTCGGCGATTGACTCATGGCGGATGGGTTGAGTACATCATGACGATTAATGGTCCAGAGCCTCGGCAATATCTGACTGCCCCGATAGACTATCAATTCTACGTAGACAAGCAGATAGCGCC
>Ga0115560_1002160_pt1 | contig 13101 bp, 9 predicted proteins | sample COGITO_mtgs_1105_5_FD_87278 | JGI IMG/M metagenome (GOLD analysis project Ga0115560, IMG submission 87278) | Pelagic marine microbial communities from North Sea - COGITO_mtgs_110509 | ecosystem: Environmental > Aquatic > Marine > Epipelagic | place: Germany:Helgoland, sampling site Kabeltonne... | reverse complement strand
TATTGAAGAAATCGATGAGCAATATGTGGAGATTGTGACTCCGAAAGAAGAACGCCGTTTCAACCCCATGTTAAGTGCGGATATTTTTGGAGATGTGGACCAGAACACGGTGCGTTATAAAAAACCTTCCTATCCAAAAGCAAAACCAAAAGTTCAAGAGAAATTTCAAATCTCCACTCCGAAAAACTTGAAAAAAGTGAGCGAAACCAAAGCCACGACTAACTTATTTGATAATAAATTAATTGTCGGAGATGTGGTAAATCATCAACGGTTTGGAAAAGGGAATGTTTTAAATATTGAAGGAAAAAATGCAGACTTGAAAGCTGAAATTAGATTTGAAAATGGTGGTATTAAAAAACTATTGCTTCGTTTTGCTAAACTTGAAATTATTTCATAAATTTTAAATTTATCATGGCAGAACTTCTCAAAATATATCCTGAAAATCCAAACCCGAAAGCCATTCAAAAAGTGGTTGACGTACTTCGAAAAGGTGGACTCATTATCTATCCTACAGATACCGTTTACGGATTGGGCTGTGATATTACCAACGTCAAAGCATTGGAACGCATTGCCAAAATAAAAGGCGTCAAACTTGAACGTTCAAACTTTTCATTCATTTGTCACGATTTGAGTAATTTAAGTGATTATGTCACACAAATTGAAACGCCCATTTTTAAACTTTTGAAACGTAGTCTCCCGGGGCCTTACACTTTTATCCTTCCAGGGGCCAACACGCTCCCTTATCCATTCAAGAAAAAGAAAACCGTTGGAATTCGAGTTCCAGATGATCCTATTGCTTTAGAAATTGTAAGAGTGTTAGGAAATCCAATCGTATCCACTTCGATTCATGATGAAGATGAAATTATAGAATACACCACCGACCCCGAATTGATTTTTGAAAAATGGAACACCAAAGTAGACATGGTGATTGATGGCGGATTTGGTGATAATCAACCCTCCACGGTGATTGAAGTCAATAAATCGGAAATCACTATTATTAGAGAAGGTAAAGGAAGTATTGACATATTTTAAAGACTAATAGTTAAGCGAGTACAGAAAGATTTATGAGCAAGTTTGATGAATTTATAGAAGTAAAAGGTGCAAGAGTACACAATCTAAAAAATATTGACATCAAGATTCCACGGGATCAATTGGTGGTGATTACAGGGCTTTCTGGAAGTGGTAAATCGTCACTCGCCTTTGACACCATTTATGCAGAAGGGCAACGTCGCTATATTGAAACATTTTCTGCCTATGCGCGTCAGTTTTTGGGGAGTTTAGAACGGCCCGATGTTGATAAAATTGACGGATTGTCTCCAGTGATTGCGATTGAACAAAAAACAACGAGTAAATCGCCACGATCTACCGTTGGAACCATTACTGAAATTTATGATTTTTTAAGGTTATTATTTGCAAGAGCGAGTGATGCTTACAGCTATAATACCAATGAAAAGATGGTTAGCTATAACGATGCTCAAATTAAAGAACTCATCTTAGCCTCTTTTCAAGGGCAGCGTATTTCCATTTTATCACCTGTAATCCGATCTCGTAAAGGACATTACAGAGAGTTATTTGAACAAATTGCTAAACAAGGGTTTGTAAAGGTTCGAACGGATGGAGTGATTGTCGACATTACCAAAGGAATGAAGCTCGATCGTTATAAAATGCATGACATTGAAATTGTAATTGATCGACTTAAAATTGATGAATCTACGCAGTCCATGAGTCGATTGAGTGAAAGTATCAATACGGCAATGTACCACGGCGAAAATGTATTAATGGTTATTGATGAAGAGACAAAAAATGTTCGTTTTTTTAGTCGAGATTTAATGTGTCCTACATCAGGGATCTCCTACCCCAATCCTGAACCAAATAATTTTTCATTTAATTCTCCAAAAGGCGCCTGCCCCGACTGTAGTGGAATTGGGAGCCTATATAAAGTCAATGAACATAAAATCATCCCTGACTCCTCGTTGTCCATAAAAAATGGCGGACTAGCTCCGCAAGGAAATCAGAAGGACTCGTGGATATTTAAACAATTAGAGTTGATTGCGCAGCGCTATAATTTTATGCTTACTGATCCCATATCAAAAATCCCAAAGGAAGCATTAGAAATTATCTTATACGGAGGAAAAGATAAATTTTCGGTCGACAGCAAAACATTAGGTGTTGTACGTAATTACAGTATTGATTTTGAAGGCATTGCTAATTTCATAGAAAGTCAATATAAACATACCGATTCGACCTCTATTAAACGCTGGGCAAAGGGTTTTATGGATAAGATTAAATGTACTAGCTGTGAAGGGTCTAGATTGAAAAATGAGTCCTTATACTTCAAAATAAACGGTAGAAATATTGCTGAACTTTCCGAAATGGATGTGGTAGATTTGGTGGAATGGTTTAAGGAGCTTCCAAAGCATCTTTCAGAAAGTCAAACACTCATTTCAAGAGAGATTTTAAAAGAAATTTCGACTCGATTACAATTTCTTTTAGATGTTGGATTGGATTATCTATCCATCAATCGAAGCTCAAAATCACTCTCTGGTGGCGAAGCTCAACGCATTCGCTTAGCAACACAAATTGGATCTCAATTGGTGGGTGTTTTATATATTTTAGATGAACCAAGTATTGGATTGCATCAACGAGATAATGAAAAACTAATCAAGTCATTAATAGCTTTAAGAGATGTTGGAAATTCAGTCATTGTAGTAGAACATGATAAAGACATGATTGAACAAGCAGACCATGTGATCGATATTGGTCCAATGGCCGGAAAACATGGTGGTGAAATTATAAGTCAAGGGACGCCAAAGCAGATATTAAATAGTGGTACGATAACTGCCGATTATTTGAGCGGAGTCCGACAAATTGAAGTGCCAAAAAAACGCCGTTCTGGAAATGGGAAATTTTTAGAACTCAAAGGCTGCACAGGCAATAATCTAAAAAACGTATCCATCAAACTCCCATTGGCCAAAATGATTGGAATCACAGGTGTTTCAGGAAGTGGAAAATCGACCTTAATAAATGAAACCCTCTATCCTATTTTAAATAATTATTATTTTCATGGGGTCATGGAACCGATGCCTTATACATCGATTAAAGGATTAGATCATTTAGATAAAGTAATCGACATTAATCAATCGCCTATCGGGCGAACGCCTCGAAGTAATCCTGCAACTTATACAGGGGTGTTTGGGGAAATCCGAGCATTATTTGCTAAAATTCCCGAAGCAATGATTCGAGGTTATAAATTAGGGCGTTTCAGTTTTAATGTGGTTGGCGGTCGCTGTGAAACCTGTAAAGGAGGCGGTCTACGAGTGATTGAAATGAACTTTTTACCAGATGTGTATGTCGAGTGTGAATCCTGTCAAGGAAAGCGTTTTAATAGAGAGACGTTAGAAATTCGATATAAAGGAAAATCAATCAGCGATGTCCTTAATATGACGATTGATGAAGGTGTTGATTTTTTTGAACATATTCCAAAAATATTTAGAAAATTAAAAACTATTAAAGATGTTGGTTTGGGGTATATCACACTTGGTCAACAAAGCACAACCCTCTCTGGTGGGGAAGCACAACGAATTAAATTGGCCACAGAATTGAGTAAACGGGATACAGGAAACACTATTTATATTTTAGATGAACCGACTACCGGACTTCATTTTGAAGATATTCGTGTATTGATGGGTGTTTTAAATACCTTGGTTGACAAAGGAAATACAGTGGTTATTATCGAGCACAATATGGATGTAATCAAAACAGTTGATTATATAATTGATATTGGCCCCGAAGGCGGTAACGGTGGTGGTGAGATCATTGCAAAAGGAACTCCAGAGAGTATTATTAAAAACAAACTGAGTCATACCGCTCGATTTTTAAAAAAAGAATTACATTAGTAAGCTATAAAAAAAAGGATATATGAGACCGGAACAGAAACATAAAGGATGGAATGCAATAAAAACAAATGACTCTTGGGCGATTTTTAAAATCATGGGAGAATTTGTAAATGGCTTTGAAAAAATGAGCAAAATCGGCCCCTGTGTGTCCATATTTGGATCTGCAAGAACACCTATAGAAGATAACTATTATAAATTATCTACCGAAGTCGCTGGCGCTATTGTAGAAGCTGGATATGGCGTTATTACAGGCGGTGGACCAGGAATTATGGAAGCTGGTAACAAAGGCGCACATTTAGCGGGTGGAACTTCAGTTGGACTTAATATTGATCTGCCTTTCGAGCAACATAACAATCCTTACATCGATAGTGATAAGAGTTTAGATTTTGACTATTTCTTTGTAAGAAAAGTTATGTTTGTGAAATATTCTCAAGGAATTGTTGTCATGCCGGGAGGCTTTGGAACATTAGATGAATTGTTTGAAGCGATCACTTTAATTCAAACTAAAAAAATTGAAAAATTTCCAGTTATATTAGTCGGATCTATATTTTGGGAAGGTTTACTCGTTTGGATTAAAGCCACCCTCTTAGAACGATATGAAACCATTAGTGCTAAAGATTTAGATTTAATTCATGTGGTTGATACTTCAGAAGAAGTCATCGCCATTCTCGATAACTTTTATAAGGAGTTTGAATTGAGTCCTAATTTCTAGAAACCAATTTTGGGTTGTGTTAGACTATTTATAATACAACAACGATCAACTACAGAACATTGAATTTAAACTATCTATTTAAGACACTCCTGATTTTTATGCTCTGTTCAAGTGGAAACTTAACTTGGTCTCAGCACTCCATACATCTTGAGGCTCATATAGTTCCTGAAACAAAAACAATTCAGCTCAAACAAAAAATAGAGTATCACAATACCTCTAGTGATACTTTAAATGTATTGTATTTTAATGATTGGACATCTAGTTTTAGCCGCTCTACTACACCTCTCTCAACTCGATTTATTGAAGAGTTTGAAGATGATTTATTTACAGCAAAATCAAAAGATCGTGGCTATACGCTAATAAAATCAATCCAAGATTCTGAATCCAATACGATTAAATATCAATATCTAAAAAATCAAAGTGACATTCTTAAAGTCTCACTTACTAAGCCTGTTTTACCCAATACAATAAGTATTTTAAACTTTGAGTATACACTCATCATTCAGAGTGATAAATTCACTAACTATGGGGTAAATAAAGAGCACGAATTCGCCTTAAATTATTGGTATATCACGCCTGCGGTCTATGAAAATAATGAATGGCAATTATTTAGCAACAAGAATCTAGGGGACAGCTATACGCCGACTTCAAAAATTGAAATGAGCCTAAATGTACCCAATCAATATCATGTAATTTCAGAATTAGAATTACGCTCTAAAACCGTCCAAAATAAAAGAGCTTCTTATCAGTTTTTTGGACACAACCGAACCGATAGCCGACTTTTTATTACAAAAAATGCCTTTGAGACCATCCAAATTGATTCACTGGAAATTGTAACGAATTGTAACCATAAAAATGTGAACAAAATTTATCAAACCTTGATGTTTGACCAAATTATTCAGTTTCTAAATGTTGAACTTTCCCCCTATCCACACTCAAAACTTGTACTGTCTGAAGTAGACACCAAAAAAACACCTATCTACGGTCTCAATATTCTACCCGATTTTTTAACGCCCTTTTCAAAACAATTTGAATATGAGTTAACAATCGCAAAAAATTTAATTCAGTTGCATGTAGAGCAACTATTAATCATGAATCCGAGAAAAGATCACTGGCTAAGATCGGGATTTGAGACTTTACTTTTAATGAAATATGTAGAGCAATTTTATCCTGTTCAGAAGGTCCTTGGAAAGCTTTCAAAATTATGGGGATTACGTGCTTACAACATTTCAAAATTAAACTACAATGAACAATATCGTTTATCGTATGCGCACATGGCTCGGATTGGTCGCGATCAAGCTCTAAATTCTCAAAAGGATGCGTTGGTAAAGTTTAATGAAACCTTATCTAGCAAATATAAAGCAGCTCTCGGACTCCTATATCTTGAAGATTATATTGGGACTTCATCTATGTATCAATGGATGACTGAATTTATAAAATCTACAAATCTAAATCCGGTTTCTACCTCTGATTTTAAATCGTTTATAAAATCAAAAACGACTAAAGATATCGACTGGTTTTTTGATGATTACCTTGTGAATAGTAAACAGGTCGATTATAAAATCACGAAGGTGACAACCACCAAAGATTCAATCTCATTTAATGTAAAAAACAAAAAATCAGGAACAACTCCAATATCTCTTTTCACATTAAAAGACACGCTTATTACTTCTAAAATATGGTTGAAAGATATTGGTAAAGAAAAACGTTTTTCGATCCCCAACAATCAAGAGGATCAACTCATTTTAAATTTCGATCAAAAAGTGCCGGAATTTAATTTTAGAAATAATTTTAAATCATTACGTCAGAAATCTGTATTTAATAAGCCTTTTCAGATTCGATTGTTTAAAGATGTTGAAGCTCCAAATTATAATCAGCTCTATTTAAATCCTATTATAGAGTTTAGAAACATCTATGATGGGTTAACTCTCGGTGCGACCTTAAATAATAAAGGACTTTTAAGAAAATCATTTATTTATGGTATTTCGCCAAATTATAGTGTCAACTCAAAATCATTGACAGGTTTTGTGAAGCTTGTAAAACAAACATACTTTGAAGATCAATCCTTGTACAACATTAATTATGGGGTGTCATTTTGGCGTTCTACGATTGATAAAAATGTGTTTTTAACAAAATTTGAACCCTATTTAAACTTTTATTTCAGAAGACCTTTTAGTCTTAGATCCAATGCGTTTAAGCGATTGAGTTTTAGATTTATTGCCATAGATAAAACCCAAGTTCAGTATCAAAATGGATTAAAGTTAATCCCTTCCTACGAAGTTTTTAATGTGAACTACCGTTTTTTAAATAATGAATTTGTGAAATTTAAAAGTTGGTTTATAGATGCTCAATTTTCCAAAACCTTTGGGAAAGTTGCCCTAAAATATGAAGTTCGTCAGCGGAACAAAAACAACTTCCAGTACAACTTGAGGCTCTATGCTGGGACATTCTTGTATAACACCACGCCATCTGATGTGAATAATTTTAATTTTGCCTTAGACCGTCCCAACGATTATTTAATCGAATATAATTATTTAGGGCAGTATGAATCTACGGGCATTTTTAGTCAACAAGTGATCTTAGCAGAAGGTGGTTTCAAATCTATTCTGAACACAGGCTATGCAAACCAATGGATTACGACTTTAAATGGTTCAGCTTCTATTTGGAAATATGTGCAAGCATATGGCGATATTGGTTTTATCAAAAATAAATTTCAATCGCCCGAATTTGTATATAATTCTGGAATTCGGTTAAATTTAATTACCGATTATTTGGAAGTTTATTTCCCTTTTTACTCAAACCTTGGGTGGGAAATTTCTCAACCGCAATACAGTCAAAAAATTAGATTTATCTTAACCGCAGATCCTTTTAGTATTTTAGAATTATTTAGAAGAAAATGGTACTAGCTGTTGATGAAAAATCATTAATAATTAATTTTTAGTGACAATACACTATTTAAATCCCTAATATTTTATGATATCCCAATAATTGATCTCGTAATTATCAATGTAAAGGATAGGACAAAACTTCTAAATATTTTATATTTGCAACTCATTAGAATTTTTTCAGAATGCAAATCAAAAATGACCTAACTAAAGATATTACATTTGAGGACTTCAAAACAGAAGTTTTAAATGACTATACAATAGCGGTCACCAGTAGAGAGTGTAGTCTTCTCGGACGACGCGAAGTCTTAACTGGAAAAGCAAAATTTGGAATTTTTGGGGATGGAAAAGAATTGCCGCAGTTAGCTTGGGCAAAAGCGTTTCAAAATGGTGATTTCAGATCGGGCTATTATAGAGATCAAACCTTTATGATGGCAATTGGAAAACTGTCCATTGAACAGTTTTTTTCTGGCCTATACGGAAATACGGATATAAAACACGACCCAATGAGTGCCGGGCGGCAAATGGGCGGGCATTTTACCACACATTCCTTAGATGAGAACTTTAATTGGAAAAATTTAACCCAACAAAAAAATTCAAGTTCGGATATTTCTCCGACTGGCGCACAAATGCCTCGATTACTGGGCTTAGCACAAGCGTCAAAAGTATATCGAAATTTAACAGACATTAATTCGGAAAAATTTTCTAATTCAGGAAATGAAGTCGCTTGGGGAACCATTGGAAATGCCAGTACAAGTGAAGGCGTTTTCTTTGAAACGATCAACGCAGCTGGAGTCCTTCAAGTTCCGATGGTTGTGAGTGTTTGGGATGATGAATACGGGATTTCTGTTCACGCAAAACATCATACTACAAAAGAAAATATTTCAGAAGTATTAAAAGGGTTTCAAAGAGATTCTAAGCATAAAGGGTATGAAATTCTACGTGTTAAGGGGTGGGATTATGTCGAGCTCATCAACACCTATCAAAAAGCCAGTCAATTAGCTCGAATTGAGCATATACCCGTACTTATTCATGTCAATGAACTGACTCAGCCTCAGGGACATTCTACGTCGGGGTCGCATGAACGCTATAAATCAAACGAACGATTAAAGTGGGAAAAATCATATGATTGTAATATGAAATTTCGAGATTGGATTATTTCAAATGATATTGCAACCGAAGAAGAAATTACAACAATTGATCGCAATATAAAAAAGGAAGTTAAAGCAGCGAAACTAAAGGCCTGGAAGGATTTTTCTGAACCGATCAAAGAAGAAAAGAATGCAGCTTTAAAACTCATGAAAACCGCAGCGGCGTCAGCATCGCAAAAGGTGTTTATTCATAAAATTATAGCTCAATTAGAAATCATTAATGAACCTTTACGAAAAGATGTTTTAAATGCTACTCGCAATATTTTAAAATATTTAATTCAAGAAGATTCCCCCGAAAAAGACAAATTAATAGAATGGGTTAACGCCTATTTTGAAGAAATTCAACCTAAATACAGTAGCCTACTCTACAGCGAATCAGATTCTAGAGCAACAAATATTCCTGAAATACTTCCTGTTTTTGATGCCACTTCAAAAATGGTAGATGGTCGCGTTATTTTACGTGATAATTTTGATAAAATTTTAAGTAAGAAACCCGAAGTATTAATTTTTGGAGAAGATACTGGAACGATTGGAGATGTGAACCAAGGTTTAGAAGGCTTACAAGAGAAGTATGGTGAAATGAGAGTTTCAGATACTGGAATTAGAGAAGCAACAATTATAGGACAAGGAATTGGAATGGCTCTAAGGGGATTAAGACCCATAGCCGAAATCCAATATCTAGATTATATGGTCTATGCGCTTCAAATTATAAGCGATGACTTGTCAACACTCCATTACCGAACTTTTGGAAAGCAAAAAGCGCCCTTGATTATACGAACTCGTGGACATCGTTTAGAAGGTATTTGGCATTCAGGATCCCAATTAGGAGGCATTCTCAATCTCATTAGAGGGGTTTATGTCTTGGTTCCGCGAAATATGACCAAAGCCGCTGGGTTTTACAATACACTTTTAGAAAGTGATCAACCTGCAATGGTAGTCGAATGTTTAAATGGGTACCGTTTAAAAGAAAAAGAACCGGCAAACCTCGGAGAATTTAAAACGCCAGTTGGAATTGTAGAAACCATCAAACAGGGGTCGGATCTTACCATCGTTTCTTATGGGTCTACCTTACGAATTGTAGAACAAGCTGCAAAATCACTTTTAGAAGTAGATATAGATGTTGAAATCATCGACATTCAATCACTCATCCCTTTTGACCTTCAAAAAGACATCTCAAAAAGTATAGAAAAAACAAATCGTATTCTTATTGTCGATGAAGATGTTCCTGGTGGTGCATCGGCTTATATTCTTAATGAAATTTTACAACATCAAGATGTCTATCAACACTTGGACAGTAAACCTCAAACATTGACCGCAAAAGAACATCGACCTGCCTATGGAACGGATGGTGACTATTTCAGTAAACCATCAGCAGATGATATTTTTGAAAAAGTATATTCGGTATTTCACGAGGTAGATCCTACTTCCTACCCAAAATTAAGATAAACTCATATTTGTCATCAAATTTACACTTGCATAGCTGTCAGTAAAATCGTAACATTACAGTAACGAATCACTGAACTTTATTTCTATGGAAAGTCAAAACATTAAACCAATTCTCCCAAAAGACAACGTAATAATTGAAAACAAAGAGCTGAATATTTGGGAGGCACTTATTCCTGTCATTGCGCTTGTTGGGATGTTATTTTATAATGTGTTTTTTGTGTTTGGTGACGATGCTCTAAGTGGTAGTAACCAATTTATATTGATATTAGGAGCTGCTGTCGCGGCTATTGTTGGGTTTTATAACAAAGTTAGTTATAAACAAATGTTAGAGGAAGTTGCCGAAAATGTAAAATCCACTACCGGATCTCTTTTGATTTTATTAATGGTGGGAGCCTTGGCAGGAACTTGGCTCATTAGTGGTGTAATTCCTTCTATGATTTACTACGGACTTCAAATCTTAAACCCCACATTTTTTCTGGTAGCTTCGGTTATAATTTGTTCTATTATTTCCATTGCAACAGGGAGTAGTTGGACCACCTCTGCCACGGTCGGAATTGCATTAATTGGAATTGGAAATACTTTAGGGATTTCTGCAGGAATGACCGCAGGTGCCGTATTATCAGGCGCCTATTTTGGAGACAAAATGTCCCCGCTTAGTGACACCACCAATTTAGCTCCCGCAATGGCTGGAAGTGAATTATTTGATCATATAAAATACATGGCCTACACAACCATTCCAACCATCATAATCACGCTAATTATCTTCTTGATAATTGGGTTAAACATTGCCACTACTGGAACTCCAGACATCTCTGATAAACTCGAAGCCATAGATGGGGCTTTTAATATTTCTCCATGGTTATTTAGTGTGCCTGTATTGGTGATTGTTTTAATCATAAGAAAAACGCCGCCTCTCATTGCGCTTCTTATTGGAACCTTATTGGGCGCTGTGGCAGCCATTATTGCGCAACCACAAATTATCATGGCTATAGCTGAAAGTAACACACTAAATTTCCAAACTGCTTATAAAGGAGTTATGAAAGCAATTACGGTCGATACGGCCGTTGTTACTTCTAGTTTGGAGCTAAATGACTTATTCACTTCTGGTGGGATGCGAGGCATGTTAGGAACTATTTGGTTGATTGTATGCGCCATGGTTTTTGGAGGCGTGATGGATGCAATAGGCGCACTTTCTAGGATTAGCAAAGCACTTTTAAGCTTAGCCACCTCTACATTTGGCTTATTTGCGAGTACGGTTGCAAGTTGTTTAGCGCTTAATGTAACAGCTTCTGATCAATATTTGGCATTAGTTGTTCCTGGGAAAATGTTTAAAAAAGCCTATAAAGATCGTGGTTTAGCCCCGGAAAACTTAAGTCGTACACTCGAAGATTCTGGAACTGTTACCTCCGTGTTAGTGCCTTGGAATACTTGTGGGGCTTATCAAAGCGGGGTCTTAGGCGTTTCAGTCGCAGACTATTTTGTGTTTGCATTTTTCAATTGGATCAGTCCTTTTACCACACTTTTGTTTGCAGCATTATCTATCAAAATCAAACAACTCAAAAAATCGTGATCTCATTTAAATTTTAAAGAATCATTTATGCTTATAGTTCTATAAGAAATTATAATTTTTCAACACGAAAAAAACAGAGAGCATACTGTATCTTTACACTAAAATAATTTAACAACTCTTAAAAATATATTATGGCAATTGTAGGAAAAAAATTCCCAAATTTAAACGTTGATGCAATGAACGAAATGGGCGATACTTTTAAAGTAAACGTTCTAGAAGAAGCAATCAACAATAAGAAAAAAGTGCTTTTGTTCTGGTATCCAAAAGATTTTACTTTTGTTTGTCCAACTGAACTACACGCATTTGAAGCTGCAAAAGCAGAATTTGAAAAAAGAAATACCATTGTTATTGGTGCATCATGTGATACACCAGAAGTTCATTTTGCATGGTTATCTACGGCTAAAGACAATGGTGGTATCGAAGGTGTTACGTACCCAATTTTAGCAGATTCTAATAGAAACTTAGCATCTACCTTAGGTATTTTAGATATTTCAGATGAGACGTATAATGAAGAAACTGGAGTTGTTTTAGTTGAAGGCGACAACGTTACATACAGAGCAACTTACATCATTGATGAAGAAGGAACAGTGGTTCATGAAAGTGTCAACCACATGCCACTTGGTCGTAATGTTGCTGAGTTTTTGAGATTGGTGGATGCCTACACGCATGTACAAGAAAAAGGAGAAGTTTGTCCTGCAAACTGGGAAGAAGGTAAAGACGCCATGGAACCAAATGCCAAAGGAACGGCTAGTTATTTAGCATCACACTAAAAAGGATTTATCATGCAAGAACTTTCTGAAGACAATCTGCAAGCTATTATTTCTGACAATCCATTTGTGGTCGTTCAATACTCTGCGACATGGTGTGGGAATTGTAGAATCATGAAACCTAAGTTTAAAAAATTAGCGTCTGAAATGCCAGATGCAACCTTTGTAATCGTAGATGCAGAAAAATTCCCTGAAAGCAGAAAACTCGCAATGGTAGACAACTTGCCTACTTTTGCTGTTTTTAAATCAGGCCAATTTATAAACCAAACCCAAACCAATAAGTTTGACGTTTTAAAAGAACTTGTCGATGAAGCTGCCAGTAATTAAACATTTAACGCAATTTATTGAGCACAACGACGAAGATTATATCGTTGAAACGCTTGAAACTCTAGAAGCACTCACAGAAGTTCCTAGTCTGAAAGACGAAGAATTAGATGTGATTGGCGAACTAATCTCTAATATGTATGGCGCACTGGAAGTCCATAAAATGATTAAAGATGGTACACCTCAAAAAGAAGCGTTAAATAGCTTCATGAAACGCGTTCTAGGTTCCATTGATAGCTAATATTTTGACTAAAAATACTAAGCCGTTTCTGAAAAGAAGCGGCTTTTTTTGTTATATTTATATAAAGAAAACGCCCCAACGCCAATTCTTCTGAACTTGATTTTATAAG
>Ga0115560_1002156_pt1 | contig 13119 bp, 10 predicted proteins | sample COGITO_mtgs_1105_5_FD_87278 | JGI IMG/M metagenome (GOLD analysis project Ga0115560, IMG submission 87278) | Pelagic marine microbial communities from North Sea - COGITO_mtgs_110509 | ecosystem: Environmental > Aquatic > Marine > Epipelagic | place: Germany:Helgoland, sampling site Kabeltonne... | reverse complement strand
TGCGCAATCATATCGAACGAACCATTCGAGGCAAGACTGAGGCGGTCGATAAAGTGATCATCTGTTTGCTCGCGGGGGGGCATGTTTTGATCGAGGACCTGCCTGGGTTGGGAAAAACCACGCTGGCCTACTGTCTCGCGCGGTCGATCGATTGTTCGTTTTCGCGGATTCAGTTTACCAGTGATATGCTACCTTCGGATATTATCGGTGTGTCGATCTATGATGAGGTCGCACGGGCGTTTACGTTTAAGCGCGGACCCATTTTTGCCAATATTGTGCTTGCGGATGAAATCAACCGGACGACGCCGAAAACACAGTCCAGTCTGCTCGAAGTGATGAGCCGCGGGAAGCTCTCCGTGGATGGCGAGACGCATACCGTGCCGCCGCCGTTTATGGTGATTGCGACGCAAAATCCGGTCGATTATGAGGGCACGTTTCCGTTGCCCGAAAGTCAGATGGATCGATTCCTAATGCGCATGGAGATGGGCTATCCGGAGCGTGAATACGAACTCGATATTTTAAAACACGGCCACCTGAACTATGATCACTTGGAGGCGGAATCAGTGGTTTCCCGTGAAGAGGTGGCCGAACTGCAGTGCTATGCGCGCGAGGTATATGTGGAAGATTCCGTTTATGAGTACATTGTACAAATTGTGCACGCTACGCGGGCGGAACGGGCCTTTCGCGCCGGGGTCAGCCCGCGCGGAACTCTGTCGCTGAAGGTCGCTGCGCAAGCATGGGCACTGGCGCAGGGACGTAGCTTTGTACTGCCGGCGGATGTGCGGGGTTTGGTCGTGTCCGTCTTTAGTCATCGGCTCGCGCTGAGTCGACCGATGTCCGACCCGATGGAGGAGCGTCGCTCCATTGAGGGACTGTTGGTTGATATTCTAGAGGCCACCCCTGAGCCCGTCTGAACGGAGCTGTATCGGTCAATATGGCAAAGGCGCAGGCAGAGCTGAGGAATTGGCACGACTGGACGGATCCGGACTTTTTTGCGGCGGGACGTCAGCAGGAGACGCGTTTTCTGCCACTGTTCGTGCGCCAGCTTTTTTCGGTCGAGGTGCAACGGACGCGGCCGACGGTGACCGGTTGGTGCTTGATCTTGGTGGCTTTAGGGCTCGGTTTCGCGGCATACAATACCGCTAGTAATATTTTGTTTTTGGCTCTGTCACTATTACTCAGCAGCTTGGTGTTGAGTGGTATCCTGTCCTTCATCAATTTCAGGAAGCTCACATGGACACTGCAGGCCCCAGCGCATTTAAAAGTCGGCGAAGTCGGCACGGCGGAAGTGGATTTGACCAACAGCAAGGCATTGTTTCCGACCCTGTGTGTTTGTTTTCGGATTGAGACCGTACTGCCTAATGCAGAGGAGCGAGTCTATATGCCGCAGGCGCTGGGCGCTGGCGAAACAGCGAAGTTGGCGTGCTCCTTCACTCCACAGCAGAGGGGGCGCTTTGAAGTACGATTGTCGGGGGTCGAATCGCATTTTCCATTTGGTTTTTTGCGGAAAACGCTGGGTGCCTCATCGGAGCAGTCGGTGTTGGTGTGGCCGGCCCGCATCGACTATACGTTTCAAGCTTCGCCGGGCGGTCAGCGTATCGCATCTGGAATTTCCCGGCGCAATGCGGGGCTGGGAAATGATTTACTCAATGTCCGACCTTATGAGCGAGGCGATGCACCGCGTCTGGTGCACTGGAAGGCAACGGCCCGTTTGGGCAAGCTGATGATCCGGCAGCTCGCCCAAGAGGGGGAGCGCGGCTATCATCTCTATCTAGATCCTGACGCGGCACGCTGGAGTGGCGCGCAGTTCGAGACGCTCTGCTCGCTGGTCGGTTCGCTGGCGGAGGATCTTTTCCAACAAGGGCGCTTGGAGTCGGTGACGATCGGAGACGCTGACGCGATGGCGGTGCGCAGTCTTCACGAGCTGCATAATTTTTTTGATCTACTGGCTCTTCTTAAGCGACAGCCCAAGAGGATGGCGCCGATCTCGGGGCTACGTTCCAACCGAATCACCTTTCGTCCATGCGGGGAGAGTGGGATAGCGATTTATGTCGAAGCGAATCAAGCAGGTCAGGCTCACCACTGAGGATTTACATCAACTGAAGTGGTTGATTGGAGCGTGGTTAACGCTCCTGGCGTTGTGGGCCATGAGTGCTCTGGATCTGCAGAGCGACTGGTTGCTGCTGCTGGGGGCGATGGCTGTCTGCGGCGCCTTTCTGCAACCCAGGAGGGTGGTCGCGATTCCCACCTCTGCCTGGCGCTTGGTGGGTCCCGTGATGCTTCTGGTCATATTGGCGGACTTTGCGTTGAACCTGCCCAACTTCTTGCCGCCATTAATGCGCATGGTGGTTCTGTTGTTGGTTTATCGCATTTTTGCGCCGCGTCGGCGCCGTGAGGATCTGCAATTGCTGTTGCTGTGTTTGTTATGCGTGGTGGTCGCGGGCGCATTGACGGTGTCGCTACTGTTTGCAGTACAAATCCTGCTATTCACGCCGGCGGCGATGGCGTTACTGTTTGTGATTTGCCTATTGGACCAGGGGCCAGAGGTGGCCGGCTTTCAGCCGTCATGGCAGCAGTTCAGTTGGCGACGCCTTGCGCGGCGGGTCTGGTGGGTCGTTGACCTGCGTGTGCTGGCGCTGGGGGGCGTGTTGTTTGCTGTGGTGGTCGGCATCTCAATGACGCTGTTTGTGCTGATGCCGCGCTTCAATCTGGAGCAAGCGATTCCGTTTTTGCAGATACAAACCAAGCCACGCTCCGGATTGAGTGAATACGTTGAGTTGGGCTCCGTTTCGGCGATTGGCGAGGATCGTAGCGTCGCACTGCGGATCGATGTGCCGTCTTTGGATGCGCTGGAGTCCACTCCCTATTGGCGTATGCTGGTGTTGGATCAATACCGCTCCGGAGCTTTTGGCCTTTCGGAAGCGTTGCAGGGACGCCCGTTTCGAGAATATGGCAAGCGACGGGAACTGCCTGCTTGGGCGGGGTGGGAAGTGCCGACCAAGCAGCGCAAGGCTGCATACTGGACCTTTTATTTCGAGGGTGGGGTGAGCCGCTATCTTCCCTTACCCGGTGCGTTTCATGCGCTGCGTTTCACTGCGATTCAGGATGTGGAGTGGCAGCCTGATCTGCATTTGGTCAGTCTCGATTCCGTCCAGCAAAGCGTTTTTTCGTACCAAGTCGAAGACTTACAATGGGCCGCACGCGCACCCGCTGCGCAGGCCGAGATTGACGCGTATTCGAGCAACCGCGGAGCTGCTGAAATGCCCGGGGACGCTGGCGCTGTTTACCCATTCACCGCTTTGGAGCTGGCAATAGACGCTGGCGATCGTGCGCGCTTGCAACACTTGAACCGTGACTTGATCGGTGCGGAGAGCGATATGAGTGCGGCGCACTACAGTCAGCTCGTCACTAATTATTTGCGGCAAAACTTCCGCTATTCGCTGAGCCCGAATGGAACGGACGGGCGGGGCGACCCCGTTGTCGGTTGGCTGACGAATGGGAGCCGCGGGCATTGCGAGCTGTTTGCCGCTTCATTTGTGCTGCTGGCACGTGACGCGGGCTATCCGGCGCGCATGGTGGTGGGCTTTGTCGGTGGCGGCTGGAATACTGTCGAGGCGTTTTTTGTGGTGCGTAACAGTGATGCGCATGCATGGGTTGAAATCTATGATGCGCAGTCGCAAGAATGGTTGCGAGTCGATCCCACGCCCGGTGACAGCCCGATTGATCCGGATGTGAGTATGCCCGCCAATTTCGGCTTCGAGTCGGGGTGGACTGCTTGGCTCGATAGTCTGCGAATGCAGTGGTATCGGCGTATTGTTAATTTCGATCAGATGGATCAGCTTGAAATGGCGACGACGATGATGGATACTGGCGATGCGTTCCTGAAAGAGATAACAGCGCACTTGCGCCGCTTCGGTGCACAGATACGCGGGTGGTTTGCGCAGCCGTTGAGTCGCGGAAATTTGATTCGAGGCGCCCTGGCAGCCGGTGTCGGTCTGAGTGCTTTTTATTGCTGGTGCGCCCGCTACTGGTTGCTGAACTTGCTGTTTCGCTTATTGAAACGCCCCCAGGTGTTGGATCTAGTGCGTCGACAGGCGACGCGCTATTTGCGTCGCGTCCGGGGCAAGGAGCAGCTGCTCAAGGCTGGCGATGTGGCGCAGGTGAAGCGATGCCGAAAGCTTTGCGCCGAGCTGGAAGCGTTGCGTTTTGGGCCGCAAGTCTCGGCTCAAAGGGCGAAGTTCGTGTTTGCTGAGGCGAGACGGTTTTTGCGACGTCGGGTAAAACGCTAGCCCAGACGGATGCGGTGCGCGGTCGTCGCGTCAATGTCGAGATACAGGTGCCAAGCGTCATCGGCCAAGCCGTCGGCGATGCGCTCCGGCCATTCGACCGCGAGGCACCAGGGTGGCGCGAGGAAGTCGTCGATCATTAGCGCGTCCAGGTCGGCGCCGGATCCGAGGCGATACGCATCCAGGTGCACCAATTGGCGACTACCTTGATAAAGTGTGTACAGATTGAAGGTCGGGCTGGTGACCGGCTCAACAATATCCCACGCGCGTGCGAGGCCACGGATAAAGGTGGTTTTGCCTGCGCCGAGGTCACCGTGAAAGGCGAGCACTTGGTTTTCCGGCACCAGCGCTGCGAAGGCGCGTGCGATCTGTTCGGTTTCGTCGGCGGATTTGGAGACGACCCCTTCTCGGAGTTGTTGGAGGAGGTTGGATGCGGACAGGCTCATGAAGATCTCAAATGCTCAAATCCGTGCGTCCATGGCAAGGCTGTGTTTGTCTCGGCATCGATTAAGCGGCTGATCGGAGCGGCTGGTTGAATGTGGCCGATACAACTGAGTTCGACGTCTGGGAAATGCTTTGCCCAGTCTGCTTCGAAGGTTTTCAGGTTTTCGTCGGCATCGAGGGTGAACAAGAGTTCGTAGTCTTCGCCATCGCAGAAGGCGTGGTCGAGCACGGCGCGCCCCGATTTTTGAGCACATGCCCGGGCCGCGTTCGAAATTGGGATCGCAGCCAGATTCAGTGACGCGGAAAAGTCGACGTGGAGAATCGATTGCAGATCTTTGGCCAGGCCGTCGGTAAGGTCCATCATCGCGTGGCAGCCTGGGTGTGTGGCCAGCCATTGTCCTTCGGCGAGGCGTGGTGCGAAAGCGTAGTGTTTTTTGAGTATGCTGCCGCCGAGTGTGCCGGTGACATAGATGTAGTCGCCGAGCTGTGCACCGTGTCGTAGCTTGGGGGCGACGGCGCTGCCGGTCAGCGTGAGTACCGCTGAGAAATTGCCTTCGGGGAGACTGCTGACATCGCCGCCGACCAATTGCACGTTGTGGCGCTGGCACTCGAGACGGACACCGTTGAAAAATCCTGCCATCCATTTGATCGATACATCCGGCCCACAGAGTAGGGCAAGGACCGCTGGGCCCGGGGTGCCGCCCATGGCAGCGATGTCGCTGAGGTTGCGCTTGATCAGTTTAGCACCCGCGTCTTCAGCCGACACACTGTCGTCGAAATGTTGTCCATAGCTGACGGTGTCGGTGGTAATAATTTGCTTTGCGCCGACCGGAGGTTCGAGCACCGCACAATCATCGCCGATGCCCGCGGGTGCGGGCGGATTGACTGGACCGAGCCAAGCACCGATTTTTTTTATCAGCGCAATTTCGCCTAAATGGTCGATGCGATCAACCTCAGTGTGAGCCGTTAACATGTGTGTGTGCGCGTGGGGTGGGTCTACTTAAGCTCGAGACTGACCGGGCAGTGGTCGCTGCCTTCGACTTGATCCAGTATCCGCGCATCGGCGAATTGCTCCACCAGTATCTTGGAGGTGCAAAAGTAGTCCAACCGCCAGCCAATGTTTCGCTTGCGGGCTCCTGCTCGATACGACCACCAACTGTAGCGTTCGGTCGCGTCCGGGTACAGGTGACGGAAACTATCAACGAAGTCCGCTTCAAGGATGGCGTCGAAACGGGCGCGTTCTTCGTCGGTAAAGCCAGCGTTTTTGCGGTTTGGCTTTGGGTTGGTCAGGTCGATCTCTTGGTGGGCGACGTTAAGATCGCCACAGAAAACCACGGGCTTGGTCGCTTCGAGTGCTTTGACGTGGGCGAGGAAGTCGACATCCCACTCTTTGGTGCGGTAGTCGAGACGGCGTGGGCGCTTATTCTCGTCGTGGCCCTGAGCATTTGGCGTATAAACGGTGACGAGGAAATAGTCGTCAAATTCAGCGCTAATGACACGACCCTCGTTGTCGTGTTTTTCGATCCCCAATCCATATTGAACGGAGCGCGGCGGGGTTTTGCTCAGAATGGCCGTGCCGGAGTAGCCTTTCTTTGCCGCGCAGTTCCAATAGGCGTGCGGGTAGCCGAGAAAGGCGAAGTTGTCGACGAGATCGCTGGAAATCTTGGTTTCCTGCAAGCAGAGGACGTCTGGTTGTTCGCTCTCAAGAAAGGCTTCGAACCCTTTCTTGAGGGCAGCTCTGAGTCCGTTGACGTTCCATGAAATGAGTTTTTGCGGTGACATTAAATTTGAATATGATGATTGATGACGGCCGCCTTGTTGATGCCGTGGGAAATTCCTAATAGCTTTGTTAGATATTTCTCGAGTTCTACCAAGCGTAAAGAAGTATTGGTGGCGGTGTCGGCTATTGTTGTTGGGAAAGTAGAGTCGAAATCAGCACTTTAGCGTAGATGAAGTCTAGGGAGTCATGGCAGGAGCGATGGTCTGTCCAGTGTGGTTCCATTTCCTCGATCTGACTTCATTCGCAATCGAATTATATTCGATTGCGTCGTGTTGTGTTGAGTTTTCTGATTTTCGGGCTCAGTAAAATATTCGTTTATTCGTCGGTTTTCTGTATATATAGGTTGAATGGGTAACTGTGGTTGGTATGTTATAGGCATGGTTTTTCAACGGAGTCGCAGTGATGGTTTCACCTTGGTTGAGGTCATTGTAGCCATGGCGATTTTTACTATGGTCATCGCTGGGGGCTTGGTCGGGGTTAGTCGCGGATTTGATTTGATCGGTTTATCCCGTCATCACACTCGAGTCTCCCAGATCTTGCAGAGTGAATTTGAACGCTTGCGTACCTTGTCATGGGTAGAATTTCAGGAGCTGCCACAGCAGGCCGAGGTCGATATTCAGACTGAGTTCAGCACTTCAGCTTATGACGCTTATGCAGTTGTACGTGAGATTATCGTCGAGGAAAGTGATTTGGCGCGCGTTGAATTGTCGGTGACCTATACGAATCAAAATCAGCGTGTGGTGACTGTAAAGAGTCAGACTTTTTTTACTAAAGGGGGCGTGAATGATTATTATTACCGTACGATCTAATCGATGATAACAAACCGAAAAAAAGTAGGGGCCCGGGGGTTCACTATGGTTGAGTTGATTGTGTCTGTGACGCTGTCGGCGATTGTCATCACATCAATGGCGAGTACCTTTATCGTATTTGCTGCCGGATCTAAGAGTGTTGGCGGCTATGTCGAGATGAGCCAACAAAGTCGTAAAACACTGGAACAATATTCACGTGACATACGAACTGCAGGAAATGTGGCAACCGCCGATGAACACAAGCTGGTGATTGTTTATCCCGATGATGCATTTTACGACGCGCATTCAGTTGAGTACGCGTATGATCCTGAATTTTATACTTTTAGTCGCATTGAGCGAGATCAGGGCGGAAATCTTATTTCAAGTTCAGTACAGTTGGACGGTGTCAAAAAATTTGTTTTTAATTATTTCGACCCTTTAGGCCAAGCGCTCGCACATAGCACTGAATCTTTGTTGCTTTCGGTAAAAAGTGTACAAATGGATGCTGAGATGGAGCGTTCCATTTCTAAGGTTGATGTTTCGGATTACATTATTTCAGCGCGATTTATGATGCGCAATCGGACTGTTGCTAAATAGACTACAAAGGACTGACTTATGAAATCGGCATTTCAGATAAAACCGTCTAGTGTTGGGGCTGGTCAGCAAGGTTCGGCCTTGTTGACAGCGATCATCTTTTCGTTTGTTGTAATGTTGCTGATGGGAAGTTATCTGTTTCTTTCATCAACCGAGTATCGTCTCTCCTCCCGTTCGCATTTATTTGGCCTGAGTTTTAACCTTGCTGAAGGTGGTCTGGACTTGGGGCTGGATGCGCTGCGTGATGGCGATCAAGGTGAGTGGAGCACCGGTGCTGATGCTGACGGCAATACGTATTGGTCGCGTGCATACACGGGGTATGATTTGGGAGATAATCTGACTGGCGATATTCTCATCGTAATTCTTAACGCAGAATCGCAACAGCCGGAAATTTATTCCGAAGGGATTGTCAATGGGCATTTGATGGGGGCGGTTTCGAAGCAAATTCAGGTTCAACTTACCAGTGGTTTCTTCCCATTTATTAATGGTTTTAATTCAAAGAGGGGGCTTGTGTTGAGTGGTAACAATGTGACCTTCGACAGCTATAACTCAAGTGCAGGAAGCTACGGCCCAGCTAATGTTAATTCTGATGTCACCGTCGCTACGGTTTCAGTGGAGAGTGACGCTCTCAATATTGGCAATGCCGATATATATGGGTATGTTGCGACCGGGGGTGGGTATCCGAATGTGGGGCCGAGTGGGGCCATCACGCAGTATGGCTCGCCAGGAGAGGTGGATGATAGCCGAATCACCACCGATTATTATGCTGAATTTCCAGATGTCAGTGCTCCTAATCTGAGCTTCCCTATCGCCACTTTACCGACATCCGGGACCATTGCAGGCGGAGAATATCTGATCAATAGTTGGTCGATGAGTGGCAAGAAATCGCTCTACATAACTGGAGACGTTACCATTGTGGTCACTGGAGATATGAGTATGTCCGGCAAAGCGGCCGTGCATTTGTCAAATACCGCCAGTTTAAAGATCTATGCGGCTGGTGATTTAAGCTTGGGAGGGGGGGGGATTTTGAATGCGAGTCAGCAGCCGTCGCAATTATTGGTCTTCGGGACGAATACGACAGAGGGGGGGCAAACATTTAAAATTCACGGGAATGGTTATCTCGCTGCGGCGGTCTATGCGCCAAATGCAGTCGTGGAACTGAAAGGCGGCGGTAGTTCTGGTCGTGTCTACGGTGCTGTCGCTGGTTATGACGCGAAGTTGACTGGGAATAGTCACTTCAGTTACGATGAAGCGCTTGAGGATTACAATTTGGGCGGCACTGAGTACAGCGTTGATAGCTGGACCGAACTGTCAGGAGGGAGCTTGGCTTTGACGCCGCTCGATATGGCCAATTACGGATTGTAGTGCGCGTGTCCTCTTAGCGATAGAACCCGCCGCCAAGAAGTTTTTCTCCGTCATAAAAGGCAATGATCTGGCCCGAAGCCAGTGCCCGCTGCGGTTCCTCGAACACCACGCGTGCGCTGTCTTCACCGGTCGGCGTGTAGCGTATTTGTTGCGCAGGATCGCGATAGCGCGGCTTGGCGGTGATCTCGCACTGTTTAGTAATCGGTTGGTTGACGAAGCTGATGCCGTAAACATCCACTTCGCAGGTATAGAGGCCGGGTGATTCGGGTTGGTCGAATGCGATGATGAGTTCGTTGCGCTCCATATCGAAGCCAGTCACGACATAGCATTCGTTGTCAGTGTTGGAGGGAACGCCGATCCAGCGCCGCTGGCCCATTGTGTAGCGGTGTAAGCCGCGGTGTTGTCCCATGACTTTGCCTGTGGTGTTCACGATGTCGCCGGGTTTGTCCTCGATGTAGTGTTCGAGGAAGCGATTGATATTCATATCACCCAGAAAGCAGATGCCTTGGCTGTCTTTTTTTACCGCGTTCGGGAGTTGATGCTCGAGCGCAAGCGCCCGCACGTGGGGCTTTTCCAGTTCGCCGATTGGGAAGAGGGCGCAGCTGATCTGCTGCTGACGTACCATAGCAAGGAAATAGGTTTGGTCTTTGTTTTGATCGACACCTTGTACGAGATCGTAGCGGCCATCCGCATTTTCGGTTTTGCGCACATAGTGACCGGTGGCAATTGCATCAAAGCCGTTTGCGAGGGCATAATCCTGAAAGATGCCGAATTTCATTTCCCGATTACACATGATGTCGGGGTTGGGTGTAATCCCGTTTTTGTAGCCTTCCACCAGATAGTGGACGACGTGCTCGCGGTATTCATTGACCAGATTGACTATCTCAAAATCGATGTCTAAGTGCGCGGCAACCGCGCGGGCATCTTCAATGTCCTGCTGGGCAGGGCAGTCGGCCAAGGGCATTTCCTCGTTCATCCATGTTCGAATGTAGGCAGCGGATACGTCGTAGCCTTGTTCTTTTAATAAAAGAGCAGCGACCGCGCTATCGACGCCTCCAGACAGAGCTACGAGGATTTTTTTCATGAGCTGACCAAAACGCTCTCCCCGCGTGGCGTCAATACGAGTCAAGGCCTTGCTCTGTAAAACAATTTATCTATTTTTACCTGCGATTGTACCGGGATAGAATTTTTTTGAGTGCAAGTCGCACTCGGCGCTTTCGACGGATCGTCAAAAGTTGTCATCCCGCGGAAATAGAATTGCCCTACAAGCGAAGTAACTTGATAATATAAACATTTATATATGGTGAAGTCAGTTAAACACATCTCACATGCGTTCTGGGAGTCGGAAGATTCCGGTTTGGTTCTCCTATCTACGGATTGGACAGACAACAAAGTAATGCCGCCTCTTTCATTGGGGCCGAGAGACCTGCATTTGAGGTCCTTGGAACGCCTAAGCGCGGACGAGTGTGGCCGCTACTGTCGCTATTTTCGTCGCAAACACAGTTGGATTTTCACACTGCAGTCCAAGCGTTACCCGCAGTTAATGGACCGAAAAGTGCGCGTGTATTTGGGTGCAGAGTTTAACGAGTGGAGTGAAGCTATCGGCAAGCCGGAATGGGAACTTGTTCCTTTGACTGACGAGCCTGGGGCGACTTTTGAGGTCAGTGTGCCGTTGAAGCACATTCCAGCCGGCGAAGTTTTCAAGTTTAAGTTCGTTACGCAGGATGGAGATTGGCTGGATGTGCCAGATAGTGCTCCGAATGTGGTGTGCTGCGCCGATGGTGTCTCCAATTTTGAATTCAATCCCGCACAAACGGGAAAGCATATTTTTCGTTTCCACACGCCAGTAGATTACGTTCCTGTTGGTAATGAAAAGATTGTTTGGCGTGATGCGTTGCACGAAGAGGTGCTTGAGTTGCCACACACTCAGTTTTTGACCAAAGCATCGACTGATCTCCCCCTCGGTGCGATTGTCGAAGAGACGCGCACGACTTTCCGTCTGTTCGCTCCGCGCGCGACGGGTGTGCAGCTTTCGTACGGTCGACAGGCAGATGAATCCGATGCGGCTTTAGTCGCCATGTCTTGCGTGGATGGTGTTACTTGGGAAGGGGTGCTCGAGGAAAACTTGGTCGGTTGTTTCTATACTTTTCGAGTCGAGGGGGAAAGCCATCAGGGAACCTCCCACTTCGATGGCGCATTTTCTGTGTTGGATCCTTATGCGAAGGCTTGTCTCGGGCACCGTGGGCCGGCGATCGTAGTGGATCCAAAACGTTTACAAAAGGTCAAGGAGCAGTACACACCTCCGGCGTGGCAGGATCTGGTAATCCTTGAAGGGCATGTGCGCGATCTCGCAGCGCATGCGCCAATCCAGTTGACTGCGCAGGAGCGTAAGGGGTATTCAGGGCTGCGTAAATGGCTTAAGACGAAAGGCTCCTATCTTCAGGAGATCGGCGTCAATGCCATCGAGCTTCAGCCGATTCAGGAGTTTGATAATCGTCATCCCGACGACTACCATTGGGGCTATATGACGGTGAACTTCTTTTCTCCGGAAAGCAGTTACGCATTGGAGCCGGAGAAGGCGTCTCAGGTCGAGGAGTTCCGCGGCTTGGTGCAGGATTTTCATGATCAGGATATGGCGGTGATCATTGATGTGGTGTACAATCACGTCGGTGAGCCCAATCACCTTCTGTTCGTCGATAAGTTCTATTATTTTCACGTCGACGAGGCGAATGATCTGCTCAACTGGAGTGGTTGCGGCAATGACCTCCGCTGCGATACTCCGATGACGCGTCGGTTGATTATTGAGAGCTTAACGCATCTGATTGAAACCTATGATGTGGATGGCTTCCGCTTTGACTTGGCGGAGCTTATCGGGATCGAGGTTTTGCGCGAGATTGAGATCGAGCTGAAAAAGGTGAAACCGTCCCTTATTTTGATTGCCGAGCCTTGGAGTTTTCGTGGGCATATTCAGGACGAGTTGAAGGAGACCGGTTTTGCCTCTTGGAATGATGGCTTCCGCGAATCGATTGCGGATTATATCTGTGGAAAGGGGAATCAGGACATGATTCAGTATTTCTTGGCTGGATCGCCTTCAAGTAGTCGATTTGCCGCGCAGACGATTAACTATACGGAGTCACATGATGACCATTGCTGGATGGATCGTATCACTGAGCGTGCTGAGCAGGATGGTTCCGACCCAACGCTGTTGGACCGCAGGCGCACGCACTTAATGGCCTCCGTGCTCTTTGCGTCACTCGGGGTGCCGATGCTGGCCGAGGGGCAGGACTTCATGCGCTCGAAGCTTGGGATTTCGAACACCTATCAGCGCGGCGACGTCAATGCCATCGATTACAATCGTCGCTTGGTATACTCTGGTACGCATAGCTACTTCCGAAATTGGATTGCGTTTCGTCGTTCAGAGCAGGGACGTGCATTCCGCTACGAAGGCGCGCTGCAGGAAGGCTATCTGAAATTCTTTGTGGCAGAGGGATCCAGTGCGATCGTTGCCATTTTCAATGCCGACCGCAGCATCGATGCTCCGCAGTTGATTTTCGCAGTCAATCCGCATATGGAGTATGCTAACATCACCTGTGATGTGGAGTGCTTCAGTGGTGCGGTGCAAATCGCTGACCATGATCGCTTCAAGGTCAAAGGTCTGCAGTCCGCGCTTATACCTGTGGCAAGCAAGATCATTCATCTACCGCCCTTGGGCTGTGGGCTCTGGGTTGTCGAATCGTAGGTTGTTTGATTCTGAGGGCTTCAAGGTGCGTATTCAAGTGGCTTCACTTGCTCCGCGATGTTGTCACTGACTACGCTTTAACTGGCCGCCGCTAAAGCTTTCCTGTATGCTACCAACCAGTAG
>Ga0115560_1002155_pt1 | contig 13119 bp, 15 predicted proteins | sample COGITO_mtgs_1105_5_FD_87278 | JGI IMG/M metagenome (GOLD analysis project Ga0115560, IMG submission 87278) | Pelagic marine microbial communities from North Sea - COGITO_mtgs_110509 | ecosystem: Environmental > Aquatic > Marine > Epipelagic | place: Germany:Helgoland, sampling site Kabeltonne... | reverse complement strand
GGTTACAAGTTGTGCAGAGGAAGTTTCTAGACGTGTCTCAAGTTCCGAAATAAATCCATATCCAGATTTTGGATCTACATCGCGTCCATCGGTAAAGGCATGAATATATGATTTTTCAATCCCATAATCATCAATTACATCGAGTAAACCATATAAATGATTTAAATGCGAATGTACGCCGCCATCACTTACCAAGCCCAAAAGGTGAATTGCCTTTTGATTGGTTTTAGCATATTGCAAAGCCTCTTTTAAAACAGCTTCGTCTTTGAGCGTTTTATTAGTGACTGCTAGATTGATTTTAGCAAGATCTTGATACACTATTCGTCCGGCTCCAAGATTAATGTGACCAACTTCACTGTTGCCCATTTGGCCTTCAGGAAGTCCCACATGTAAGCCATCGGTTCGTAGGCTGGCATGGGCATATTTCGTGTATAAAGAATCGATAAATTCCGTATTTGCATTATCAATAGCAGATACTTTAGGATCAGGAGATTTCCCCCATCCATCTAAAATCATTAAAATAACTTTCTTGTTCATGTGTTCGCTGTTAAAACGCCTTCAAAGATAAGAAGATTTATACAAAATTCAGTTTTCAAAACCTATTTAGATGCTAAAAAATAGTTGTATTTTTGAGTTCTTATACTTTAAATAATGCAGTTTATATTCAAACCTATCCCTTCCGAATCCATAGAAATTGTAGTTCCATTGGTTAAAAAAATGTCAAAGCCTTTCATTACAGAAGTTCTGCTGTTAGAACGTTTTAAGGAAATGGTTACTCAAAATTATGAATGTGTTGGCGTGTACGACGGCGACCTACTTATTGGGGTATCCGGGCTTTGGTTTTGTACACGGCATTACTCAGGACGCAGTGTCGAATTGGATCATGTATTTATTGAGGAATCGTACAGAAATAATGGATTAGGGACTCAGTTTTTAACTTGGATTCAAAACTATGTCAAAGCCAAAGGCTGTGAAATGATAGAACTTAATGCTTATATAGAAAATGTGCCTTCACAAAATTTCTATGAAAAAGACGGGTTTATTAAACCTGGATTTCATCTTATAAAACCTTTATAATTTAATTCAAATCAGATACATCTGCTCCTGAATGAAGCTCATATGGCGGTTTGTTTTTTTCAAATACACGCGCTGATAAAGGCCCTTTTAAGGTTATTTTTGAGCCTGAAATTTCTAAATAACTTCCTTCTCTTAGCCCCATGATGGGTTGCGAATTAAAGTGGTGAAATTCTTGAATCCGAGTTTCTCTGGTTTCACCCATATGTGTACTGTCGGGTTCAGGATCTAAATAATGCGGGTTGATATTAAATGGAAAAACACCCAGTGTTTGGAAGCTTGGTGGATAGGCAATCGGCATGTCATTAGAACTTCCAATGGTGAGCCCACAAATGTTACTACCGGCACTTGTTCCTAAATAAGGCGTACCTGATTCTATTGCGGCTTTTAATTCGCCCATTAAATCTTGTTTATAGAGTTGATCCACTAAAATAAAGGTATTTCCGCCGCCAACAAATAGCGCCTTAGCTGTTTTTATGACGTCTTTTGGATTGTCAAATTCGTGGAGTCCAATGACTTTTTTTCCAATTTTAGAAAATGCTAGTTTTACATTTTCGGTATAGGCTTCATGAGTCATTCCACCAGGCCGCGCGTAGGGCACAAAGAGAATTGTTTCAACAGATTTGAAGTGGGTTATTAAAGCGTCCAACAGGTATTCTAAATAGCCACTACCGTGCACTGTTGAGGTGCTTGCAATTAAGAGCTTTTTCATTTCTTATAGTATATTTAACGTATTGACAGCGTCAGTTTTTGTAAATTTATTAATATTATGAACTGGTATCTAATTAAAGTTTACTTATTTTAATGAAATTATTTTTTTCTTTATTTCTCCTAAATTTAATCACGTTATTAAACCTACAAGCGCAGCAAATTGAACTTTCAGGCCAGATTATTGCCAATGGACAAGTAGAAGGGATTCATGTGATCAATAAAACAGCATATAGATATGCTACTACAGATCAAAATGGGTTTTTTATTATTGAAGCTAAGCCATCGGATTCACTCTATTTTTCATCCATTCAATACATTCCAAAAACAATCGTATTAAGTGCGCAAAATATCAGCACTAAATCAATTACGGTAACACTTTCTGAATCTATTAATGCCTTAGATGAAGTTTTGATAGGAACGGTATTAACCGGGGATTTGAATTCAGATATTGGTAATTCGGACGCCAAACGCCCCATCGATTTTTATGATTTAGGGATTCCCGGCTATACAGGGCCTCGTATGAATTTAACAGAAAGACGACTTTATGATGCCGATCATGGTGTTTTATACACGGGATTAGGATTAAACGTAAATAAACTTTTGAATAGGATTACTGGGCGAACAAAAATGCTCAAAGAACATGTGAAATTAGATAAAGACAAGCAAACCATTCGTCGCATAAAAGAGATTATTGCCCCTCTTTTTTTCATTAACCATGAGTTATAAAAAGAGAAGCGTATGGAGTTTTATTTTTTCTGTGCCGATGCTCCCGATTTTCAAGAACGCTGTAGAGGGAAAAGTGATGTAGAGATTTTAGAATTTCTAGACGCCCAATTGGAAGCCTTTAAAACTGCTAATTTATCAGAAAATTAATGAACCAATCAATCAAAATATCATCAGACTTGTTATATTTGTAGCATGACACACACTATCTTTTTATTTATTAGTGGCACAGAAATCACGTTTATTTTATTTATTGTGGTCTTAGTATTTGGTGCGGATAAAATTCCGGGCATTGCAAAAGGACTCGGAAAAGGCATGCGAACTCTCAAAGATGCGACCAATGATATAAAGGGTGAAATTCAAAAGAGCGCCGATAAAAATGGTATCGATACCTCCATTTCAAAAAATGTAACCGAAGAAATTAATAAAGTAAAAGACGGGCTTAAAGACTTTACAGGATCTGTACGTCGTAATTTATAAGTTTTATTTTTTTATGCTTACCGTGAGGCCATCTCTAATCGGGAGCAAGACGGTTTCTAAGCGTGGGTCTTCTTTTAATAGCGTATTGTATTCTAATACTATTTTTGTAGAAATATCTGAAGGGTCGAGAGTTTCAATGACTTTTCCACTCCATAACACATTATCAGAAAGGATCACACCACCAGGGCTTAGTTTGTCAATAATTTGATGAAAATAGTTAATGTAGTTAGATTTGTCGGCATCCATAAACACCAAATCAAATGAGGTGTCTAGAGTTGGGATGATATCCAAAGCCGCACCTAAATGTTGAATGATTTGAGGTCCATAATCGGATTTATCAAAATACATTCTCTGAAAATCTACCAATTCTTCATTGATGTCAATGGTATGTAAAACGCCATTTTTGTCCAAACCTTCTGCCAAACATAATGCAGAATATCCTGTAAACGTCCCTAATTCTAAAATCGTTTTTGGTCGAATCAGTTTCGATAAAACACTCAGCACACGACCTTGATAATGACCACTGAGCATTCGAGGTTGTAAAATTTTCTGATACGTTTCTCGAGTCAACGCTTTTAAAAGCGCGGGTTCATCTTCGGAATGTCTTACGACATAATCATCCAATTTTTCTGTAATAAAATGCATTTATGAAAGTATTTTTTGAATCAGTTTTTCGGCTTGTGCCTTGTCATTACCAAACAACCATCTTAAAGTATTGTCTTCCCAAATTTCATCATATTGAGTTTGAGAAATGAGCTTTCGATCGATCGCAAGGTCTAATAATTTTCCTGGATAAGAGGATTGGGCTTCACTTTCCATTTCCCCTAAAGGGTAGGGGTCATCTGGTCCCATAATAATTTGACTACTCCCTTGGCGCTTCAACATTAAATTTAAGGAATCTGTGTCATGAACGAGTGTGTCAAAATAGATGTTTTCATGGCCTACGGCTTTTCGAGGGTGTGTTTTGCCTTCAAATAAATCTGGCCGACCATCAAATCCTTGAATTCGACGTCCAAGATTCATTTGAGCCATTTGACCGCCATGTGCAAAACAAGTTCGGATGTTCGGATAGCGTTCTTGCATGCCATTTAAGGTGTAAAAGTGATACGCATCCCCACATTGAGCCAGCATCCAAATTAAATGAAATCGCCATGAGGTGTTTTCAAGTTTGATCATTTTTTCACCATCATAAGGGTGTACTTCAATCGCTAGGTTATACTCATTTGCCAATTCAAAAATGGGGTCATTCTCTTTATCAAATACACTACGCCATTGCCCAATACTGTCCATAAAGTGGGTGGGTAGGCAGAGGACTTTTAAGTCTAATTCTTTGACACAGCGTTCCATTTCCCATAAAGCACCTTGAATAAAACCGGGATGTACCACAAACCCACAAGTGAATTTGGACGCATTATCGTGCTGCACTTTGGCGTTAAAATCATTTTGAAAACGCAATGCTTTTTTCATTTCTTCCAAACGCAATCCGTTCCCGTAGAGCTGTGATAAATTTAAAACGACCGCATGGTCAATTTTATTTTCATCCATCCATTCCAGCTTTTCATCTAAGAAAAAACTGGAATGGGTGACCGGTCGACTCCAACCTTTTTGAAGCATATGCTTGCGCTCATCGTCCACCCAAAAAATTTCCTTATCTTTCATAAACTGAGGAATTTCTTCTGGATAAGGCAGTAAATGGGAGTGTCCGTTGATACGAAGTTTACGTTTCATAAAACTATTTTAAATTTTGATTGGGGCTTCCATTTTGGTGCCGCATTTTGAACATGTACGGGTTTCTTCACTTGAGTAAAACTGGTCAAATATAACCGGCATATCCGTTTCAATATTATGAAGTACAAAGGGACCTCTGAATAGTTGGTGGTTACAATTTTCGCAATACCATTCCAAAGCATCTTCTATGCCGTTTGGTCGTGGATATTCTATGACAATTCCAACCGTATTAGGGCCGCGTTGTGGAGAATGCGGAATTTTTGCAGGCAATAAATAAATATCCCCTTCTTTAATTTGAACATCCTTTACAACGCCTCCATCAATTATTTTTAATGTAATATCACCCTCTAACTGATAAAAAAATTCAGGCGTTTCGTTATAATGATAATCTTTTCGGTTGTTAGGACCTCCGACGACCATCACAATAAATTCACCATCGTTCCAAACACATTTGTTTCCAACCGGCGGTTTTAATAATGCTCTATTTTCTTCAATCCAGGCTTTAATATTTAATGGAGATACTAGTTTGCTCATTGTTTTTTGTTTGGATTAGATTTATAAAGTTACAAAGATTTTGTTCGACCGCCATCAACAGGAATATTTACACCGTTTATGTAGCTCGCGGCTTCACTTGCCAAAAACACAATCGCATTGGCCGTTTCTTCGGGTTTTGCAAACCGTTTTGCAGGGCTGTAGTTTTTCATGATGGTAATCATTTGCTCTAGACTTGTTTGAGCCAAATAGGCTTTAATTTTAATGATCTCATTCAGGCGTTCTGTTTCTGTAAATCCGGGCAACACATTATTAACCGTAATCCCAAAGCTCCCTAATTCAAAAGAAAGCGTTTTACTCCAGTTTCCAACCGCATTTCGAATGGTATTACTAACTCCTAAACCTTCTATGGGTTCTTTTACTGAAGTCGAGATGATATTAATGATTCGGCCATAGGATTCCTGTTTCATAAAGGGCACTAGCAATTGAGCAAGTACATGGTTACATTTTAGGTGTAGAGTAAAGGCATTTTCAAAATCCTCAAGGCTTGCATCAATGATGGCACCACTTCTTGGGCCTCCTGTATTATTGACAAGAATATGAAATCCATGATTTTCACGAATGTAGGTTTCAACTTTAGATTTCAAATTCATTGGATTCATGAAATCTGCGACGATATAATTGTGTTGATCGGTATTTGGTAGTGAAGCAACGACGTCCTTTAATTTGGTCTCATTTCTAGCCACTAAGGTAACTTTTACGCCTTCAGATGCTAGCGCAAAAGCAGTGGCTTTTCCAATACCCTGAGTACTTCCGCATACAAGTGCGTTTTTATGTTCTAAGTTTAATTTCATGAGTTTATAATTCCGAATTAGTAGTCTAGTGTTTTTGCAATTGTGTCTTCCCTAAGAATTTCGCTAGTTTCTTTTTGCACTTTTTTAAGAAGCTCATTTAAATTTTCAGAGGCATCAATTTTATGGGCAGATAACAGACTTAAGATCGCTTTGTCTTGTGCACGACCAACAGTCATGGCTTCGTTATATCCAATAGTTTCTTTGAAGGTTACCAAGGAGTATTTCGAGTAATAATCATCTGGAAACTCAGCTTCTAAGGCCATTTCTATTTTTCGTTTTTCTTGAAATAGGGGGTTGGCGATATGATCTTTCATTTCGTGAAAGTTGTCAATTGCTAAATCTGCAATTGCATCGGTGTCTTGCTTTCGATGTGTTTCAAAGGCTTTAAAAGTGGCTCCCCAATCGCCCTGATGCACGTCTAAAAATGCATCAAATTCGACCACATCTTCAAACGAGGCATTCATGCCCTGTCCATAAAACGGAACAATCGCATGTGCAGCATCTCCAAGCAAAATACTATTCCCTTTATAGTGCCATGGAAAACATTTTACCGTTCCTAAAGGTGCGGTTGGGTTTTCGAAAAATTCAGCTACTAAATTGGGCATTAAATCCAGCGCATCTGGGAATTCCTTCTGAAAAAATTCAGTGACAATTTCAGGGGTTGTTAGGTTGTTGAAATTATATTCACCGGTCTCGTAACTCAGAAACAAGGTTACGGTAAAACTCCCATCCAAATTGGGCAAGGCAATGATCATAAAATCGCCTCTCGGCCAGATGTGAAGTGCATTTTTAAAGGCGTTAAAATCACCACTTTTTGTGGGCGGAATCGTTAATTCTTTATAACCATGGGTGAGGTAATTCTGTGAAAAGCTAAATAAAAATTTACGCTCTTGGTAATAACTCTTTCTTAAGGAAGAGCCTGCGCCATCTGTTCCAAAGATGAGGTCCGCTGAAACCTTAAAAGTATCCCCTGAAACGGCGTTTTCAAAATAGCCAACTTTGTTCTCAAAATCGACTTTAGCACAGCGTTTATCAAACTCAATGGTCACAGTGTCGAGTGCTTCTGCTTCGTCTAATAAGAGGGCGGTTAGTAATTCTCTAGAAATGGAATTAATCGACTCATTTTTACGTCCGCTATAATTTGAAAGAAAGGTGTTCCCTTCTTTGTCGTGAATCATTCTACCGTGCATTGGAATGCATAAGGACGCCACTTTTGATTCTAATCCTACCAGTTTAATTGCCTTGAGACCTCGATTCGAAAACGCCAAATTGATGGATCGCCCAGCGCTAATATCGACTTTTCGCAAATCTTGACGCATTTCAATCACCCGTACGTTAAATCCGCGCTGCCCAAGTCGCAAGGCGAGTAAAGATCCACAGAGTCCTGCTCCAATAATTAAGATATTTTCTTGTTTAGGCATTCAGGATTCTTTTTAAGAGTTCTACCATTTTATACACATCCTCAAAGGAGTTATAAAAAGGAACAGGCGCACAACGGATCACATCTGGGGTTCGCCAATCTGTAATGACATGCGCGGCTGTGAGCTTTTTATGTAACGATTTATCAGCATTTTTTACTTGTATCGATAACTGACATCCTCTTTGATTAGGGTCTTTTGGGGTGATAATAGAAATGCGGTCATTCTTTAATTCTAAGATGAGGTATTCTAAATAACCTGTAAGTTGAATTGATTTTTTTCGTAGCGCATCCATTCCGACTTCATTAAAGAGTTCTAAAGATGCTTTAATTGCGGCCATGGATAAAATGGGTGGGTTGCTCAGCTGCCAGCCTTCGGCACCAGGAATAATATCTAAAGGTTGACGCATGTCAAAACGGGTGGCTTTATTTTGACTCCACCAGCCTGCAAATCGTTTTAAGGAGGTGTCATGTGCATAGCGTTCGTGCACAAAAATGCCCCCTAAACTTCCTGGACCAGAGTTCATGTATTTATAAGTACACCAAGCAGCAAAATCAACGCCCGATTCATGAAGATGTGGTTGAATATTTCCTACGCCATGTGCCAAATCAATACCAACTTTACAGCCATTTTTGTGTCCCAACTCTGCAATCTTTTTCAAATCTAACGACTGACCCGTATAGTAATTAACACCGCCGATTAATAACAACGCAATTTCATCGCCCTGTGTTTCCAAAATAGATTCCAAGTCATCTATGTTTAGCAGTGTTTCTCCTTTTCGAGGCGACCACTCTACAAGCGATTCAGTGGGATCAAACCCATGAAATTGTAATTGCGTTTCGACCGCATAGCGATCCGAAGGAAAGGCATCACTCTCAATGACAATTTTATATTTGGTTTTGGTGGGTTGATAAAAGGAAACCATTAACAAATGAAGGTTCGTGGTCAGCGTATTCATAATGACCACTTCAATGGGTTTTGCACCCACAATTTCCGCCATGCTTTCTGTAAGAAATTCATGGTAAGACATCCATGGGTTTTTAGCTTCAAAATGGCCTTCGACGCCCAAATTGGCCCAATCATCTAGTTCTTGTTGAATGTGGTCTTTGGTCTGTTTTGGTTGAAGCCCCAGAGAGTTTCCTGTAAAATACAACCATTCCTTTCCATCGACGTTTTTAGGAATATGAAACTTATCACGGAAGTGAGCCAAGGGATCTTTTTGATCTCGTTCTTTAGCGTATTCGATTCCAGGGGTGTAATTTGTCAACATTTTGATGTTTGAATTCCTTCAAAAATAAACAATTTTGAGGGAAACTAAAATGTAATTTATGCTTTAAAATTAATGCGTTGATTTAAGTAAGTGTGGGAATTTATTTTGAAATTTTCGCAATCGTGGAATGGAAAAATTCTTGATATAAGAATTATTTGGATGCAGGCGCTCGTAATTTTGATGGTAATTTTCTCCGATCCAGAATTTTTGAAACGGATATACTTCAGCAGCAACCGTTGTATTTAGCAGGGAAGAAAGGGCTTCCTTTTTCTGAGTGATGATTTTTTTTTGTACCTCATTTTGATAGAAAATAATAGAGCGGTATTGCGAACCTCTATCGGGTCCCTGTCCGTTTACTTGAGTGGGGTTTTGTGAACCAAAATAAACATCTACAAGCGTAGCAAAACTCACAATCGTTGGGTCATAAATGACTTCAACGGCTTCTGCGTGACCAGTTCTCCCGGTATTACTTTCTTGGTAGGTGGGGTTTTTACTGTGACCACCTGCATAGCCATTAATGACTTCAGAGACACCCTTAACACTTTCATAAATCGCCTCCACACACCAAAAACATCCACTTGCAAAATAAGCTTTCGCCATTCCGTTTTCTATTGGGACTTCAACTGGAGGTGTATTGATTTCAGTTCGATGAGTAGCAGCCTTTTTTTTGTTCGTTTGACAACTCGTAACAATAATAGTTAAGCAAATCAGTAATATGGTAAGATGTTTCATGGGTGTAATTTTATGGGTTCAAATTACAACGCATAAAATATAAAAGTGTGAAAATTTTATTAAATAAAAAAGCCCTCATTAAAAATGAAGGCTTTAAATTTTAGGGGTTGAAAAATTAGAGTTTAGTAAACAATTTTTCCATTTTTTCTTTTTGTTCTTCTGCTAAAACGGCATCTACTAAAATTCGACCACTGTGTTCGTCAGTGATGATTTTTTTACGAGACGCAATTTCCATTTGTACTTGTGGTGGAATCGTAAAGTAAGACCCTCCAGAAGCACCTCTTTCAATCGGTACGATGGCTAAACCATTTTTTACGTTCGCACGTATTTTACTGTATGCTTTTACAAGACGCTCCTCAATATTCTTTTTGTAATCTTCCGATTTTGCTAATAAAAGTTTTTCTTCTTTCTCAGTTTCAGCAAGTATGGCATCAAGATCGGCCTTTTTATGTTTTAAGTGTACTTCGCGTTCTTCTAAACGTTCTTTTGTAGAAGTAATCACTAAATTTTTTTGTTCGATTTGAGCACTAAATTCTTTGATGTGTTTGTCCGCCAATTGAATTTCTAATTCCTGAAACTCAATTTCTTTAGTTAAAGAATTAAACTCACGATTGTTACGAACATTTTTCTGTTGTTCAGTATATTTTTTAATTAAGCCAGTCGCTTCTTCAATAAGAATCTTTTTAGATTTTATTTGATTGTCAATTTCAGCGAGGCTATTTTCTAGCTTCTGAACTCTATTTTTGAATCCTTCAACATCGTCTTCTAAATCTCTAACTTCTAAAGGAAGTTCTCCTCTCACATTTCTAATTTCATCAACTCTTGAGTCGATTAATTGTAAATCATAAAGCGCTCTCAAGCGTTCTTCTACAGTTAGTTCTTTCTTTTTAGCCATGCTTATATATACTTTACAGGATTTATGTTTTTCTTTGATAAAAGGACTGCAAAATTAGTAATTTTTTTCTTAAGATGAGCAACTAAAATATTTTTTATGTGCGCTTCGCTTTCATAGTGGCCTACATCGACTAACAATAGATCATTTTCTGCTCTAAAAAAATCATGATATTTTAAATCTGAAGAGATAAACGCATCAGCACCAGCGGATTTAGCGGCTTCAATGGCAAAGCTTCCAGACCCTCCCAAGACCGCTACCTTTCGAATTGGAGTCTTTAATAATATTGAGTGGCGTATAATGGGGCAATTTAAACGTGTTTTTACGAATTTTAAAAATGAAGATTCATCCATTGGATACTCCAATTCTCCAATCATTCCCATGCCTATGTGTTGGTTTTTATTTTCAAGAGTGATAATTTCATAGGCAACCTCTTCATAAGGATGGCTATTTAAAAGTGCTTTTAGAATTTTTTTCTCCAGATGTTTTACAAACGTGACTGTAATTTTTATTTCACTAACGACTTGTAACCTATTTTTTTTGCCGATGACAGGGTTCGAGTTCTCATTGCCTTTATAAGTCCCAGTTCCAGCACTATTAAAACTACAGTGGTCATAATCCCCAATACTTCCTGCACCACTCTCAAACAAAGCGGTTCTTACTGTTTCCGCGTCGTTTTCAGGAACATAGGTCGTTAATTGTTTGATGGTGCCAGGTTGCGGTATTAAAATCGCTTTGTGTTGAAGTCCCAAAATGTCACTAAGAACTGCGTTAGAACCTTCAAAAACATTGTCAAGCGCTGTATGAATGGCATAAATTGCGATTTTATGTTCGATGGCTTTTATCAAAACACGTTCGACATAGGAGTTTCCAGTAATTTTTTTAAGGCCCTTGAAAATAATGGGATGAAAACTCACAATCAAATTACAGTGGGTTTCAATGGCTTCATCCACGACTGCTTCAAGCGTGTCTAGCGTGACTAAAACCCCTTTCACTTTGGTGGTTTTATCTCCGACTAAAAGGCCTACATTGTCAAATTCTTCTGCGTATGCCAGCGGGGCCAAAGCCTCTAAGTGCGTGATCACATCCTGAACTATCATAAGTTTTTGTTTTACTTCAAAGATAAAATAATTACTTTCGTTGTGATGAAGCTTTTTAGAAAAATATTATATCCCTTTGTGCCCCTCTATTATGTGGCGGTATTTTTTAGAAATAAATTCTATGATTGGTCGATTTTTACATCCAAATCCTATAAATTTCCATTGATTTGTGTCGGTAATTTATCGGTAGGCGGGACAGGAAAAACACCAATGATTGAATATTTAATATCAGTTTTAACACCAAAGTTTCATCTTGCAACTCTGAGTCGTGGATACGGACGAAACTCTAAAGGGTTTTTGATAGCCGGCCCTCAATCCACTTCTAAAGATATTGGCGATGAGCCATTCCAAATCTATAATAAATTTAAAAACATTACGGTTTCGGTTGATGCCGATCGCCAAAATGGATTAAGAAACCTATTGGACACCGATCCTTCGTTGGAGGTCGTTTTACTCGATGACGCTTTTCAGCATCGAAAAGTTACGGCTGGTTTTAATATTCTGTTAACCGCTTACGACCAATTATATTGTGATGATTTTGTACTGCCTACTGGCAATTTGAGAGAGCTCAAAGCAGGTGCTAAACGAGCGCATGTTATAGTGGTAACCAAGTGTCCAGAACACATGAGCGGATTAGAAAAAACAGAAATCACCAAACGCTTAAACCTAGAGTCCAGGCAAGCTTTGTTTTTTAGCAGTATTCAGTACAGCGAAACGCTGATTTCAGCCACTTCAAGCCGTGCTTTGGCGGATTTACAAGGCAGTCGTTTTACGCTGGTGACAGGCATTGCAAATCCGAAACCATTAGTGACATACCTAGAAGAAATGGGACTTGATTTTGAGCATTTAATTTATAAAGATCATCACGAGTTTTCTAAATCTGAATTGGAACTCATTCATTCAAAACCGTTGGTAGTCACTACCGAAAAAGATTTTTCAAGATTAAGTACGAATGCCAATGATTCTATATTTTACTTACCAATTCAACTTAAAATTGATGAAGCTTTGGAGTTTGAGCATTTGGTGAAAACTTATGTCGAGGAGTTTAGACTTCATTCAAAAGATTAGATAACATGATCAGAAAATACACCACAAAAGATAAATCAAGAGTCCTCAATTTATTTCGACTAAATACGCCTAACTATTTTGATGCTTCAGAAGAAAGCGATTTTGTTAATTATCTCAAAAATCAATTAGAGAATTATTTTGTTTACATAGAAAACTTTAAAATTATTGGGCAAAAAACTTTGATTTGTATTTAATGCAGATGAAGAATAAATAAAAGTTACGCCTTCAACCTATAAATCAAATCGACAATACGGCTAGAATAGCCAGTTTCGTTATCGTACCATCCAATAATTTTCACCATCGTTCCAATGACTGAGGTCATTTGCGCATCAAAAATACAAGAATGTGTATTTCCAACAATGTCAATGGACACAATCGGGTCTTCGGTGTATTCTAAAACCCCTTTAAACGATGTCTCCGCAGCGTCTTTAAACGCTTGATTAATGGCCTCAACAGAGGTTTCATTCTTTACGCTAAAGGTAATGTCGGTCAGCGAACCATTAATGACCGGAACGCGAATGCCACAGCCTCCGATACAGTTGGCCAACTCTGGAAAAATCTTAGTTAATGCTTTTGC